>ERZ1740065.2785-NODE-2785-length-10927-cov-12.393212_pt1 | contig 10927 bp, 7 predicted proteins | sample MGYA00581738_ERZ1740065 | MGnify/ENA primary metagenome ERZ1740065 (study PRJEB43018, sample SAMN04849749) | marine metagenome | isolation source: floating plastic debris | place: Pacific Ocean | collected 2008-09-01 | study: EMG produced TPA metagenomics...
GGAGAGACGGAGAGACGGAGAGACGGAGAGACGGAGAGACGGAGAGACGGAGAGACGAGGTTGTGGAAGACCGAGAAAATCCAAGGATCTCTAAAGAATTCGTGAATAATTCTTAAACTTTCACGGTGGGAATATGGATGATAGTCATCATTAATAAACAATGACTGGCGGTGTATGGGGCGGCTCAGAGAAGTGAAGAGACATGGCTAATATCACTTATGAAAGCAAAGGCTCCAGGATCGTTTAAGTGGGGGTGTGTATCAGATGAGTTCAGATGTCAGTAGAGAGGTCACTTACAGGCGAGGACACATAGTCGATTAGGGCTGTCGCAGTCATAGCCAGCTGGGCAGTCCAGATCATCTGAGCAATCTGCAAAACACAAATCATTGTCATACCCACTGAAGGACCGTTATTCATCTTCAATCATTCCAAAATATGTCAGCAACAGTGATATAGCCTTGAAAATTCAGAGTGTATGGGAACTGTATGTTGTTGAGAGCACAAGCAGGCAGGCCTGATATAATATTTTACCCATGGGTATAGTGAGAAGACCGCCATCCTTAACCAGCTGAAACATAAGCTAATAAGTAAAGAGATATGACACTGTAGAGGGAGTAAACTTACAGTCTGGGACGCACTCGCTCTTGCCTGGATTACACCTGTATCCTATTGGGCAGTCACTGGACAGGGTGCAAGCTAAAACAGATGCAATTAATTATTTTATCCATATCAACCAGTTGTCTGAAGGAGCTACTCAGAACCAAATGCTGGATGGTTGTGTCTGATATCCTTTTTCTGTAGAGGCTATGCAGCTTCATCCATGAGTGATGCATGTCTATCAGGTAATAAAAAGAATAATAGCCTGCTACTCACCTACTGTGTAGCATTGGCCTCCCCGGCACTCATAACCGTGGGGACAGTCAATTGTGTCGACACAAGCTACAAACACAATGTAATGTGGATCAATGCATGCACGCGGACGCATGGTGTACAAGAATAAAATTGGTGCCCGGATGGGAAGAGAGGAGAGGCAGTGGATCGTATCAAAACTCGTCAGCAGCATCGAAAAGTACTTGTATATGCAAGCTACACACTTTACTTACTTCCTGGGTAGCACTTTCCCTTTCTTGTGTTGCAATAGTAACCAGGTGGGCAGTCGCCATCGCTGAAGCATCCCAGACCTGGGAACAACAAATAAGCTGTTAGAAGCACATTGCTTGATTGGATACAGTGCAGAAAGGAAGTGGGATGCACTTTGATACAAGACAAAGACAGGTTTTAGGGAGACTATGTTTATAATCTGATAGTAAGAGTTTACCATGGATGACTGAGATCAGAGAAAGCAGAGCAAGAAGAGAGAGTACCAAGCTGTTCATTTTGACCGTAAATTGAAACACGATGGGTCTGAGATAGGAGACAGATGTGGAGCTGACAGTTATGTGAAGTTATATAAGTACTCTATGATGGCTAGCTTTAGAACTCACTAATTACTGTCACACATATGAGTCTTTGACAGACAACATGGGAACTCAACCTTCCTTGGGTGAGTTAGAGTGGCAGGATCACAGTCTAAGCTACTTGAATTGTTGCTAGTCGGAAGGCGTGCCCTCATGTCTGCTTGCGTGCATTAGCGTGTAGCTGCTAGACCTACCAGAGGTAACCAGATGCTCCCATTAGGATATGGCCCTGTGTGAACAGTTTTCAAGGCCAGATGAGCTGTCTGGCTTCCTTAGTGTGTTGTTGTACTTTCAAGGACTTACACACTATTCTAAGTTGGATGAGTGTGCTCAGATTCATAGAAGCTGGAAATACTGTATGTGGAAATAACTTTTATTTCTACCTGATTGGAGGTATAGGTTGTTTTGAGGCCATAAATAGTCAAGGTCTGAAAGTATCACCATTCATGTCTATGTCTATGTCTGTTCAGATGAGTTAAACTGTGTAAGCGGCCAAATTTCGAAATAATAAATGCATTGATAATCATATCTATGGAGGTTGTATGGTGAGCTGGTGATGTTTCAATGCATGTAGAACAAGCATTCTCAAAATGAGCCTGTTTTTATTAACCACTGTTCACCAAGGAATATGAAACGCTCGGAAGGAGAGCCACGTGTGTATTATGGCGTATCAAATACTCCTTGCTCTGCAGTGACCAATCAGAACAAAACGAAACAAGGTACTCAACACTGAGGATTAATCCAGGTTTTTTGGATCCACTGTTGAAAAATCATCCAATGGGGAAAGATGCTAGTAAACTTTGACCTGCACTTTCATGTCAAGTGGACTCCAACCTCAAGGAGTGATCGTAGGCATGCTATACTGTCGGGTTGTTTGACAGTCGATGCATGGACACGCATGTTCTACCGGCTAGTAATAATAAGGAGTCAAGTTGTGGTTTGCCAGGAATTCAGGCTGACACAGCATGCTGCTTAGGCTACGCTTGCTTCAAGCGACCTCGTAGCAGATACAAGCATCCTGCTCTGTCTACACAGTAACTCAAAGAGCACTAGTCGCAGCTGATCGCAGCCGATCATTACAGAAATCAGCATGGCTTGATAGTCAGACTCATGGAAAGAATGTCTAAGTACAAGTATGCAGATGAGGGCTGGGTGTATGTTGCCGTCTATTGCATCAGTATTACTCCCTCCCATGCTCTCCTTTGACTGCAAACGGTATCGTCCTCATCGGCTTCTATTCAGATACGTTCTTGAGGTTCTTTCTTTGACAAAGAGCGCACTTCCTTTCTATTTGTATGTATGAAATTCTACTAATAAGGGGTCAGCTGTGAGCCGAGGATTTCAGCTTGCCAGTGGAAAACAGCATCATTTGAAGTCAACTAGCTCATGAACGCATAACCCGAACAATTTCCTTTTTTCACAGATTGTGCGTAACCACTTCAGGTATCTGTCTGTGGGTACATTTTACATTTTATCACCAGACCAATGGATGCTTACGCCCTATAAGTACTTATAAATAGTAAATCATTACCCAAACGCTGTGCAAAGTTTGTGTATGTAAGTAACCTGATGCTCCTGATGAGGAACGGATACAAGTATGCTTTAACAGCTTTCATTTCCATCACAGTGATCATCTTACTCATTGCTGTCTCTGCATGATGCTTCATTGATTAGATATCAACTTGCTCCGCCATCTCAAACTGAATACATTTGCTGCTGTGCAAGTTATCAAGCTTTCTACACGTGTAAATGGAACATATGTTCTATTCTAGCGCTAGCAGTAGAGGTATGCATTACTTGTGCGGTTGCTGACAGCAGCTAATACTGCTAAAAGCTGCTGGTTGGTGGTTGGCACGATGACGCATCGTCACATGGCTGTAACCGCAAGAGAAGTGTCCGCTACTTGACTTAGATACATTTCCAGTTGATTTATCTAGTATAGTCTACAGCTTGCCTGTGCAATGAGTGCTACGCAATGTCTCTGGGTGATCACCCCATCCACTTCATTGCCTTTACTTGAAGGCTTCTTATATCACTACTTCTTGGCTTTTGTTTTACTCAGGTCTGCCTGAGGTCTGTAGAGATCAGTATACGTGCTACCCTCACTCAGCCTAAATTGCTGTTAAGCTGATGCAGGCGTACCTAAAACATGTACATTGAAGATGCTGGTCACCATGTGTAGTCCACCGTTTTAAGGGTTCTCTCGGGCTGCCTTGATGTCCACTTGATGCAGACGTCAATCCTGGTCAGATACTTTCCCCTCAGTGAGATACCAAGATAAGAGCTTCACGTTTAGGCTGAGTTCGACTTGTGCATGTATTTTCATAATGGTGTAGATGCATCATACTGCATATGATTTTATCAGTCGAATTTCATCGGATCATCGAAATCTCTGAGCTTGTGATAGCTTGTCATCCATGAGCAACTTTAAAGGCTTGGCCACGCTTTCATATAATTTCCATTAATCGTGTGAAAAACTCCAAATTTGCGCGTTCACGAGTACACCTGAGTGGTGTTTTCACGGAATCATACACGTTTGAAGCACTGAGCTCAAAACACCTGAACAGCAGGAGTAGCGTGGTCACGTGATAACTTTATATCTACTGATTGGTTAAACTGCGATCGAAACGACGAAAAATGGAGAAATGACTCAGCTTCATCGGCTATAAACAGCTATGAAATGTGAGTGGCAAAAATTGAGCCAGCACCTGTTGTAACAGAAGTTTCTGTGGCATGGAGGTCACAAAGATAATTTGGAAAGCAGAGCAATAAAACAGGAAGGCTGCAACGATACATTATTGGAAGCATAGAGATGGGCTGAAAACGATGCTGCATTACTAGCTAAAAACATTTCTGATTGCACAAATCCCTGAATTGGAGTTGTCTTATTTCTAAATTTTCCTCGCTTTTCCTCATACTCTAAATAGATGTGAAAAGAACAACAGAGAAGGGCTGGTGATGCTTGAAAATGACCTCACTAGAGATAGATGTGAGTTAGCTACTAGGTGTAATCCATAGCTATTATAAGATGCTAAATTACTCCCAGTTGAGGTCTAGAACTAGACTTTGACTCTTTACCTACTTATCAGAACCTTTTCTAGGGCATTTCAATATGCTGCCTAGTTCACATATTATAGCTCTTTAGTACGCAAAATTATATATTTAGAAACTCACAATAATCTATTTTTACATTAATAACAAAGCATCATGATGTTAGGAAACCTCCCTGAGTGCAAATGATGATGGCCTAACCCTCTCATATTTGTACATACTCCAATTCCGCTGAAGCATCACAAAAAATAGAAGGCAACTCCAAGTCACAACTAGAAAGAGTGGAAAAATCTTACTTCTGAGTGCAGATTTGCGATCTCTAGATCTCTTTTACCTGTTGCACATTCTAAAAATTCCTGATTAACTTCTTTCTTTGATTAGGAATTCGTAGCAAAGCCTACTACTCTATTCCAACTCTCGCATCTACCATATGTGATCACAGGCTACGACCAATCAATTTCTGAATTTTATTATCCAATTATTAAGAGGAGACTCCCTGATGGTCGTAGGCATATTCGTGGCTTCATCGGGAGCAGAATGAAGATGGTAGAAAGTTTCCTATCATCTCTGACAGCATACAAAAATTCATCACCTAGAGAAAGGAATAGATGAAGGAATGCAACCGATCGAGCATTAGATCAGTGAACAAAGGAAACTCGTGGACACAACCATCGAAGGCGGTCAATGGGTACATTTGACCGCACGATCGCAAAAAACTGCAGTTAACAATCATGAGGAAAGGGACGACAACTCCAACATAAATTGTCATTTTTTTTTTTTTAATTCCTTTTGCCGATGAGCCATTGATAGATGCGGATTTTCTTTCCTGCTAGAGAGGTAGTTCTACTCCATTTTTTTAAAATGGATTCCATCTACTAGTGATAACACTTTTCCTCACTACGATGCTCATTTTGGGAAAAGTTTATATGCTTATACAGCTAATGGTTCCCCTCTTAAGACATTGATAACAAACAGTAACTGAATAATTAAACCAGATCAAGTCTAATCAGTGTTGCTACAAACTATATTTATTGAGGTGGGCACAGCATAAAAAGCGAATGGTTAGTCCGTGTCATTCAGTTGCTCCTTCAACTAGCTATTATTCACATCTACCAGTGGCAGCGTTACAGATGTTGCTTGAAGCGCAGTCACGGTTATCGCTGCATCCTAAGAGAGGCAACAGTTGGCTTTCATTAAGTGAGCAGGACTATTACGGAGGTAATAATGAATAGTCCTATATGTGAATATGTCAGCAGCTCCATAGGAAAGTGGAGAGAATGATAAGTTTAAAGAGAAGAACACTCACGTCCAAGAACACAATGGTAGTTATCACAATCATATCCACCTGCGCAGCCCCATTTGGATGAGCAGGAGCCTAAAATTATTGAATATCCAAGGGTTGTCAATATGGTTTTCAAGCACGCTTTGAACTCTGTATGCTGTCAGAGGAACGTCCTGAGTTTGCTTAAATCCGCATTAATAAACTCCAATGTGCGTGTTATCAGCCACGGAGTTATCTTACAGCTATTTAAAAACTAGGCTTTTGTCATTCTCTCGAGTGAGTGGGAGTGAGCGGGAGTGAGCGGGAGTGAGTGAGGATAGACATGGGAGTGAGCCCGAAAATCGACAGGAGAATGATAAACACCCAAAACTATTTTGGATGGAAGTTGATTTACTAGAGATGAGAATGCTGAATGCAGCGATACAACCTTCACTTTCCTAGAGTCTCCACGCAGAATACTGCATCTATGAGCAGATGAAAAATATGGAAGTTTAACAACACAATAACAATAAATAAATATCTCAATAATTTTTTTTATCACAGCTTAGATGGTGACGGTAACGGGTAGAGGGAAATATATCTACTGAAACGATGACGGATTTCATGAGGAAATTTAGACTAAGCTATAGACAGATGACTGCGGAGAAAAATAACATCAAGAGAAGAAAACTCCTATAATTATACAACAATTTTTGATAGTTTCAGACCTTGTCGTTGTAAATTGTATAAAAGATTACAGTGAATGTATATTATAATTTTATCCTGCTGATGAAGGTAAGCAGAGTAAATTGTCATGAGTTGCAGACTTATGTTATATTGATCTTGGGCTTAGCTCATTTAACGCTCCTCTTCATTCCTTAACTGAGACCCATAGAATATTTTCATCATAAAATAATATGCCAACAGGAAGAAAACATTGAAAAAGGCAAGAGAAGATAACTCTATAACTATAACTTATAACTATTTCACTTCTATAACTATATAGCCAAGGTTAGCTAAAATATGATGTGTTCCACCCACAAAAATAGAGGATAATAATCAACGCTGGGGCTGGTATACATTCCAAACAAACACTATCTCTGAGAAGTTAATTTTTAACTCACTGGCTGGCACGCATTTGTGCTGGTTTGATATACACTCGAATCCCGCAGGGCAGTCGTGACTTGTCGTGCACTCTGAAATGTTTGAAACAACAGCATGAGCATAAATACACAAACCAACTAAAAAGTAACATCGACAATAGGTTACACTCTTGTGGACTTAGAAGTGCTGATTACACTAGCTGCTTACACTGGTACGTGTCAGACAAACAGATGGCTGCGGTACTTCATTCTATTCTTACCAGCCAATGGCTTCCTACATGATTAGCAATCTATCCACCAGGCTGCTAATGGTAATTTTTTGCTGCGGTGTAAAGCATCCTGGCTAGATTGGAGAATAACAGCAATTGTATTGTAGTTGTGGCTGTAGCGATTTGGGGTTTTAGATTCCATTCGGGTTTTGGTTTTTCTTAGTAGCTTAGGTTAAATCATCTGGTCACATTACAGCATCTATCTTCACAAATGTGGTAGCTGCATATGTTTTCTAGCACCACTGAAAGTTTGAAGGAAAAATCTTTGCTGGATCAGAAAATATTAATAAATTTTCATTCCCGGTTTGGTTGTAACTTCCATCTCAGGCGGTGGCGGATTACTGACGTCAGAATTAACAAGCCTGAGATCGTTAATTTTGTTTGCGTGCGTCAACTGGTGTACCCGCTATTAGCCGCATGATGGAGCTGTGTACCAACATAGACATTGGTATCTGTTACCAATAGTGCATTCAAGGATGTGCAAGCTCCGAATCATTTGTACAAATGTTGCTCGGTGTACTCAGTGTACTAACAAGGAGTCACTATAAATATAGCATCCAGCCTGGCAGAGTCTGATTGATGATCAACATAGAAAGCTTAGATAAGGAAAACGATTTCGATACCGTAGTGGCCTTTGCTGCTTAATACAAATCGAAGGCTTGGGGTCCATAACTATAATCAGATTGGTACTAGTTGGTACCATTCTTGTTTGGGGGTATTATAAGCAAGTTGCGCCACTAACTACGCTACCATTCGGATTTTGATTTGCCTTCAATAATTTACAGCTGCTCACACAATGTAATGGCATATCCAGACATAGTTGCAGTCAAACATAACTTTGATCCTTATCGTACGGAAATTCGGCAAAACCAGCAAAACAATTGCATGTTGACAAACTTTGCTCACTTTGTATTGGAATTCATACATCTGACCCTTAGGTGCAGTCTGGCTGAATTGAGACTAGGGAAACTAAAGATGTGCCCGCAGTAGTGCACTTAGCTGTTGCAGACATTACTGCTCTTCCATTATTTGTAGAATAATGGCCTAGTAATTTAGCCAGCTCAGATGTCTTATTCGTAAGCAACAGCCTCCCAACTCAATTCTGATGGAAATGTCTGTCTTTATGGGCACTAGTAGGTAAACTACACTGACTGCGGGTGCGCAACAAGCACAAGTGAGGATTATTTGACCTTGACATTGAGCTGGACTACTACTACTCAAAAGCCTTCGGTTTTATGATTGGAAATTCAGAAAAATCACTGGAAAATAATGCAATGATCTCTCTGCCAGATGCAAGTTGAGACAAAAGGCATCACTCTGGTGGAGTACAAAGGATATTTTAGCCCGGTGATTATGCAATCTCAGGTTTTGTAACCAGTCGTTTTCAGTGCTTGCATTTATAGCTGCTCATTGCTGATTCGACTCGACTTAAAAATTCTGATGTCATAATTAGCCCTATATCAGAAGTTTGACACTGGAAAAGTTTTTTGAGACGGCTTTGAACTCTATCACAAATATCTCAGCAACAACTCAATGCAGATAGATGAAACTTGGATTTTTCATGGAAAACCTATTGAGCAACAACATTAGTGAAGATAAATGCTGTAGGATGACCACATGCTTTAAGTTTTCAGTTACAACCCTAATTGAAGTGCAGCTAGAGCCGCTTTCAACAAGCAACTAGACATGGAAAAAGGATGGGGCTCTCTGCGCCTAGCAACCGGCCACATGTGGTGATTACTCAGCCTATTTACATACAATTACCAGTTTGGTACAATTTCCAGAGATATTTTTAGAGTAGCCTCTCTTTCATTTAGTTCTGCTACAGTTTCAATGTGATACCATAATACTAACCAGCGAAAGAAAGACCGCTAACTTACCTGGTAGAAAGCAGGCTGTCGAATAGCTCTTACACTCGTACTCATCTGGGCAGTTGCCTAGTTCACAATCTGTACGACACATCTAATTTAATCACGGTCAAACGGTAATATTAGACAGAGCAGGTTTTAAGGCTCTGCAATTAGGTAAGCTCGAGTGACACCACTTACGTCCCACAATGCATTTCTGGTTCCTGCAGTGGTATAGAGAGTCACAGTCTGTATCAACTTGGCATGGAAATCGACCTGAAATGACAACAACAATAAACACTATGGTGGTGTATAGGACACTTCCATTTGGGGTATGTCACTCTGCCTTATATCTTTACCAACGATAACTGGCATGCTTTCCTCTTCTTTACGTACCTGTATCATCTGGCTTAGCTGCGGCAAAAGTATACCAAGTGCGCACTGAAGCCAGCATAAAACCTTTGTAATATTGGAGCATAACAAAAGGAGTACGTACCATTGGGAGAGAACATATATCCAACAGTCCAGCTCATCTCGACAATAGTCTTAACTTTTATCATTGCAATAGTTTTGGCTTTTAGAATGGTGAGTCTAGACCATCTTATTTTTGGACAGATGCATAAGCAAAATGCCCAGCATTGTTTACCTCCCTATCGGTGAGCGCGTCATACGTGAAAGCGCCGATGTTGGCTGTGTGCTGAAGCCTGCTCAACTGTGGTGAATTTGCTCTAAAACCAGCCTAAAGCCAGGATAACATCAGCACATACACCGACAGGAGAGTAAACATTCCAAATGCACTATTCGAGTATCCGTTGCTATATTTTCATGACTACCATCATTATCGGCATAGTCATATGTTCCTACCCCAAATCAATAAATCCCCTGCATTTTCCCCCAACGAACATATTTCGTAAGGTCATGTATTGCCACAAAGCTGAAATCCAATGCTAACACCAAGGGCAATGGAATCAAACCACATAAGTTTGTTTTTTATTTCAATTAGGTGAAGAAAAACCTCAAGAGAAACTTTCCACTAGGTGTGGATAGAGGCAGCAAATATGAAACCTACCGTCAATGAAGAGGATGGAAGAAAAGAGCACCAGCAGAGTTATTATCGGTCGATACATATTGCTATGAAGCTGACGAACAGTTTGCTCACGGATGTGGAACTGTGAGAGAGCCGGGGAACAGGCTGTACTTATATGACATTGTAGCTGCATTTCTTCACCACACTCTTGTTCCACGAACCACCCATCCAGATACGTTTAGCGAATTAGGGCAATTAAGTTTTATTATGTTTTACTTACAAGCAGACATTAGTAACGTGATGATACCGTGAGACATGGATACCAGTATGTCTGTCTGGCTTTCAAGGTCTTTACCATAAAAGGAATCCGAGGCATCCAAGGTTGTCTGCATTCCAGACAGTCTGCAGACACAGGGCCAGTAGATGTTCACCAAAGGCTATCAAATCAACACTCTACGTGGCTCAATCCCACGAGATCCATTAGCAGACCTGGATTGCCATACCCGGATAGATTCTGTGACTGTCTCACTAGTTTCCAGTGTTACTATTGATACTGGATTCCAACTGCTTCTGCTGCACACACCTCCACACGTCTACAACCACAGCGAAATCATCCCCATACCAATGTAGTGGATGAGCAGTAAGTAACTAGTAGTCAGCAAACATGGAGTAGTTTTGCCTGAACTAAGGTAGAGGTATTAGCATGTTTGCTGGTTATTATGAATGATAGAATGCATTGCTATTGTGTCGACAAGTTTGTCTCTATTCTTTACTGGCTGCTTTAGTGTCCACCAATGGGCAGTGGTAAGGATCAGCATGACTTCGATTGGCTTTTATCATTCTCCCTCAGATATCCATGCATCAGCACATGCGGGAGTGAGCGGGAGTGAGCGGGAGTGAGCGGGAGTGAGC
>ERZ1740065.2786-NODE-2786-length-10924-cov-11.034410_pt1 | contig 10924 bp, 6 predicted proteins | sample MGYA00581738_ERZ1740065 | MGnify/ENA primary metagenome ERZ1740065 (study PRJEB43018, sample SAMN04849749) | marine metagenome | isolation source: floating plastic debris | place: Pacific Ocean | collected 2008-09-01 | study: EMG produced TPA metagenomics...
CCCTCTACCCTACCCCTCCTCCTCCCCTCCCCCTCCCCATCCCCCTCCCTCTCCCCCTCTCCTCTCCCTCCCTTGCCACATTCCTCCCCCTTCTCTACCTTCTTGCTGATTGTAGCGGAACTTCAATAACTTCTGCAATGACCAAGCTTGATCAGTTAAATGGTGCATTTCTTCTACAGAAAATAGTGAACACGATGTGGATATCGTTCTTCAACATATTTCGAGTGTTTTGCTTCTGTAAGGAAGGAAACTACAAGGGAATCAGATGTTAAAATACAAGAAATATGGACGTCTGCAAAAATTTCAAAATTGTTGTTTTCAAGTTCCAGTTGTCAGCTGGGGTCTGGCATGGGACAGTGGAGCTGGTGACAACCAGGGTCAATAGAAGATGCGATGACACCAGCAATGTTGACATTGCGACATGGCATGGTGACAAGGGTGAATAGTTCACACGCGCGCGGAGACATAGTACGCATCTGATACGTATGATCAGCCAGAGCTGACAGGGTGGAAATGATAATATTGCGATAGCTGCGTGAGAGAGGCAACTGTGGCTGCCGACATCGATAACGGCGGTATGACAACCGCTACGATACACTCCCTCGGCTGTGACTAGAGATGCTATCTCTGCAAGGTTATGGTAACTCATCAGAGTAGCCGCCTGCACATCGCTCTCAGGAAGCGTTGCTCGTGTAGGATTAGTCTTATCATTGCTAAGTAGAAGGAGAAAAATGTCATCAAACAAGCTCCGCTAACTAGACCGACTTGCGCTCACAAGCTTGTTTTCTCCCTCATCTCCTCCTCCGGTAGACAAAAACTCATTGCATTCAGTCAAGCTTTAGAGGAATTCTCCGGTTAAGTTTAAGTCATTCTCAAATGATTATTGATTTTGGTGCAGGGCATCTGTGTTCTCTGAGGGTCAGGGTGAGGTCAGGATCGGTGAGACCTAAAGTCTGTCCAATTTTAATGCCTCTAAGCCTCTATTGAAATGGAAATAACCGGAGAATCGGGAAAAATGTGACACCGTATGAGGAATACAGCCAATTCCCTCTGCCTTATGGTTAATCTGCTTCTATATTTATAGTGACAGAACCAGCTATTTTGTATATACACGTGGCTTTCCTAAGGCGTTGTCAACTCTTCCTTCATTGTTATCCTCCCTCCATCTCTCCATCTCTCACTTCATCTCTTTCTCTGCCCCTCCAGCTCTCTCTGCCACACTCCCTGCCTCCTACCTCCATGCCCGCCTCTCTGCCTCCATGCCTGCCTCTCTACCTGCCCCTCTCTCAATCCTCCTCCTGCATCTGTTCAATCTATCCCTTCCTCTTTCCCATCATTCTCTTTTCACTTCTGCTGTATTTTCACTTCTCTATCCTTCTGTTTCTTTCTAACTTTCTTTGCCCTCTATCCCACTCTCCATACTCTTTCCCTCCATCTCACCCTTTCAGTCCCTTTTCCTTCTTCCTTCCCATTGTATCGACTTCTCTAACTCATCTCTCAGAGGTGCTATTTGAGCTCTTCATGGTTGCAGAGTGGCAACAATATCATGGTTTTTACAGATTGATATGCAAGAATGAAATATCTTCACGCGTCGCGTCACGCTACTGCATGGAAGGGGCTAGCAATCAGCGAAGAATTAGCTCCAAACATGTGTTTAATCACAACTCATCTGTCAAGGATTATCTGGCCGTCTTGGTAAGTCATTCTTCATTCAATCATATGCTATAGAACCTGAGCGAAATTATGCATACAGCTACGCATGCTCATACTTATCGCAGGCTGGCAATGTTGATGTGGCAGCACCTGTCGCAGTATATCCACCTGCATCTGTGTACCGCACAACGCCATTCTGTGAGTACTGCCACTGTTTCTGTCAGCTGATAAGTTGGGAGAGAGGTAGCAGTAGCTGATATCATAGTGTATGTACAAAGTTGGCAGACATGGTGGAAATCTTGTTCCTCAACAAATATTTACCACCAGTGGGCATGCTTATGCGCTGAGGCTCAGCTGTTATTTCCCCTTGTATTTGTTATCTAATCATCAGATGATGACGTGCAGCCATTACTGCCGGAGTAAGACAGCTTTCATCACACTCACAACGTTATTAACAAAGCCCACATCCTCCGGAGATGTGTGTTGCGGTTCATGAACCGATACAGACCAGTATATGATATCGAAATATTGTATTGGAACTTTCCACCACATCAACCATCTGATCTTAATCCTTCATGTAATAAATCTAGATCATGTTTGTAACAAACAAAACTGTTGTGTTGGATCGCGACCAAGTTTGTCTCGATGGAAAAACCACTAAGGGGGTTGTTTGTCAAACATACTTGCTTCAAAGTAAAAATACAGAGAGTTCTCTCTCCTGGATCCATCTACCAGGTGTATCGTGTCGATAGCAACTGACATGAGTGCTGCAAGGCACTAATCTTCTATCGGCTATGAATGAAGGAATTTTCTGAAACCATAGATCACAAGCTCAACACTGGCTTATGGTAGCCATGTTTTTGTTTGGAGTTGTCCTCTCATTTTTCTCGCATGCCATAGGATACTGTAGCGAAATGAAGGCTGATGTATACATAGATTTTTAGATGGAAGCGGATAGACAGAAGAGCGGATCGGGTCGTTGGCATACACATTGCACTATTATCAATGTAACGGTGATGCACCTCTCTGAGTTCCATCAATACAGCCCTGGGTTCTAACAGAACCATAACATGTGTTCTGCAGTAATGTCAAGAGTACCCACATGTGCTCAGCTCTACTAGGTCTAGACACATGTTGAGCCTATGCTTTGATACTGTATGAAGAGTGTCGATACACACGTGTGACGAGGGGTCTTTTGTTTTTGAGTCACACTACTTCATCTGCTAAGCTGAGTGAGGGAATACCGTGTGTATCTGAGGGAATACCGTGTGTATATCCTTTGTGATTGGCTGATATAGCAGATTTATGAAATACCACGGCATAAACCCAGATAGAATAAATTTCCATGCTCATATCTAACTTATCACCTGATATTTACTGTTCAAATACCGCCAGGTTTGATGTCACTGGTTTCCATAGTGACAAATAGTAGTTTTAAAGCCACAGCGATAGAATTATGAATTAACGCATAGTTTTTACACAGATTTGTGAGATTTATCCCAATGATTGGCTGATATGGGAGGAAGGTGTGATATTTATACCCGAGATTAGCCGTCAAGTGTTTGCATTTCTTGATATCAGCACCACAGATCTACGTGTACAATACTACCTGTGAAATTAAGTGGATACTGCAATACCTGAAGCTGCAATGTCATTCGCTAGAGAGAGCTACCAGATAGAGTCAGGTACCTGGTGTAAACATGGTGTAAGTCGCGCAGCTGGTGAAAGAATCTATTTATCATCAAATCAAATAACGCATACTAACTATGGTATTCGTCGTCAACATTAGCAATAACTGCTGGTACTTGGGGATTCTCCCATCCCTCCAGTGTCTGGACTGGCCTCTGTACCAATATCCATGTAACTTATAACACTTCGTAATATTATCATGAATTTCCTCGCTATCCATCATGCTACCCTATTTCTCCGTTGACCACAATGATTTTATTTGCGAAGGTCCAGGCTCCATACAGCATTGATAACTTGGCATGCTGTTTAATTTAATGTGTTTTTGTTGAAAATCTATCAACACTGCAAAAACTTGCATCACTCGTAGTTGGTTTTAGTTTGTTTGCAATAGAGAAATTGGAGACTATCTTGGACATCAGGCAGCTATAATAGACACTGTAAGGCACTTACCTCACGTATAAGGCAACTGAAGCAGGCACTATAAGGGAGCGAGGAAGTGAGGTGATCTTAAATTTGTCTTCATTCACTAATAATTGATTTAAACTTGCATTTACACGTTTTTGACCAACTACCCCTGGTGAAAATACTGCTGCACGTTAACAACTGAATCCATACTGATATTTTAGTAGGATTTAGAAGTATCTTATAACTGATAGAAAACGGCACTAGGTGCAAAAAATAAATATACCGGAAATAAAACCGAACACGCGCCTGCTTGCGCCAGGTTGTGGCATATCCTACTGTAAGCCTTACACTTCCGGTTGCGAAACATTGTTTTCCACAGCTAGAGATAGATGTCCTGCCCACTACTAGTAAACCCAGAGCTATTGCTCTCTGACAGCTGTATGCGCTAGCAGAAGCGTACCAACCAGCAGTATGCACCTGATGGCGTTTGATATGAGGCACATTCAATCTATTCATTGATTAATTAGCTGAGAAGAGGCTGGTGAACTCAGCGGAACCTATGCTGTGCGGGGCGGGATTGTCACCTTGGGGTCAATGCCAAAATGATTGGCATGTTTGTGATGCGTCAGGGTCTTGCAGTAATTCATCAGGCTCACCGTTCATGGACTCGGTTATCGAGTGCACTCGATAGCACAGCTGCTTCCTAATATTGCTAGGAGGGGCCCGGTATGGATAATGCTACATCATAGAAACGTATTGCGGATCAGACAATGTGGTAATCCCCATATTGGCCAATCAGCATCGGACAGTCATATCAGTGGTCACTGCATGAAACTATGAGCCACTATATAATCTTGTTGTAATTACCATTTTCAATTATCTAAATAGCATACATATATTGATGATGACGTTTCTCACCAGGTGTTTCATCGATATGGCTACCATTGTCTGCTCTCCTTCTCATATGATCTTGCAATATGCAGTTTTAGGGTTCACTTGAATGCTTAGGAGTCGATTTTGAGATCTGAATGATATACAAACGCAATATCTTCAATGAAAAAGCCTCTCATGAAGCTTTTTTGCATGCATGGTGATTGAATAGATACGTGTGATACGCATATTTCAGGTGTGCCAGACACCTGCTGATCAAGTGTCCAAGAAATTTCTCCTCATAGAGCCATTCTGTTATTCAGTAGTTGTAGAAATCGCCCACGACTACCTGTATGGGCATAGAATTGTGGACCATGCCGCTCCCTATGTCAACTCATGATAGACAGCTGGGATAGCTCGTGGATTGATTCTCCGCATATTGGTGGTGACGGCACCAAATAATCTACACATACATATATGACGCCTCACAAACTGTCCACTGTAGTTTGGTCCTCGTACAAAATATCATCATTATGGGAAGACAACTCCTGGTTGAGTATATAGGTCAACTCGATAGCAATCAATCAATCCAATATTATGTGACACACAGGTGCCTCGGTGCAGAGAGGAGTGGGTTAATTAACTGTCATCTGGAGTCACATGAACTTGGGCTACGCAATGCACGAGCCAGGTGGCGCTGGAGGAAAGTATCCCAAGATTCATAGCTCTGTGAGTAATTACAGGAAATTGAGCCTGATGTCTAGACAATGATACATCAGTGATGATTGCACAGCCATAGATCGTAGAGAGACAGAACGCGTACACAGACTTCCCAGTTACTACATATGTAGACTTGAATGGATGCGAAGCATGATATTTTGTGACAAGAGAACACAACTTCAGTTCTACAAGCTGTTCAGCTGTCTATGCTGTCCTACCCTGTCATCAATTAGCAAGTGGAGGCAATCCCCAAATTAGCTGTACTTATTGAATTACCGTGTTGAATAACCTTGTGATGAAGTCCATTGCTTGTGCTGGGAGCTATGGATTCAATAGGCTGCAAAATGATATGCCGATCACCAACGCGGCTTATCGTGTTGTGGCCGAATGTGTATAGAATATGGGATCTTCACTCTCTACATACCTCACTACATACTGCCTTCCACCTGCCTGGCTCGCTTGCTCTCCCTCCCAAACTCACTAATTATCTTCCGATTGCACTACTTCTCTCTCTGTCACCTTTGCTCTCTACCTCTCCTTCCTGCCTCTCCCTCCCTACCTACCTACCAACCTCCTCCTACCGCACACCTTCTTCCTCCCTTTCTACCTCACTACCTTTCCCTCCCTCTCTGTCTCTCTATCTACCTCCCACCCTTTCCCTCCCAGCCTATCTCTAACTACCCCTCCTCCTCTCTATTTTCCACCATGCCTTCTCTCTCTGAAACATCTTAGGTAATAGAAAATACTACCGGACATTGTCAGCGTCGGTAATGAGTGCTAGGTGTACCAGGGAATCTATGCTCTAGTGGTGGACGAGAGGAACTCCTATTGGAGTAGGAGATAGCTCAGTGGTAGAGCCTGCACCTCAAGACACACATATATTGAGAGGTTGTGGGTTCGAATCCCACTGAGTCCTCCTGCTGGGCCCTCGTGCCACAGGTCTGCTCTGGCCTAGAAACCGAGAGCAACCTGGTGCAGTATATGACAGCCTTGCCCTTAAGGCATGTTATTTCTCAGCGCGCAAGCATGTGAGACAACCTTGCAATTTTAACATAATTTTTTTAATGCTCACTCCAATTCAGCCTCTATATCCACACACCGGCGCTGTGGTAGAGTGAATAACTCATGGTATGCAGGTATACATTTGCTCTGCACAAGCCATGTTTGAGGGCATCGGTAGGTATGTGTGTGCATTTATGTGGTCTCTGAGGTGAGAGTGAATATCAAGGTCATGTCTGTAAAAATAGCCTGAGATCCTGAGGAGTTAAAATTAAAAGATTGAAGAACTAGGAGATCTTGACATTGACTACAGTTTAAAGGAAATAGAAGGATGAGTATAGCATCAGAAGCCATCATCAATCAATCAATCGATCGATCGATCGATACAATACACAATCGTCACTCATTCATTCGACTTGGTAGTATAAAATACAGGTACCCCTAGATTAAAACTTGCTAGAGAGTTGTGCTCTCCTACTTCCATTGACATCTAGTAAGAAAGTGTTAATTACTATTTATACGTATATTTCAGCGAAGCTTTAGTTTACAGAGAGCTCATAGGAGCTATTCGCAGTTTTAGTGGACCCGCTACTTTAGACTCGTCATCAACTTCGGATTTGCTGTAACTAGCTTGTCATCTAACCAACAGTTTGTTTCCTCGTAGGGAATTCTCATCACAACAGTAGTCGTAACCACCATTGGTAATTAGTTCATGTAATATTTAACCAGCGAACTTGATAAGATGGGTCTATGCAAATGTCCCAAACGGAAAGTCACAAATCTTTTTTGTTTCGAACATCGAGTAAATGTTTGTGAACACTGTCTCGTGTCAAACCATCCCAACGTAAGTAGTTTATCGTATTGACTATTTCATTAAGTCATTGATCACACGTACACAACCAGTAGATCGATATGTTTCATCAATGGTCTTTGTTTTCTCTGTTCGTAGTGTGTCGTCCAATCTTATTTGAACTGGCTTCAAGACAGTGACTACAATCCATCGTGTACGCTGTGTAACGAACGACTTGATAACGACTCCTATGGTCCTTGTGTCCGCCTCCTCTGCTATGGTATAGACGACTTTAAACGAGTTGACAGCTTTCCAAACCAATAAGAGAGCTTCTTCATGATTTCTTCTACATTTTCCTGTCTCGAAAGCAACGTGGATATCTTGTTTCAGATTTGTTCCACTGGTCGTGCCTAAACAGATACGCAGTGTCGTTGCCAGCTACCACAGCTCCTGCAGGCTACCAATGCCCCAACTGTAAAGGTAAGCACCGAACCTTCCCTTGTTCAAGGCAACTCTGCTTATCTGAATCATATGTATGTTGATGATGACACAGTGACAAGCTTTTCACCAATGAAATATGCATATCACTTTAACTTGGCTTCATTATACTCCATTAGCGGTATCTACTTCATGTGCTGCCTTTCTTCCCCACGTCTTTGCTTTTGTGTATACCATTGAATGGCTCAGTTTTGCTATTCAGATTGTCGTGGTTGTGACGTTTGGTTGCAAAAATGTCAGCCAATCATACTGCCTCATCAGAAACAGTAGAGTTATTCATCTTCTTCCAGTGCCGATATTTCCTGCTGCAAATGTTGTGTCACCAGTCGCTGACAGGCTCAAGGATCTACTTGCTAGAGTCAACTGGGCGAGAGCCGGATTGGGGCTCCCCCTGGTGAGTAAACACAACTATGCTCCCCTAGATGTACATGCCGCTTGACAGACTGGATTGTCAGCCACTTTTAGATTCATATTGGATATAACACATGGTGTAACACACGGTGTAATTCACGGTTTCCACAGTAACTACCGTAGCCCCTCAGAATTAAGACTCATGTCCTAATCTTGAACCCGGGTGCGTTCTATTCACTCGAGGTTTACACTCAGTGTACCTGTGACGTAACATATATATTATAAGGTGCCTTGAGGAGTTGAGGAATTTCTTTGACCCCTCAGGCGCTTTGACGCGGGTCTTGATTCTGAGGGAACATGGTCTGAAGCTCTGAGATAGGTATTCGGGAATGGGGAAACTAAATTACCTTTTGATGCTTATTGGTTGCACACTACTATTTATACAGCTCTGGTCTGATCCCCTGATGGCCGGTGTCACGTGGCGGCAGGTCCAGACATGCCGGATCATGTTTTGGTGATTACGATGTAGGGATGCGGCAACCAGGAAATCCTGCGTGTCCAACATGAGTGTGTTATTGTTCGTTATGTAGTGTAGAAATAGCCGGAGGTAGAAATCATAACGCCGCTGTGTTACTCATGTAAATCGAAGCCTCTATATTAAAGATTCCTATGGCTCGAAGCGAATCCTGAGTGAATACTGTGATTGTGGCTGGGGTTAAAAGATACGTCGGTGGATTCAGTTTACTGTAGACGTAAAAATAATTGTGATTGAGCATTTAATGCAATTTCAAAAAACTCATTTTTTCCATTTATTCTACATCACATTTATATTTCAGAAGGTTGACAGCTCATTGCAGAAGTCGCAATGTCGCAATTTTTACTCATCAGATTTGTTTACTTCTCGACAGCCTCTTCGCATTTATTTTTCTCGCATTTGTTTTTACTTATACAGTACTTGAGGCTCACTGTGCTTCAGGCGTACATTAGAGTTTTTACGTGCTCACTAAAACACTAAGGGTTGACAACTCCCGTAGGTACGACTGCGACATGTCTTACAGGTTTTAGAGTGGTCAGAGATCATACCTACGGCCACTGTACCTGCGCCACTGTACCTGCGCCACTGTACCTGCACCACTGTACTTGCGCTTCTGTACCTGGGCCACTGTAAAATATTAATGATGGCATATCTCTAGTGAATGTACTCCAATCTCTTTGTGATGCAATCACCTCAAAATAAATGTGGTCTACTGTTATTATTATTATTATTATTATTATAATATACGATTTTAAATTGGTATATTCACAGTCTAATTGAAGAAAATTTTAATTCATCGATACAAATCTGTTTTACGATAATTATGAATGATATCTGAATTCCTTGTTGAGAAGACAACTCCCAGTTGCCACAATGGAATTCTGGGAACATTACCTGCCTGTAGCTTATACCGTCTACATTGCCTCATCAGTCGGTTGTGATGGTAGGGGCTGTATATTTCAGATCGATAAACAGGAGATGCCGTCTGACCCACCTTCAGCAGCATATACTGGCTTGTTGAATGTCAGCACGGGTAGTGGGAGGACAAGTCCCAGCACGAACGACAGCACATCAACCAGACCAGTGCATCCTGTACAGCCCACGGTACAGAATTCCTACCATCAGCAGGGTGGTTCCTACACCCAGCCCCACTTATACAGCCGCACCTCAGACTTACCAGGTAATGTGACGTTGCTCTTGATCCGCTATGGCATTCTGCTACTCAAATCTAATACTTGATGAACTGGGAGGTTCTTACCTGTCAGGGACGGTGTACCAGGGGAGACCCTACCTGTCAGGGACGGTGTATCAGGGGAGGTTCTTACCTGTCATGGGGGGTGTATCAGGGGAGGTTCATACCTGTAGGGGGCGGTGTAACAGGGGAGGATCTACACAGTAAAAGGGGTGTAACAGGGTTCGGTAATCCCTGTGAGGGGCGGTGTATCAGGGGAAGCAACGACTGCTTGCCTGTCACTTACCGTCTTTCCTTGCCCACCGTAAGCTGTATATCCAATGGTTCAACTAGAGATGTGAAGACTAATCGACTGACTGATTAACGGAACTGAAATCGGGTCCCATGTTTCTATTAGTTGACACTCGTAGCCGTAATCTTCAAAACAAATAAAGTCTTAAGGAACTAAGGTTAATTTCAACATGCGCCGATGCGACCGGTCAAAGTGATTGCAAAGTACTGATTCTCAGCTGAAATCTGCATCTTTCCAATCTTATCCTGTTGCCAACATGAGGCTTAGACTGCAGCGATGGTTGAATCGAGAACTATCCATTTCAGTTAATCGATTGTTTTATGTTGTAATACTCTTCACTCTAATCAAAACCGATAAACAGCAATGGTTATATAATTACTTTGATTGCTTTTGAAATAGGAATTTCTTGTGTCCAGAGCCGTTGTGATTCCGTTTTATTTTGCAATTTGCCGCATTTACCACGAATGTGGTGTTTCATTTCAATTACAGCAAACAAAAGCTGAAATTGTAAGGCTTCACTGAATACTAATGCTGGCGTTATGTCCATATCTATCACTATCCTTGACAAAGGAACCTTTAAGGTAATAGCTATTACATCCGCTACGGAAGAAGACGACTCTTGTTTGATCTGGTCTCGCTTTCATAGAGTGGATATTATATCACCACGATAATAGCAATTCTAGTTCTAAATCTAGTTGCATGATCTCATCATCTCACCTTTGACTTATTAGCAGCTCCGAAGAGTTATGCCCCCCTGCAGTCTGACCGCCACGTGATGAACATGTCAGACCACGACACGGACAAGTACAAACGTCGGTCAGCCTTCCACTTCCTGTCGCAATGGTTCAGGTAAGACCACTCCCGTATCTCATCACCCCTCCCCCCACCAAACCAGCGTCACCCCCACCCACTACCCAGCCAGAATCACCC
>ERZ1740065.2787-NODE-2787-length-10920-cov-17.165486_pt1 | contig 10920 bp, 9 predicted proteins | sample MGYA00581738_ERZ1740065 | MGnify/ENA primary metagenome ERZ1740065 (study PRJEB43018, sample SAMN04849749) | marine metagenome | isolation source: floating plastic debris | place: Pacific Ocean | collected 2008-09-01 | study: EMG produced TPA metagenomics...
CAACCTACTTATAGCAACGTTCTGGTTCATATAGACAACGTCTATGGAGAAGGAAATTTGTAGGTCACGGCCTCTAAATTCTCTCGAGCTTGGGTTTCAAAACGATCTCGAAAAAGAGCCGACTGATAGATAACAGGGCGTCGCAAAAACTGAGCTAGGACTTCCCGTCGTCTAGTGCAATATTCCGCTGGCGATACCCAATCATATTCCTGACGTATCTGTTCGTTGTATTGGAGAAATCGCTGGGGATTAACACCTAAAATCGCTAAGTCAATGTCTATCATCCAGTGAGTGAGCTCAGTTCCCTCATTAGGCTTAGGCTCTAGATGACACGTTGCCATAATCAACGATTCGACCAGTTCAATCTGAGCTGGCGTCCCTCCATTCGCCTGGAGAAAAGCAATTGCCCGGTCGGCACTGCGTCGCTCATTGTTAGACTCTTGGGGCAGATACACCACATCGTGGTACCACAGGGCGATCTCTAAGGCTGGATATTGGCTTGCAAAGGACGGAGCAGAATCCGATGCCCAATCTAGTAGCTGCAAACATTCGTTAATGTGCTGAACCGTATGGTAGGCCCGGTGGGGCTCACCATAGGCAGCAGCGATATATTGAAACTCTTTTTCTAAGGCGGATTGGCAGCTAACACCTAGACGCCGACACAGTTGCTGCCAACGTTGAACATCTAAGCTGTATCCGGTCGTCACCACTCACATTTCTACTGCCCGTTACCCGACAAAACCGCTGTCAGTTCGTCCGGCACCAAGGCGGCGGCCTGATTTTTAGAGAAGTCTGCCAGAGCGTTTAAGGCTGCTCCAAAGATCTGATTTGGCTGCAGGTCGTCTTTTACTAGCGCCCATAGACGGGCCACTTCTTCGGTGTGGAGACGGTTGTCTTCTGTTAGGGCTGCTAAGATTTGCTGACGCAGATATTGGCCTTCATCGGAGATTAAAAACTGCATTCCCAAACCCGCCGTTGGAATCAGGTTAAAGCCCTGATCGCCCTGGGCAATGCGGATCATATTTTCTAGCCGCTGCCACTGGAATCGACCGTCTTTGAACAGCACATCGATTAGCCGTCGCCGTAGGGATTCAGTTTCGCCCATGAGCAGACGCCGGGCAACGTAGGGATAGGCAATCTCAACAATCTTGAACTCTGGATTGAGGGTTAGGGCCAACCCCTCCTGGGTTACCAGGGAGCGAATGATCAGGGCAAATTTGGCGGGCACCCGAAAGGGGTATTCGTACATCACCTCAGAGAACCGATCGGTGATGCTTTTGAAGTTAAAGTCACCTACGCTGGCACCAATGGCACCGTCAAAGACCGACTGGAGGGCAGGTACAATCGGGCGCACATCCACATCGGGGGTGAGAAAACCCAATTTGACAAAGTCGTCAGCTAGTTTGTCATACTCCTGATTGATCAGATGCACCACTGAATCTACCAGGGTTTCTTTCATATTTTGACCGAGCTGATCCATCATGCCAAAGTCGATGTAGGCCATGGCTCCGTCGGACATGGCAAACAAGTTACCCGGATGGGGGTCGGCATGGAAAAAGCCAAACTCTAGTAGCTGTCGTAACCCTGAGGACACGCCAATACTAACTAACTCGTCTGAGTCTAGACCGGCTGCTTTAACTCGCTCAATATCGGTGAGCTTTAGACCGTCAATCCATTCCATGGTGAGCACACGGGTGCTGGTGTAGCGCCAGTAAATAGAGGGCACTTTGACCCTGGGGTCGTCGGCAAAGTTAGCGGCAAAGGCTTCAGCATTTCGCCCTTCGTTGAGATAGTCAATTTCCTCAAATAGTTTTGAGCCAAACTCATCCACAATTAGGGTGAGATCGTGGCCCAGGTTGAGGGGAAGCCAAGGTGCAATCCACCCTGCGGCCCAGCGCATTAGATAGAGGTCACGGCAAATGATTGGCACTAGACCAGGGCGCTGCACCTTGATGGCCACTTCCTCACCTGTGTAGAGACGGGCTTTATAGACCTGTCCCAAACTGGCGGCAGCCACGGGCTCGGAGGACATATAGCTATAAACCTCTTCGGAGGTGCGTCCCAGCTCTTTTTCAATAATCCACTGGGCTACTTGGTTGTCAAAAGGAGGTAGCTGGTCTTGAAGCTTGATCAGTTCGTCTAAAAACTTGGGATTGACGAGGTCAGGTCGCGTGGAGAGTGCCTGACCAACCTTAATAAATGTGGGGCCTAGATCGGTCAATATTTGGCGAAGTTGGCTCGCTCGCCTGGCTTCGTTAATGTCGGTGCGCCCAAAGGCTCGGTCTAGCAGCAGTCCGGTGACAAAACTACCTAGCATCAGCGCTACCGAAAGGGCTCGCCAAATTACGGTTAAAAGCCGGAAACGGTAATGATCTGCGATCGCAACAGCATCGTACCGCCGCATCTTTTCAAGCTCAGCCATGCATTCTCATCTCCTAAGCCAACCGCTCAGTCAAGAAGGCAGGGTGACACCTCAATGGGACGAGTATCATCGGCCTTCGGCCTAAGCAACGTGGATGGTGGATAAAACTACGCCTAATCCACTATCCAGCAGTAAATATCTTAATCATAGTATAGATAACTACAAACTTTTTTAGGTTTGCCCAAGCCAATCATTTACATTCTCGTTAGCCAGCCATAGGCTTTCCCATGGGCCCTTGACGGGGAGGTGCGCTCGCCTGCGGCACCTAAAAATAGGCGGCCAATAAAAAAGGAGCGCCTGTCGTAGGTAGCTCCCGAACAAATACAATTGCTCTAAACTGGTTGCTCTAACCAATCTTTGTTGTCCAGATACGTTGTCCAGATAATTAAAGCCTTTAAGGGTGCTCTAAAAAACTGCGTCAGACCTTAGATGATGGCGTTCAGGATAGAGGTGAGTACCGACAGCAAGAAGGCGCCGATAATGGCACTCCAGATGCCCCAACGCAGGCGGAACCCTTCAACCAGCTTGGCCGACAGACCAAACAAAATCAGATTGACCAGCAGACCCCCCAGGGTTACTAACCAAACCAAACCACCCAAAATTGGCAGGCTGGCAATGACGCCGACAATACCGTTGAGCACTCCAAAGACTAGGGCGGTGATGGCGGTTTTACCAAAGCTGTCAGACTCTACGCCCGTCGGTAGAAACGTAATGATGACGAGGGCGATGGTCGTAATCAACCAGGTAACAATAAATGGAATTAAAATGTCCATGGCAGGGCTCCTTCGAAGCGATAACTACGGGAACAAACTCCGTATTTACCCGTAGCAATTTCGTCTGAAGTATATCAAAGTTTTCTCTCCACGTAATTAAAGGAGTGTTAAGACGAATACACCTGATTACGGTAGCTTCAGCCGATAATACTGACGTAGCCGCTGCTGAAATTGCCCCCAATGCTGGTCTAATTTATCTGGGGTGAGGGTAAATAGTTGGGCTGGGGTGTCTTCGAGTGCGATCGCAACCATGGCCCGCTCTACTTTTATGTCATAGTCCCGATACACCCAGTTGACCGCCCAGCAGTAGGCGGCCACCTGCAAAAAATAATCCTCAATCCAGTCTGCTTGTTTAGGACGGCGTGCGGTTTTCCAATCACACACCAGTAGCTGACCGTCATAGACCATCAGGGCATCGGGATAACCGGCAAACTTGAGCGGATGCCACACCGCTCCTTCCACCAGCAGCACGTCCTCAATATTCTTCAGCACCGGCTCAATCGAGGCCCAGAACCCTTCGGTACCTTCCGGTAGAGTCCATTCCTCTTGACGCAAATAGGCCTTGATTACCTTATGGATTTTGGTCCCAGCCCGCGATGCTTTGGTGGTAATCCGATTGGCCTCTTCTGTGCCCACTCGCTCCCGCCAGCGCCACAGCCGTTCCTTGGCTTCCCAGGGTTTGGTAGCTGACAAAATAGTCGTCACCCCAGGCAGCCGCTGCCCTTCCACCTCGTAGTGGCGACGGCGGTTGACCGAAACCTGCTTCGCTTTGTAGTGGGGCAGCATTGGTGTATTTGCCATACTGAACGACCTGAAACGGCTGCCTAGGCGGGCACTTCAATTTCTTGGCTGCCCGCTAACCCGAAGGCCGTGTGTACGGCCTTGAGCGCTTCAATGCCACTATCTTCTGCAACGACGCAGCTGATTTTGATTTCTGAGGTGGCAATCATTTGGATGTTAATGTTGCTGTCGGCCAGAGCCTGGAACATTTTTGCGGCGGTGCCGGGTTCAGTCATCATGCCAATGCCAACCGCGCTAACCTTGGCGATGGCCGTATCCACAATAACTTCGCTACTGCCAAATTCGTTGGCTAGGGCCTGGAGGACGCCGCGGGCCATGTCAGCGTCGGCCTGGGCCACGGTAAAGGCAATGTCGCGGGTTTGCAGGCCATTGCGTTTGCGGCAGCGCTGGGCTTGGATGATCATGTCGACGCTAATGCCGCGATCGGCCAATATCTGGAATAGCTTGGCTGCCATGCCAGGTTGGTCGGGGACCTGACGCAGGGCTAGTCGCGCCTGGTTGCGATCTAGGGCCACACCACGCACGGCAGGGCCGGGGCTGAGGGCCGGGGCCTCTAAACGGGCGGGGGACTGATGGAGTTCGAAGGCGCTGCAAAGGGCGGCGATGGTGCGATCGCAATCTTCTACCGCAATGGTGCAGCTCACTTTTACCTCTGAGGTGGCAATCATCTGAATATTTACCCCAGCTGCGGCCAGGGTGGAAAACATCTTAGCCGCCACCCCCGGTCGACCAATCATGCCAGCCCCAGCGATGCTGACCTTGGCAATTTGGGTATCGCTAACCAGGGCCACCGGCTCTTCCATATCGCCATTACCATCAGAGGCTCCCTGAAGGACCGGTATCAGGTCAGCAGCTAAGCCAGTTGCCTGGGGAAGCACGTTCTTTTCAACGGTAAAGGCAATGTCATTAAAATTGCCCTCATTAATAGATTGAATAATCAGGTCAACGTTGAGCTGTTGCTCGGCAACTTTGCCAAACAGCTGAGCCGCAATTCCAGGTCGATCTGGCACCCCAAGCAGAGCCACTTTGGCCTGGTCAGTATCAAATTCAATCGCATCCACCGGGTGGGCTAGTTCCAGACCATCCAAGGTGCGAGGCAGACGACTAGGGGCCGTTACCCGGGTTCCAGGCTCCTCGGTCCAGCTAGAGCGCACCACCAGGGTAACGCCATAGTTACGGGCGATTTCCACCGCCCGTGGGTGTAGCACCTTGGCCCCTAGGCTGGCTAGCTCCAGCATTTCATCACAGGTGATGTCGGTCATCAGCTGGGCCGATGGCACCAGGCGGGGGTCTGTGGTCAAAATACCCGGTACGTCTGTGCAGATTTCACAGGTATCGGCCTGGAGTGAGGCGGCCAGGGCCACAGCAGAAGTGTCCGAACCGCCGCGACCAAGGGTGGTGATCTCCAGATCTGGGGCATCACTAATGCCTTGAAACCCGGCAACCACCACAACTTGGCCTTGCTCTAGGGCGCGCTTGACCCGCTCGGTTTCAATTCTCAAAATGCGGGCATGGCTGTGGCGGGCCTCCGTCACAATACCTACCTGGGCACCGGTCATGGAGACAGCCGCCTGGCCCCGTTCTTGAAGGGCCATCGTCAACAGGGCAATTGAGACCTGCTCCCCGGTCGAGAGCAGCATGTCCATTTCGCGACGGCTGGGTTGGCTAGAAATTTCATTGGCAAGTTTAACCAACCCATCGGTGGTTTTGCCCATGGCCGATACCACGACGACAACGGAGTTGCCGGCCTGTACCGTCGCCTGCACCCGTTCGGCCACGGTTTGAATCCGCTCAACGCTACCCACCGATGTACCGCCGTACTTTTGAACGATTAATGCCATTAGTGCCACCCCCTCTCAAACCGGCAAAATCAATGTTTCCCTTGGACAGCCTGTCCAAACCATCGGGCCCAAATCATCAAAAATAAGTGCCCATACTACTGTTTCACAAATCTGATTACTCAGATTACCAAGCAAAGCTTTGTCTTAATGCTTCAGGCTGAGAATATGACGGGTATTTTCGGCTCTAGCCCCTTATTGGAGCCACTATGTAAATCCCATGACATATTACGAAATATACTGAGAAGTCATTACGTCACTCGCTTTAAAGAGATTCAAGCCAGCATCTACAGGCTTTTATCTAGCAGAGGGGGAATACTTCAGATTGTGAAATTCCTCTGTTTGTATGCTGTTTCACCGGTTTACTTGTGAATAAACTTTGAAGAAGTTTGCAGTTTAGACGCTCAACCCAGAGATAGACGATATAAGATTGTTAATCATACGTAATAGTTTTTAATGCTATGACAGCAGCCCTTACTGGCCAGGCTCCTCTAGCCGAAAAGACAACAGCTCAACAAAACTCGCTGCATCACGTGGTGATTGTCGGCGGCGGCTTTGCGGGGCTGTACGCCGCGAAGTCCTTGGGTAAGGCCCCAGTTCGGGTAACGCTGATTGATAAGCGTAACTTCCACCTGTTCCAGCCGCTGCTCTATCAAGTGGCTACCGGTGGGCTGTCTGCCGGAGATATTTCATCCCCACTGCGTTCGGTGCTGAGTCGTCAGAAGAACGTCAAGGTGCTCATGGGCGAGGTTGTGGACATTGACCCCGACGCCCAAAAGGTGACCCTCAAGCGTGATGAGGTAATTGACTACGACAGTCTGATTTTGGCAACGGGCTCTAGCCACCATTACTTTGGCAATGACCACTGGTCTGATGTTGCCCCCGGCATGAAAACCATTGAAGATGCCCTCGAGGTGCGGCGGCGGATTTTCTTGGCCTTTGAAGCGGCTGAGAAAGAAACGGACCCCGAGCGTCGTAAGGCACTGTTAACCTTTCTGGTTGTGGGTGCTGGCCCCACCGGTGTGGAGCTAGCCGGTGCCCTGGCGGAACTTGCCTACGAAACCATCAAGGATGATTTCAGTAATATTGATCCCCAGGAAACCAAGATTATTTTGCTAGAGGGGATGGACCGGGTACTGCCCCCCTATCCTGCCGATCTATCGGTTGCGGCCCAGGCCTCTTTGGAAAAGCTGGGTGTTGAAGTGCGGACGCAGTCCCTGGTGACCAACATTGATGGGGATACGGTTTCCATTAAGCATGACGGTGCTGTCACCGATATGCAGGCTTGTACCGTGCTGTGGGCCGCTGGCATTAAGGCGTCACCCCTGGGGCAGATTATCGCTGAGAAAACCGGGGCTGAAACTGACCGCATTGGTCGAGTGATTGTGGAGTCTGACCTGAGCGTGCCTAACTACCCCAATTTCTATATTGGCGGTGACTTGGCCCACTTTGCCCACCAGGAGGGTAAGCCCCTGCCGGGGACAGCGGCAGTGGCCATGGAAATGGGCAGCTACTTGGCTAAAACCGTCAGGGCCAAGCTAGCTGAGAAATCGGTAGCCGCCTTTAACTATAAGAGTAAGGGCAGCATGGCAGTGATCGGTCGTAACGAGGCGGTGGCCGACCTGAACTTTATGAAGCTATCGGGCTTCCCTGCCTGGTTTATCTGGATTTTTGTTCACATCTACTTCCTGATTGAGTTTGATAACAAGCTGTTGGTGCTGCTGCAGTGGGCCTTCAACTATTTCACCTATCAGCGCGGTGCCCGTCTGATTACGGGGGATGATTCCATTCCGGCCTTGTCAGAAACGGTGATGACCGAAATGGAAACGGAAATCGTTACCGTTGGTAAGGACGAAAAGGAAATGGTAAAGGCGTAATTGCGTTAACCATGATGATCGGGAAACGATAAGAGGCCAGAGCCGTTTGCTCTGGCCTCTAATTTTGTGGGGATGCCAAAGGGCAAGGCCGCGTTAACGCCATCGTGACCAAAGGGCAGGTTAGCCACGATGGGAATGCCAAGATCGCCTAGACGGTCCTGTAGGACTTCTAGGGCACTAAAGCTGGGAATAGTTGCGGGGGGATCGCACTGGCTAAAGCGACCGAGGGCGATGCCCGCCACCTGGTTAAATTTGCCCAGCATGCGCCAGTGGGTCAGCATCCGATCTAGGCGGTATGGGGCTTCGGTGACGTCTTCAAAGGCCAGGATAGCGCCCGTGAAATCAGGCTCATGGCGGGTGCCCAGCAGACAGGTGGCAACGGTGAGGTTAGCGGGCAGAAGCCTGCCTGTGGCGGTGCCGCTGACCCAGCTGTCGCCTGGGAGCGGTTCTAGGGTGTGGTGCTCTAACCAATTAAATAGCCGATGTAATGACCAGTCGGGCTCTTGGCTGATGGTGGTGAGTAAAGGGCCATGGACGCCGAACTGACCGCTCCACAGCAGACTGGTGATGTCGGAAAAGCCAATCAGCCATTTTCTATGGGTGTGTTGATGGGTATCCGTTGGCCACTGCCAGTTTTCTAGTAAGCGAGTGCCGCCGTAGCCGCCTCGGACGCAGAGGATGCCTTGATAGTTGGGGTTGGTGAGGGCGTCGAGCAGCTGCTGACGACGCTGGGTATCTGTTCCAGCTAGGTAGCCCCAACGCTTGTCATAGGTAGGGCTGAGCTCTACCTGGTAGCCGCGATCGCACCAAATTTGCACACCGGCCTCAAACTTAGCGGTTTCCCGTAGCGCGCCGCTGGGGGCAATGGCATAGAGTAAATCACCGGGAGTAAGCGGGGCAGGGGGAGAGTAGACCATCGGGCAATTGAGGCGATCAAACAACGTTTTTGATCATGTCATATCGGTTGCCAGTGACTTCTCCCTTTGCCAGACGGTGACGGTTTCATCCTGGCTGCTGCTGACCAGGGTATGGCCGTCAAAGGCGATCGCAACCACCCCCCACCCCTGGGGCAACTGCGAAACACATTGACCGCTGGCCCCCTCATATACCCGTAGGGCATTGCCATCAGTGCCCACCGCCAGCAATCGTGCATCGGGGCTGAGGGCCAAGGTGGTGATGCCATCGCCCACGTTGCAAAGCCGATCTTTGGCAGCCAAACTGGGGCCATGCCACACATCGATGGTGCCTTGGTCATGGCCGATGATGACGTGGTTACCGCTAGGGTGTAGGGCTAAGGCGCGGCTGGGGCTAATGGGCAGGGTTTCTAGCAGGCGTCTTTCTGATAGGGACCAGAGACGGAGGGTGCGATCGCAACTAATGCTCACCAGCCGTTGACCGCTAGCTGCGATCGCACTGACCCAATCCTGATGCTGATTAAAACTATGGCAGGGTGTCAGCTGTTCTAAATCCCAAAGGGTAATGTGGCCAGTGCCGTCGCTGACGATCAGATACGGCGGGGCAATGGCCAGGTCCGTTGGCTGCCAGCCTGATTGGGTCAGGGTTTCTTTTAAAGCTCCTGTGGTCAAATCCCACAGTTTTACGGTGCCATCGTTGCAGGCGCTGTAGAGGATGTGGCCTTGGGGATGGAAGGTAAGAGCCGTGATGCGACCGCGATGGCGGCGGCCCCCTAGGGTATATATCTCTGGACCGGCTGCCAAGTCACACATCAGGATGGTGCCCTGGCTGGTGCCCATGGCGAGGATCTGTCCTCGGAGAGCCAGGGCTGTGGTGATGCCGGTAGTGAGCTGGTAAAGCGGGTGCCAGGGAATCTGGCGGGTGGGCTTTGGTGATCCCCCAGGTAGCTGGGGACCCTCAGGCAGCTGGGGCTTAGAGGTGGAAAGGGGCCGATTTTTCGCCAGAGCCTGTAATGGTGGAGGCCAAGAGTCCGTGACCGGAAAAAAAGACCGGGCTTTATCTAGAAGGGAGAGGGGGGGGGATTTTTTAAGGTCGGTGATCACCTGGTCGGCGCTGGTGTAGCGGCGGTCTAAGGAGCGCTCTAATAATTTATGTAGGACCGGGCTGAGGGGGTTGGGTAGGGGGTCTGTAACCAGATCAGACCAGATCCAACGATTGTCAGCGACTGAGTAAAGGTCAAAGGGCGTGAGCCCGGTAAGGAGATGGATGGCGACTAGGCCCAAGCTATAGAGGTCGCTGGCATACACCAGGTTGCCCAGGGCCTGCTCGGGGGCGGCATAGGCGGCATCCCCCCCGATGACACTGAGGGCTTGCCCGTCTAGGGGCGGGGTAATGCGCAGGTCGACGAGGATGGGGCCTGGGTTTGGGATAGTGTCTGGGCGAAGACTGTTCGAGCGAAGACTGTTTGGGACAGTATCCGGGCGGATATCGGCTTGCCGGATATTGTCCGGGCGGATATCGCCGTGGACGAGTCGAAAACTGTGGAGGTGTTCTAGTACTGGCAGCAGGGACAACAGCCAGCGGGTCACCTGTTCCGGTAGCCAGGGCGGTGTCTGGACCTGGGTAATGGCTGGGTAAGCGATATATTCAAAGGCTAGAAACTGGCCCTCTGATGATTGCCAGCTGTCAATAAGGGCAGGCAGTTGGGGATGCTGCCCCACGGAGCGCATCCGTTTGGCTAAGACATCAAGCGGTTCCTGCGGCTGATAGAGTTGCTTGATGACTGCGTGCGTGGCGGCATTGGCATCTGAAGTACGGGCCAGAAAAGTCTGACCGCTGGGGCCTTTACCCAGGGATTTGAGACTGTTGTAACGGTTTTGATTCACAATTCACCCGGGCAATGGCCCACACGGCTAACAGCCCAAGCCTCATGTCGGGACTGCTTCACCGGGGCGTAATCTGGCCCATTTGCCCATGTCCTGCTGGAAGCTATCGCAGCCGACCACATCGTATTCAAAGCCAAAGTCACCCGATTGCACAATCCGATCGCCTTCTACACTGACCACCGGGGGGCTAATGTTGGCATTAATAGTAGGATTTTGGGCTTCAAAATCTGGCATGTCACTCAGGTGAGGCTGCCGATGGTTGGTTTCAACCGCATGGTAAGTGATACAGCGGTCGACGTAATGACAGTTGATACAAATACACATGGCAGGGGACGTGGGGTTAGGTCTGAATTACCAAGGGGGAATGTAGGGGTATCGGATAAACTGGCAAAGAGAGGATAATGGCTG
>ERZ1740065.2788-NODE-2788-length-10920-cov-9.067096_pt1 | contig 10920 bp, 8 predicted proteins | sample MGYA00581738_ERZ1740065 | MGnify/ENA primary metagenome ERZ1740065 (study PRJEB43018, sample SAMN04849749) | marine metagenome | isolation source: floating plastic debris | place: Pacific Ocean | collected 2008-09-01 | study: EMG produced TPA metagenomics...
CACCTTCACGACTTGATTGTTATCTTTGGCAAAATAAATCACTAAAGTTATCTCATATCTATCCTTGAGAACGCTGGCAATCACGACTTATTCACGACTTGTGCTTGTTAGAAAAACGGCTCCTGACCTTTTTAGAGCAATGGTTCCTGGAATTTATAGCCAGTTCACGACTGGGGCACGACTCTTGAATGACTCCATCACGGTTTCTGTCGTTAATCCCTATCTAAAATCTCTTTCTTGAATCAAATCAGTGATATTCAATAATAATTTTGTACACCCTGGGTAGGGCATATCCCCAGGATTCTCACTGAGTTACAACAGAAGGCATGGTCTCACACCAGGGTCAGAGACTCTCTCCTGGTGAAGCAGCATTAGTGGATCGAATAGGCGGGCTACGCCACTCCACTCTGTTTCGTTGCTTCGCGGTTCCACACACCACGCCCAGCACTGGACTAGGGGATTCTGGAAATCCCACATAGCAATCATCCCAGCCATCGGCGTGCATCATCTCTCATTAATAGTATTCGAGCAAAGACCTATGGGTAAAGGATTTAGCGTATCGCTGCCCCTCGAAGAGGCAGCTACGGTCGAGAAAGAGGCCAGTCGTCTGGGGCTGCCAGCTGCCAGCATCATTCGTTTGATGATGCGTGATGGTCAGCAGCGTCGCGAGCTGGAACAACAGATGGATGATATGAAAGCTCGCATTGAAACATTGCAGATGCAGTTTCAGGGTCTGCAGATTCTGTTGGAGACTATCGCCCTGGAGCAGGCAAATGCCCGAGGCCCTCAAATTTTGGAAAATCGCAAAGCTCTGATTCAAGAAATCCGCAAGCGCCAGGGCTTTGTGAGCGGTTAGGAGGTGTTCCATGCTTAGCCTCACGGTTATCAGTGCCAACCAGGGTGAAACCTATTACACTGCCGAGAACTACTACTCTCCCCAGGAGAACCAACAACATTCCAACTGGTTTGGTAAGGGAGCCCATCAGCTGGGTCTGTCCGGGCAGATTCAAGGCAAGGCTTTCAAGAATCTCCTGCAGGGTTACAGTCCCAGCCGTACCAAGACTCTGTCTGGCCGCAAAATCAATCCTGAAACACGACGAGCGGGTTTGGACCTGACCTTTAGTGCTCCCAAGAGTATTAGTCTGGCGGCCCTGGTCGATGGTAATGAAGCGTTAGAGCAGGCCCATCGCACTGCGGTGAATCGTACCCTGGCAATTATTGAAGACCGCTATGCCCACACCCGTGTTCGCACCTCGGCAGGACGTCAGGCGATCGGTACCGGCAATCTAATTGTTGCCCAGTTTCACCATGACACCTCCCGTGAGAAAGACCCTCAGCTGCATACCCACTGTGTGGTGATTAATGCCACTCAGTTGGAGTATGGTCGCTGGCAGTCTCTCCATAATGATGTGCTGTTCAAGCAGCAGAAATTGCTGGGCATGATTTATCAGAATGAGCTGGCGGTCGAGGTGCAGCGTCTGGGCTATGCTATTGAGCCCAGAGCCCATGGTCAGTTTGGACTCAAAGGCTATTCACCCAAGCAGCTCCAGGCTTTTTCCAAACGCCGAGAACAAATTCTGGAAGCAGCTGGAGAAGAGGCTACTGCCCAGGAACGAGAGCTGGCCACCCTGATGACCCGTGCACCAAAAGGTAAGGAAATTCCCCGTGCAGAACTTCAGGCTTACTGGCAGCAGCAAGCCCAGGTATTGAACCTTCAGCACCCTCAGCCTCAGCCATTGAACTGGCAAAGTCTTCCCAAGCGATCTGTTCAGGCTGGTTTGGAGCATTGTGCTGAGCGAGATGCGGTATTCAAACAGGAAAAGGTAGAACGCTTTGCCCTGGAAAATCATCTGGGCCAGCAGTTGTTTGGGGATTTAGAGCAGATGCTTGATCATGATCCGCAGGTGATTCATACGCCGGACCAGCGGATTACGACTCAATCTGCGGTTCTGCGAGAGCTAGATACGATTCGCATGGTGCTGGAGGGGCGGGGCACGGTGGGGGCGGTTGCTTCTACAAATCTGGTGGATGAGTTTCTGAAAGACCAGGGACTGACCTCTGGTCAGCAGGCGGGTATCGGGTTAGCGGCCACTACCCGTGATGCGTTTATTGCTTGGCAGGGTGTGGCTGGAGCGGGTAAAAGCTATGCGCTTAATCTATTTCGTCGGATTGCTGAGTCCCAGGGGTATCGGGTTCGAGGCTTTGCCCCCAGTGCGGAAGCGGCTAAGACGCTGGGGGAGTCTGCCCAGATTCAGCAGACTGAAACGGTGGCAGCGCTGATCCATTCTCAACAGCAGTCGGAACCTGGTAATGGTGAAATTTGGGTGGTGGATGAAGCGGGGTTACTGAGTGCCAAGGATGCCCAGGCTCTGATTGAGCGGGCTAGGGACTGGCAGGCCAGGGTGATTTTGGTGGGGGATACGAAGCAGCTGTCGGCGGTGGAGGCGGGGAATCCGTTTAAGAGTTTGCAGCAGGCGGGCATTGCTACGGCCTATCTAACTCAATCGCTACGGCAGAAGAATCGGCAGATTAAGGCGGGAGTGGACCTGATTGCGGCAGGCAAGATTGCGGAGGGGATTGAGCAGTTGAAACCGTTTATTCATCAGGTGGCGAGTGAGGAGGAGCGGGCACAGGCGATTGCTCGTGATTACCTGGCGCTGACTCCGGAAGAGCGGGCTAAAACGCTGGTGCTGGCGGGTACGAATAAGGAGCGGTTGGTAATTACTCAGCTGATTCGAGAGGGGCTAAAGGCTGAGGGGGCGCTGGGTAAAAGTGTGATGGTGAAGCGGCTTAAGGTGAGGGATTTGACTGAGGTGCAGGGTGGCTATGCTCATCATTTTCGGCCTGGGAATGTGCTGATTCCTAATGTGACTTACAAGCGGTTGGGGTTGGAGAAGGGGCAGCGGTATGAGGTGCTGACGATCGATACTCAGCAAAATGTTCTTACGCTTCAGGCTTCTGAGGGGGCTGCTTTGGTGGTTGATCCGGCTCGGGTGAGGAAGAAGTCGGTATATGAGGTGGATGAAATGGAGGTGGCTGTTGGCGATCGTCTGAAGTGGACGAGGAATGATCGCTTGCTTGGACGTCGGAATGGCCAGGAATTTCAAGTGACGGACATCGACAATGGTCAGCTGTTAATTCGTTACAAGAATGGGAAAATAGCTAGTTTGAGTAGTTCGGAGCTGTTTTCTACAGATTATGCTCTAGTTTCTACAACCTATGGAGCCCAGGGAAAATCGGCAGATAGGATGATTGGGGCACTGGATCGGTATGTAGGGAGAGAGAGTTTTTATGTGACAGTTAGTCGTGTCAAGCATAGTCTGAAACTTTTCGTTTCAGAGGATTTAGGTCAGCTAATTGATCTAGCTAAGAAATTAAAGGTGAAGGAAAATCCAATTGATGCACTAAGTCAGTTCCGGAAACAGCATGTAGTAATTGCTCAATGCATGAATAATCAACTTACTAATAGTCAAGTTATTAGCAAAGTAAACAGGTTACAGGAAGTCGATGGAGTACCTAATTTAGAGCGTTAGATTCACTCTTAATGTTGAGATGAATCAAATTGAAAAAAGGTTCCAAGTGCTCCACCAAACCAACCTAATGTTGTCCAAAAAGCTGTCTGAATCGTTTCAGGAACTGGCTCATCTTGACGAAAGATTGCATAAAAAATAATTATCAAAAATGATGTACAACAAATAAATGTCAGAACTTGATTGATTTTTGTAATAAGCTTGCTTCTTACACGTTCAACCGAAGAACTGGGCGTCGAATCCTGAACACTACCACTGGTGATCTGCTCACCTTTATCATCCTCAATATTAACTACATCTATTGGTATAGATTGCAAAAAAATATGTACTTTCCCAAATAAGAAATAATCGAAAAACCTATGAAATAAGCCAATAATATTCATCGACATTCATCTCTAAACAAATAAATAGGCCCAATAAATTGATCAGCTGATAAGAGGTGATATAAAATCAACACTTTTTACGATATCCTAGCTAACTGGTGGAGCTGCTACAGTAAAGCTTCTAAGACTCAAAGATTCCATGGATAAAAAAAAACGAATCATAGCTGGATCAACATAAATCTAGAGTTTTTCAGCACTTTCCTCCTCAATCCACACTATTAGGACATTCAAAGTCAGGCCCGCATTCAAGTGCCCATAACTTGCGCTTCCCATTAAAAGCCAATTTGTACCTATTAAGAATATCTCTACCGATTAGTGCATAGGACTTACCAGGAAGAGATATTACTCTAATCTGTTCAATACTGGCTTTAAAATCTAGAAAATCCAAGTGTATGTAGTATGTCTCTTGGCGAATCTTATGACCATTTGCATCTGAGAGAATCACATCTTCTCCACTTATTAAGTTGCCTATTCTCTGAAGATGAGAACTAGGTATACAAGTCATAACCGCACCACTATCAATAACGGCATCAAGTTTACAAGAACGAAAGTTGCTGGAAGGGTTCAAAATCTCTATAGAACATTGAGGACCAACACGTACCATAGTTTGAAGCGTGCCATAAGTTGGCATAAGAAATCTCCCAAAGACAAATTCAAGGAACTATAAATTTCAGGAACTTTAAACATTTAAAGACAGAGACTAGGAGATGCTTCAGAGGCCAATCAAAGCACCATGAAAAATGAAAAGCCTAAGGAATTTTAACCTTAGTCTCCAGTAAGTTCTCTGTATTCTATCATTCTCAGAACTGATTTTTAAAGTTAGGTTGAAGAAATGAGAGCATCCCCAAGTCTACTTTTGAAATAAAGGGATTAATGTCATTCCTCTGCCCTAAATGAGTCGCTTGTCAAACATTACTAATTTACATCACCCTCCGGCCTATCTCAGCAACTTGAGTGACACTGAATGGGATCTGACTGAGTCCTATCTACCTAACCCCAAAGAGGCTTTGATCTCCCTTGAACCATCAACCTCAGAGAGATTCTAAACGTTTTATGCCCAATGAATGAGCTGCCAGTGGGAGACTTCTCATACCTTGTCGCCCTCTTCAACAGTTCACAAGTTACTTTCGAATAAGAAATACCATAGCCGCCTCTCCTCTCACTCTTGAAATTCATCAAAAGAATAATCATCTTGAAATCCATCAAAAGAAGAAGACATTGGCATATCAATAATTTCGGAATCAATATCTGATTCCACTTTAGTTAAAAATCTTTGCTGATCGGGGAAAGATTTGGCTAACCAATAAAGTATCGCCTTTCGGCTCTCTTCACTTCCATCCTTGCTACTTCTTAGCCATTTACTATCAACGAAAGCTACAAATTTCCCCTTATTATCATTAACCCATGTCGGATTTTTTCGATATTCTTTATAACTTTCGATATTATTAAGCGTTACAGTAGATGTCGTAGTTTTCGTGACACTCGGATTTGCGGAGTCTTCCTTGCTAAGACGATCCCCAGAGTCTTCCTTACTAAGACCTATAGCTAAGTCAACGAAATGCCTTGCATTAATTAATTCCCTTAACTTGATTGGCCCAGGGTCTGACTCAGGAACATCCATAAGCTTAAGTTTTTGCAATGTACGTTTCCAAGTTTCTAGTTGCTCTTTATAGACAAAAGAGGCGAAGATTGAAGTTACAGCTTCGATGAAAGTAATAGCACTTTCGTGGAAAGTGTATTCATATCCTGTAAATATAGAAAGTGTTCCAACAACTCTTCCTTCCACTACTAACGGAAAACATCCGAATGACTTTAATTGATTCTCTCTTATCCAAACCTCATTTTTAAATTTTTTCAATTCTTTCTCGCCTATCAAAAAATGTCTAGCCTTCTTTTCGGCAAAAGTTTTTCCAGCAAATCCTTCTCCGATAATTCGCTCACCGTTATTTCTAAGGGCTAAATTTATTCTTTCATCACCAGCCTCGGCTGCGACCTTCAGAAGTCCGTCATCAACAACACGTAAAATACACGCTTCAAAAGAGGTTCTAGAGGAAACCAAATGTTTGAGAACAGAGTTTAAAGTCTTATTTAAGCCATCAGTTATTCGCGCTTTTACTAGTGTTTGACCAAGAATAGATAGAAGCTTGTTTCGTTCCTCATGTTTAGCATTTGAAATGCAAGATGAGACATAGGTTGAAAAGTCTGCCAGGAATTTAATATCTTCTTCTTGAATTCTGTTAATATTTTTCTCTTGAACCTCAGAGATGCTGCTACTCAACTCGGGGTTAGGAAGCTTATTAACGATCTCTAAAACCCCATAAGTTCTGTTCTGACCATCCAAGGGAAATGATGCAATACATTTGACTTTCCCAAGTCGCTTTGAGTATAACTGGAGCTTGTTTTTAGTACTTTTATCTAATTTTTCTTGTATTGGAAAATTAATTATTTTAGGAGTCCCATAAAATCCTTTATCTTGGATTTCAACAACTTTCCCTGTTATACTCTCACCAATTGCATATGTTTCTTGTCCCCAATCTTCTTCTCGGATATTTCTGCCCTTAGAATCGACACTTTCAATATGAATACGCTCTAATAAGCCAACTTTGTTGAATAAAAAAATAGATGCCGATTGAACTTTAAGTTTTTCTCGCGCTAAGCTCAAAGCACGAATCAAAGTCTCCTCTCGAGTCTTACATTTTAGAAGAGAAAGTCTTAAGCTCCTTTTTTCCTTTACTTGTTCTAGTATGTCAAGAACAGATCGATTATTCATGAAATCATTACCTTTCTCTACTTTTTGATTTCCAGAGCAAACTTCCTCAAACGTTCAGATATTAACCATCAAAGACTTACTCAAAAATACCTATTACAGCATTTATTATTAAAGACTTCAGAATCCACGAATTCAAAGGCCAAACTAGCTATAACTTTTGACACCAACACAGCTATCACCTGACTTTCCTCATTATGCAAAATATTTTTCGGAGAAAATTTCTACAAAAACCTTCCTTTCATTAAGATTGATTGAAGCTTCTTTAAGAGTGACAGCTTACTTATGCTATTCGGCAAATTACCTAAATAGTTCAGATAAGAATGCATACCAAGCGGCACATGATTTTTCGCCGATACACAACTCATATCAGCTTCCGCTATCCAATTCAAGCTAAGCGTACTTGAATATAAATTTGAGCATAAATACTCATTGCTATCCAGCAGTAGTTGAGTATTAAAGTTTCTTTCAACCAACATAAAGAGATTCCTCTATTATCAACGAGGTAATTCTAATAAGTCTGGTGAAGCGAACTTGAGTTCTAGTGCACTATCATGACCAGTATTAGAGTCAACCAGTGATGTTATGTGAAGGTCTACGGAATAGATCGAAGTTCTATGCAGAGAAAATAGTCTATTTACTTGATACCTTCTGAAAACATTAGCTTTAGCCTATTCACCGCTCTTAAACTGCACATCTAATAATTAAGGACGAAGCCGATGGATCATAGCCGTTAAGGAAGAAGGGTTTCTCAATAGCTCTTTGCTATTGAGAATGATCTTTAAACAGCTCTTGTGAACTATATGGGTGCTTAAACTCTTTCTAAATAGGTCTTTCAGATTTAATATCTGAGTGTGACAGTTGAGAGGGCGGAATGTCGACTTTATGAAGATGCTTGAGCAGTTTTATTAGTAAACATTTATTCACTAATGTTGGTGCTGCACATTAGCAATGGCACTAACTAATTGAATAGCGACAGTTTCCTTTGAGCAACTACTGAGGTGTTGGCGCAATTGAGTCGTTAGCGATAAGTTTGGCCAAACCTGGATTCGATTCAAAGCAATTGCAAATGGGAAAACTGGACTGATTGACAGCTAATTGAAGAGCTACGTAATCTCTATTAATGCACTTTCTTGTGAGTAAAACCATTACCAAGTTAGCTGTATCTAAATTTACAAACCTGGCGATAGACCCACAAGCATTCTTAATGGTTTCACCAGACTATGAAGAAATAAAACAGTTTTACCAGACCATAAAGAAATGGCAATGCGAGTCAACAGCTGGTTGCATTGAGTTGGGAGTCAAGTAGGCTTGGATTTATAATGCAAACTCATGTCACTTAAAGAGATACTTAAGAATGAAAAGCGGGACTACTATTAGCAACATTTTTTAATGTTAAAAAATGTTGCTAATATGATTTATCTCTTGCTAAGTGTTGTTTAAACATGGAGTTTCCTGGGAAACTTTTATCTGCAAGCTCACTGAAACAGTTTGAGGTTTGAATTCACAGTGGTTTCTGTCTACTTTGATAATTTAATGCTTCAGGAAAGTGATTTAGCTGAAGCGCTCATAGCTCATGGCTATGTGATTATTAGAAAATGTTATAAACGCAAAGATTTTTTAGATATTGCAGAAATGCTGGGTGGAATTCAAGGACATGCTAGGGCTGATGTCTCTGGTGTGGTGGGAGACGGAAGTTCAGCATCCGAAGACTGGAAAGAAGCAGAAGATGAATACATAGGTACTCTAGAAGGAGAACTTAAACCTCACACTGATGGAGCGTATCTCAATGGATTAACTTGGAAAAATGGTTCATTAGGAAGGGTTTTGCCTCCTGCCCTAGTGGCTATCCAATGCGTCGAGCAAGCAGGATATGGTGGAGAGAATGTACTTATAGATCTACAGCCGGTAACTAAAAGTCTTCTCTCTGAAGATCCAGATGTTTTCAACATACTATCCACAAGGGGCGCAGCGTCATTCTGTCGAGATGATCAAATAGCTGTTGACTTAAGTATTTTTGACGAAGTAGAAAAGGGTAGATTTTATGTCCGATATAACTCAGACAGGTTTATGTACTTGCCTGATTGGTCTAGGAAGGCTGTTTCATATCTTAATGAGCAATATATCCAAAATCACACCTATAGAATTCCAATCCGATTAGATTATGGCGAAGTGCTTTTAATTGATAACACTAGAATGCTGCATAGCAGAAACTCCTTCAAATTGACTACAAAGCAAACGAGCCGTAAAATCAGAAGGCTTTGGATCTTAAATCATAATTTCGATAGGCTAAATAACTTAGATCGTGTCGAGGCATCGCATAGAAGTCTTGATCATTTTACTGCGTATCTTCCTGTTGAGAAAAGTATTAGTACCTCTAGTTCTTCAAAGTTATTTGATTTTCAGAAAAAACTGGGCATCAAACTTTTAGGCTATCAGCTTTGACTTGACGAAGCCTCAGCCTTCAACAGCATTAGACAATCATCAGAGTCAAGAAAGTTACTTTTCTATACCGAATGCTTTAGGCAAAGATGGGCTCAAAGAAGTTTGCAATCGCTGAATAAATCCTTTAAACCGCTGGCAATCCTCAGCACTGACCACGGCACGTTTTATTTTTCCCTGGTCAACTTCCAAAATCGTCTGCGGATGAGGGGCCAGTTTCCGAACCGTTAAATTATCTAACGTTTGCCGCAGGTCATAAATTTTCCCTTGAAACTCCGTTCCTTTTCCATTGGAGCGTCCTACAGCCGCCAGAATAAACTGAGCAGCCTGAGCAACATACTTTCCCCGCTGCTGCTTCACCTGATAACGATCCAAATCCTGAACCATCACCCGTTGAACTTCCTGAGGAACCGTCAACGTCTGATTTGTGTAGCTTTTAGCCAACTGCCCTAGCTTTTCAATAAATTCCAATCGCTCTGAGCATTTCCCCATATCACGGGCCGCTCGATACCATCCCCGCAGCGCATCCAAATCTACAGTGACCTCGTTAGAGGAATTGGCCGAGTGGTCAGTTAGGTCCTTAGCAGGTGGGCCTGTAGCATGAAGCTCTGAATCAGGACCATGAGCAGCCGCATCATTGGTCTGAGCCTGCTGTGGTTCAGGCTGCACATCCCGCTTGGGTACTGATGCAGCCTCAGTCGACGTCACATCCCAGGTCGGATCGCCCCCATCCCCATGCTGGTTTAACTGCAAAGTCTGCTGAAAAGGCTCCAAATCAAACAGACTGGCTTCCTTTGCCTCAGCCTCTACTTGTGGAGCCTCGACATTCTTCGCCTCTAACCTTTGCTGAGCCGCCTCCGCAAACCCCTGATAGTTAATATTCCGGGCAAACATCTGAGCAAACCCTCGGTCATACCCCCGATACTCTCCCCCCAGCGACTGCACTGCCGTTTCCTGCAGCGTCAGCAGTCCCCGGTCAGAAATGCCCAACACCATCTCAGTATCGATAAACATATCCCCGTTCTGAGTCAGATAGTGTGTCAGATAAAGCTGGTCCCCATGCCGTTCCACCACCAGAGGAATATAAGGCTCATTCTCAATCCGCAAGTGAAAATCTTCCCCCTGCAAAACAGCTTCGGCCAACCCCGCATTCTCCAAAAACTTAGCCACCTGTTTCTCAGCCCCACCCGTTTGTTCTTTAGCAGGTGCAATCCGAGAAACAACACCAGGAGATTCTGGAGAAGACTCTGATGGAAGAGATCCGCTTTCCGGCATCGGCACGTCATCTGACGTCACACCATGTACTTGTGATGAACTGATACCACTCTCTGAGCCTGAAGAGTTCAGCGGTGTTGTTCTCTTATCCGCTAACAAAGTCTCCAATTGATCGCGATTTACCTGGGTTGGCTCAGGCACATAGGGCACATAATCCCCCTGCACCGCATAGTTGCCTGACTCCACCAATTCCAATGATGGCAGCGCCTCTCCCAAATACTCCCGTGCCTGATCCTTAAAATCAAACGCCGCCAGCGTGATTTGCTTCTCCTTTATCAGCACGGTTAACACCGGCTCAATCCGCTCAGCAGATACCACCACCTCCATCCGGTCAGCCACAGAATAAAAGTCAGCACCCACCGCTTCCAGAATGTCCTGATCCAGGAAATATCGTCCCCCTACGCTGGTAGCCTTTGGCGTTTGCATCACAAACCCATCCGCCTGACTGCCCGATAGTCGAGCAGCGGCCGGCACTGGTTTGCTAACAGGACATCAATCTAAAGCCTCTACTGTTTAGGAGTTC
>ERZ1740065.2789-NODE-2789-length-10919-cov-12.904455_pt1 | contig 10919 bp, 7 predicted proteins | sample MGYA00581738_ERZ1740065 | MGnify/ENA primary metagenome ERZ1740065 (study PRJEB43018, sample SAMN04849749) | marine metagenome | isolation source: floating plastic debris | place: Pacific Ocean | collected 2008-09-01 | study: EMG produced TPA metagenomics...
TGCAGTCAGTACTGTCAGTGCAGTCAGTACTGTCAGTGCAGTCAGTACTGTCAGTGCAGTCAGTACTGTCAGTACCGCGGGCCCCGGTACTGACTGCACTGATGTCGCCGACAGTATTGACATCACCGACAGTATTGCGAGTGCTGTCAGTACTGACATCACTGACTGTACAGACAGTGCTCACCGTACTGACTATACTGTCAGCACTGTTAGTACTGTCAAGGTGTGCCAGTACCCTAGTGACTGTCTCCAGTTATTCGCTGCCGGCCTGAGCAGGTGTAATGTAATGATTCTAGCCGTCCATCTACCTCTACACTCTCCCCAGTGGTGACTACATTGTACATATTGGCTTCCCTTACAGTCAATCCTCCGAAATCTGCGTCTGCACAGTTTATCGATAAGATCATACGTCGCGAGCCGAGCGACAACGGCTCCATCTACTGGGTGACGGAGGCCGATAGCATTACCTACCACCTCGACATCACCGGTGTAGAGAATCACCAGCGCTGCTATGAGCTGTGTCAGCTGCTACACGGTGGCATCTGTTGGCTGTTCAGGTGGGTGTGGGGCCAGCAGCAGACGTGAATTGACTGCCCGGTCTTGTGAGTAGAGCAACATAGTGACACATGAACGCGTGACATTAGCTCCAGACGGTATTTTGTACTCTCTGATCCGCAGGCGGGCCTGTGTCATTTGTTGACAGTTATGAAACTGGCGGCCTGCCGATAGAAGAGTAAAATAATGCCACATTAGCTTCTCTCCGGGTCAATCTGACACAGTTCTAAGGGTAGTACAGTGGCATCACTTTTAGCAACAGCCAGTACGTCTCACGACAGTACTCAGTCAACTTGAACTGAAAGCAGGTCTTAGTTGTTCATGAGTGTTGTGCTCTGCCTGTTGGCACCAATAGCATTGCTTTCACTACCTCCTCGCAATCTGGCCACCAGACTCAACATTCCAAGTGCTGACATAGTGGGCTGTCCACAACTGTAGGTGTGAGTGACCATAACTGAGGTATCATATGACTAAGCATTGATAAATGAATAAAACAATAGTCCAAACCAGGAATCATGGATGATGATGGCCTCATCTCTGGAAGGTCATCTCAGAATGGCTGGATTTCTCACTTTCCTGTTGCTGGGAAAGTATGAATTAGAAGGTGAAAGAAGAGTTGTTCGTAAGGTTGTTTGAATTCTGTGACGATGGCTTGTCCATATGACCTTCCTAATGTCCTTGCTTCCACAGTTTTTTGCTATTATTATTTCATTTCTTTTTTTTACGCTTGCTTACCTCCAAGCTAGACATGAAATATGAAGAAAATTTACCCAGCGAGTCAGATTTTTCTGTCTTCCAAAAAATTATTCTATATTTACTTGCGAACAGATATGTACTTTGTACTTACGGATGACCCGGCGTACGTGTTGTAGTTTTATCCAGTCGAGCCAGCGATGCATTGTACCGGATTACGGGACGGAGCCTCTCACCTCAGCAAACCGTCTGACCTTGATCAAGGACACATCTAACACCGAGGCAGCTACCTACATGTTCAACCCTGCTGCCGTCAGCAACGGTATCCTAAATCGTTCCTGATCTACAGGCTGCCACATAAGGGTCGTATCCAGCTACATTTTGGGTGGCCATCTGATAACCACGTGCCAAGGAATTTGCTATAGCTCTACCACGGCTGCAAATCACTGCTGTTAGGTCTTAGGCGGACATGTTGTTTATTTCAGTTTGATGGTGCCAGTCTTAAGATAGGATAGCTGTGTGTATTGAAAAGCTCTACACACCCTCTTATTGAGATCTATTGAAACTCATTATCAGGGTTTCAGCAGGAGGTTTGGTTTACACTGCCATGTTTTGAAGTTATGAAAGTGCTTAGACAAATACGTACTTTCCCTGCCATGTTTAATTCGGTTTCCATTCTCTCCAGCCACACAGGTCGACATGGATGAGCTGCCATTTACGCCTGTTGACGGGCACAAGTTTCACGTCACGTCCAGCTGGGATGCCACTGACGAGTACCTGTTGATAACTGGTGTCGAGTCGTACCAGGAATGCCACAAGATATGTCTCATCACCAACAGTGACTACTGCTTCGTCTTCAGGTATGATGTCATCGCGATTTTTTTGTATGATTTACCGATCTGACCCGAGATGATAGTGGTTTGTGCTGCGCCTTGCCTCTAAACTTCGCATTTTTAATGGCACGCTAGTGATCGTCCAAAACAGTAGAAATGTATTCCACCCTACCAACAGACGCTAAACATTCCCCTATTCATGAATCAGGCTACAATCGTAAAACAGGTTCCTGACTGGTTTAACTACGTTCGTAAGCAATAAAGGTGCTGTGCATTTCTATCTCTTGGTATATAATAAATAATAATAATAACAACATAATAATAACAACATAATAATAACAACATAATAATAACAATATAATAATAACAATAATCTATGTAATATTAATAGCAATCTTCTTCGCTAACGGAAATTTTTGAATTAACAGTAGTAGTATAATACTATTTGTTTTCTATGTTTATCGTATTTTATTGTATTGTATTTAATTGTATTGTATTTTATTGCATTGTATTTAATTGTATTGTATTTTATTGCATTGTATTTAATTGTATTGTATTTTATTGCATTGTATTTAATTGTATCGTATTTTATTGCATTGTATTTAATTGTATTGTATTTTATTGCATTGTATTTTAGTATTTAATTTATATTTATATTTTATACTTTTCTATACTCATGCTCTACTTAATTTCACACGGTACAATATGCCGGTCTATTGTAGCTTAGTAGAAGGAACTAACCCATGAAGATATTAATTTGTACTGATTTATACATGCTAAAATAGTTTTGCGTTTTCTATTTAACATACTGTTGTATGAAGCTCATTACCACCGCCAGTAAAAGATGAGTTGTCGAGGAGTGAGGGGGGAACAGTTGTCTATTTCCTCTCCTTGAGACTTTTTTCGAGCGTTCTTCAATAACTCTTCACAAACTCTCCAAGAATTCTTAAAAACTATTGGAGAATTCTCAAAGATTTCAAGTTATGAAGAATGTTTGGGTCGGAAATAGACAACTACCGGAAGAGTGTGTTGAGAGCAGGACATCACGTGCAGATCAGAACTGGAAATATAACGGCAACAAATATTGTGCCTCGCAGCTCTGCGACGATACAGATTTCATAGATGGCATCACGCCCCGTTGGCACCCGCCGTGTCAATATGTCAATAACCATTGTTGACAATGACATTTCAGTCGGTTAGCTCTGCGCCAGTGTTCTGTGAACGATTGTTACAGGCTATTTGTTGTTTGGAGAGGTATTATTGATGTGAAACGCACTCGACCAATAGAACTGTGTGCAGAGCAAACATCAGTTATCTGTTCCATAATACTGCATTCAGGGATTGGGATATGTTTCATTATAGTTCTGGTAGCAATGTCGAATAACATCTGAATAGGCATCTCTTCTTCTCCACTGATCACCATGTTTTAATGGCCATCGAATATTTGCTTCCTTTTCCTCTCTGACGTCGTAATTTTCTTTTGCATTTTCTCTCTCTCTCTCTCTCTCTCTTCCCCTCCCTTCCTCCCTCGCTGTCTCCCTCCCTGCCTCCCTCCCTCTCTGATAGCCTCTTCATCTATATTTAACTTTTTCCTGCCTGTGCCTCTTCATTGATGTTCTGATCTTTTGTCCTTCTCACGCTAGCTCCCTACTTCTCCCCTTCGGTGTGTCCCTTCTTTCCCCTTTGCTCCCTTCCTATCTTTCCTCCGCGCTCCCCCTACCCTCCTACCTACAGCCATATTCCCTCCAAACCTACTACACTACCCCTCCCTCTCTGCCCCATCTACCCTCTCCCAACCATTATCGCCTACCACTATCCTCTAACTCCACCCCTCCCCTTTACCCCAACCTCACTCGATCTAGTAAATGGTCTCGAGCAATCTGTGCTATTTTACCACGAAGTGCACCGAGTATATATGTACAGAGATATACCTATGTCTCATCAACTGAACGTATCAGAGTTATTTACCACTGCTCTCTCACTCACGGTGCTTCTAGCTCACAGCCATGTTATTTTACATAAACGTGCAAATAACAAACATCTCTGGTAACTTTTAGTTACAAGCCAGCAACGAAGACCTGCTATGTGTCTCACCATGACACTGGCCTGACCGACGTCGTGACCTTGAACCTGTCTCCTGACGCCGAGTTCACGAGCTACGTATTCGGGAACTTGACTATAGATTCGATCGAACACAAGGCATCCAGTGTGGCGAGTGTCATCTACTGGCTTGAGGCTGCGGGTGATACTGTCTACAACCATGATATAAGCCAGGTGACAACCAGCCAGCAGTGCTACGAAATCTGTCAGCTAATGAACTCCTACCTCTGCTGGGTATTCAGGTCAGCCAATGAGATTGTTGAACACGTGCGACCTATATACTGTTGGCCTATCAGATATCAGCATAGATTGATGATGTATCTTCCAGTTACGTGCCGTCGGAGGAGCGGTGTATAGTGACTCACTACGGACCACTGCCACTGACGTACTCTGAGAGGCTACCATTCATCCGACAGTCGTACTCAGGCGCGAAGACGTATATGTACAACCCGGCGCCAATTGAGACTGGTATTTACTGCGCTGTACTGTCAATGATCATCGTCTGCTATACGTTAGACTGACAGTCGGCTCTTATATTTCAGAAGTAGGCGACTACGAAATCGTGGAAGTTCCGTTTGTCACAGTTAAGGAACAGGTGTCACATCTGAGCACCAGCTGGGACAGCATCACAGAGAACCTGATAATAACGGGCGTCAGCACCTACCAGGAATGCTACCAGATCTGCCTGATCAGTAACGGCGTCTATTGCTTTGTGTTCAGGTATGACTGATCCTTCACCGCCCATTTATCACTCCAAAGTAAATGTGGTTTACAATGCATCATGGGATACCATCCGATGAGAAATTGATGTTGACAAACTAGGATTCTATTTCCTTACACTATTCGTAGATTTATGATGTTTACTCAAACTTCTTTGGGTTGCTTTTTATGTCTCTAATGAGAATCAAGGTCAAGGTCAGATTAAGGATGGGCTTCATACTATTTGGCAATTAGATCTATGCTAGAACACATTTCCTAGAATTTCATTGATGCGACACGGAGGCGGATTCAGAGGGGTGCGCGAGGGGCTGTCTTTGTTAGATCCATCAATGTTGCGTTTGAAAATTGTTAAGCTTATGCATGTGACTATTTTTTGTGACAGTCATGACGAGGGCAGTGGTGCATGTCACATCCCGCACTACGATAGCTCGCTGAGTCATGCCATCGATCTGAGCTACACGGCTAATTCGGCGTATCGGAGTTATGTTCTCATGAACATTACGCTCGATTCCATTGCCGACAAGGGACCGAGTAAGACAAGTACGATTTACTGGAAGACAGGGGCGGACAACTTGATCGACAACCATGATGAGTCGGGCTTGGTCACTCATCAGGACTGCTACGAACTCTGTCAGGAAATCAACGAGGGCGCCTGCTGGATATTCAGGTCAGTGTGACCCAATTAAAGACGGTAGTTGATTGGCTCTTCATAGTTCATAGATCGTAAGTGTGTACGTATTCATGATTCATTTGTGTAAGTGTACGTACTCATGGTTTACCTGTTTGCAGTTTCCTGCATTATGAAATAGTATGTTGAGTGGTAATTTCTATCGCAAAATTTAATCGAATATTGATGATGAAAATGAGACAGCAGTTGTGACTGGAAGGTTGGCACAAGATGACTTGTCATAGGATAGATTCCTGATTTGATTCTCAGTCTTTGCTATGTCAGAAATACTATTCAATTGCGATTTCTCCTGTGCTGATAGTCCTTCCGACTATTCAAAATAGTGCAGCTGCGGGGCAGCTCTCCGACCCCCACAGAAAATAATAATGTCATACAATATAATATAATAATAACAGGAAATAAGGCCAATGAGTTTTTTATTGCTATTATAATGTTTTTAATATAAAAGAATGAAGGAATCGGCTTCTCTCTAATAAATATCAATTCTGCATATATTAAGGTTTCGAATGATATATAGCTTTACTTGCTTTGCTTAGCAATCACCAGAATACTCCATACAGAAGTTCATCGGCTCCCAAAACTCTCACATGAAATATATAGCCGATTCACTGACGTAACTGGATTGTTAGAGTCTGATACGATACGGCGCTCCTATTCGATGCTATAACTTACGAGTGCTCAGAGAATTATTGTCTTCGAAAAGAAAATTTTTTGATCTCAGTACTACAAAACAGCAGCTAATAGATATCATTGTGTTGGATCTCAAGCTATTTTGCCTTTCCAAACTACCTTTTCCTAATATCCAAATCGGTGCCCGTACTTCTTCGTAATAAAATGCTTTCCCAGCAAAATATAATCTTTCAGTGACGAGAGAATTGACGATTTACTTCTTGCGAGCGTTTGAGAAACTGTTGAACTTCTGTATTGAATATTTCCGATTATTCCTACGAAAAGCAAGTAAAGCTATACATCATTCGAACAGGTTATTATGTGCAAGATCTGTATTTATTGGAAAGAAGCCGATTCCTTCATTCTTTAAATTTATCTTTAATTTTATCATTATTATTTTTATTTGTTACCCTGGATATGATTGGTTCGTTGTGATTGTAGTTACGCCTCTTCAGGCGGCCGGTGCGTGATTCCTCATTACGGTACGTCTACCCTCACCTCATCCTCCCGACTTACCTTTGTGAAGCAGGCAGTGGACGGCGTAGATACGTATCTTCTCAACCAGGGCCCCGTCAACGAGAGTAAGTACTATTTCAGAGGATAGCGTGTCCGTATCCAATGAGGTTTAGTCTCACACACGCCGGTCTAATGCAGAAACTCAGGCTGATCATGAGGACCACGACTACACTGACATCGAGAACCAGGTGCTCTATCTCAGCTCCACCTGGGACGATGAAGATGAGAACCTGCTGATCTTGGGCGTCCAGTCTATCAAGGACTGCTACAGACGATGTCTTATTACTAATGGCGGCTACTGCTTCCTGTTCAGGTATAAACCAGCATTATACTATGACCATGGTAACTATAATGAGGTTCTATTTATAGCTTTTATAACGAGTTGTTCAGCATTGTTATCAAAGATTCGTTTTAGTTATATGGAGTCTAGTAAGCCTATTTTTCACACATACCAACCCGTTATTGCTACAACCTGTATGTTTCGCTCTCACTTGAAACAGTTATACTTTAGGCCGCAATCAATACTGCGCTTACAGTATCTATAAATGGCACTTCATCATTGACCCCGTTTCTATCCCATAAATACTCCATTGTAGTTACAATACCGACACTGACTCTTGTCACGCTCCCCATCAGACAGACGCCATATCCAGTGTCACGGACTTCTATTTCACTGAGAAATCAGGCTATCGCAGTTACGCATTCGTCGCTCCGCCGCAGTACGACTCGATCGACGGTAGAGGCTCGAGTGAGTCGAACATCATCTACTGGAACTCGGCGGTGGATAACGAAGACAATAACGTGGACACGACTGGAGTGTCGTCATACCAGAGATGTTACGAACTGTGTCAGATCGTTAACGAAGGCTTCTGCTGGGTGTTCAGGTGAGTGTGACGTCACACTGCGCAGACTGACCGTCATGATCTGTAGTCACAAACTGATGTTGTATTGTCGTTCAGTCTTGTGACATCTGGAGGGAGGTGCATCATACCAGAGCTGAGTGTGTCGGCTCTGACATCGTCTGTCAGACTGTCTCTCATCAGAGAGGATGAGTCGGGAGCCGAGACGTATATGTTCAACCCAGAGTCAGTAAATAACGGTAAGTCCTCGACATTCATCCATGGGATAGAAAGTGAAAACATGCTTCTGAGCCAGCGTCTAGCACTAATACTGATAAGTGCTGTGCTTATCCTTATTATGGAGTAAACTAAAACCATTTTGAGTGATGGAATCGTAATGTCATATGAGCAATACAAGAGAAGATAAATCCAAATAAGGTTTATACTCCTCCGCGTGACCAGTGAGGCAGTTATCACTGCTCAGTGTACTGGTCACTCCCCTAAGAAAGGCAATTGCACCTCTTTTTGGTGGGATTAGGAGAGTCGCCTTCAGCCATACTGGCTGTATGACCACATAAGTTCTATGAGGGTCAGGAGCAATTTGGGTCGGATGTTCCTTACACATAGCATAAAATGAATTTTATGATGAAAAAGAAAAATTTAATTTGAAATATGGTAATAAGCTAAATAATAATGAAATATAATAAAATAGAAACTAATTCACTACATTTCTACACAATTCATTATTGGGTGAATATATTTTATTCTATTACTGACCAACATGATTAACCTGTTAGAAAAGATTCGTTGAAATATATTTTTCAGTTTTGGGCGTCTGCTGATTAGAGCTTCTGCTGATTGGAGCTTCTGCTGATTAGAGCGTCTGCTGTATAGAGTTTCTGCTGTATAGAGCATCTGCTGTATAGAGCATTGGGAGAAGAGAAATACTAGTCAGTCAAACTTCTGTGATAATCTAAAAAGTGAACAAAATATGCTAAAACTAGGCGAACGTGAAAATGTCTTGTTTCACAATATGTCATAAGAATGAGTTTTTAGTGTCTCACAGAAGGATGTTGCTTGCTGCATTTTTCTCCTGAGATGTAAGGATGCGTATTGAAAACATAAAGGTTTTCTCTTGTCCAGTCATACCCTCTGTAATCTGGTATTTTCTCTCGTCTGCAGCAACGCAGGAGAACGCGGATGACCACGACTTCACAGACATCGAGAACCAGGTGCTCTACCTCAGCTCCACCTGGGATGACATCAGTGAGAACCTGCTGATATCTGGAGTGCAGTCGTACCAGGAGTGTTACAGACGTTGTCTCATTACCAACGGCGACCACTGCTTCCTGTTCAAGTAAAGATTAAAATGAAAAATTCATGAATTACCCTTTGACCTTAAACTGGTTGTATGCCATGTTGTATATTCCATTACAGTTACAACGCTGACACTGACTCTTGTCATGCTCCCCACCAGACGGATGCCATAGCCAGCGTGACAGACTTCTATTTCACTGAGATATCAGGTTATCACAGCTACGCATTCGTCACTCCGCCGCATTACGACTCAATCGACGGTAGAAGCTCAAGTGACTCGAATATTATCTACTGGAAATCATCGGTGGATAACGAAGACGATAACGTGGACACGACTGGAGTGTTGTCATACCAGAGATGTTACGAACTGTGTCAGGTCGTCAACGAAGGCTTCTGCTGGGTGTTCAGGTGAGTGTGACGTCACACCGCGCGGACTGACTGTCACGATCTGAAGTCACAAACTGACATTGTGATACCTTACAGTTTCATGACATCTGGAGGGAGGTGCGTCATACCACAGCTGAGTGTGTCGGCTCTGACATCGTCTGTCAGACTGTCTCTCATCAGAGAGGACGAGTCGGGAGCCGAGACGTATATGTTCAACCCCGAGTCGGTAAATAACGGTAAGTGCCTATGCTGTAGGGTCCCTTGTATATTCGTTGGTGATCATCTACTGTAAAGGTGGTAATTATAGTGGTGTTTTAAATAAAGCGAAATAGCGATTTCATGAGTTCCGCTATTAATAATACAGCAAAGTTGCTTACCGATGACTAGTACTTATTGACATATAAGCACAAAACGCTAAATTTCATGTGACAAATATAGAGTTTCTTTCGTTATATTTTGGACACGCAGTAATTACCACATTTACAGTAAGTCACAGAAACTAACCTACTAATAACGGTGAGTCCCTATGCTGTAGGGTCCCTCGCATATTCGTTGGTGATCATCTATGTCACAGAAACTAAACTACTGTGAAAGATAGTCTGTCTGCAAGGTTAATTTTTACGCCTTCATTTAAGTTTTAAAGTTAAAGGAAAATCGCAAGGTTATCTCATCTGGTTGCGCATTGAGAAATCCCAGTGCATTAAGGGGGAGGCTGCCATATCTAGTGCCAGGTTGCTCTCGGCTGCTAGGCCAGTTGGAGCGCACTTGTTGCACGAAGGCCCCGGAGGAGGGCTGCAGTGGGATTCGAACCACAACCTCTTGATACTTTCGTGTCTCGAGGTACAGGCTCTACCACTGAGCCATCTCCTACTCCTATGTGTTAGAAAAGAAATAGGCTAAAATATATTTCACGTAAGGAAGGGGCATCAATGTACCAGAGAGCTGCGAGAACTACTCGTATTTGCTAGTAAAAGGCCCGTGATCGTTGGACTACTAAAAGCTCCTGTTTTACCTTATCCTGACACGAACAGCTCCACTAGTGATAATAATGACGTACAGTTGATAGATGACAAGTCTCCGTATTTTCCAGGAGGAGGGGGTAGGGACAACCTCCTGTATTTCTGCGGCTAGAATTTAAAGCTAAACTTGTCCTTAATGGTTTTTCATGTTCTCCTGTGCCTTAGTAGTTGGAGCTTGGTGAGCTAAGGTTAAAAATGGCAGAGTCGTAGCTGTAGGAGGCGGAGTATCTAAGCTATGTTTTCTCACAGTTCAGAAAAATGCGTGCTCCAGGATTTCTGGTCCTACAACTTCTCACCTATGGTTAGAGACACGCAATGCTAATGACTGCAAGTTATGTACAAATTTATCCTTTTTATCATGCTGCAATTGGAAGAAAAAAGAACCAGACCTGTCATGTCTCTCATATTTTTCCGGGAGACTCCCATATTTTAGGTCCCAGAATATACAATCAAAATTGCTATTGACGGTTTTCTAATGTTCTCCTGTGGATTTCCAGTCAGATCTTGCGGAGCTGAGCTCAAACATGACAGAATCTTAGCTGCAGGGGGTAGGGGTCAGAGGTCAGAGGTCAGCTGCAGGGGG
>ERZ1740065.2790-NODE-2790-length-10919-cov-5.172036_pt1 | contig 10919 bp, 3 predicted proteins | sample MGYA00581738_ERZ1740065 | MGnify/ENA primary metagenome ERZ1740065 (study PRJEB43018, sample SAMN04849749) | marine metagenome | isolation source: floating plastic debris | place: Pacific Ocean | collected 2008-09-01 | study: EMG produced TPA metagenomics...
CAGTTTTTTAACGTTACCGACTCACCCATGCCCTGGCTTTGCTGGGGCATTTTTTATGCAGTGCGGATGAGTGATCCAAAAAGCTATTACTGGCCTGTCAATAGCTGCTGATTGAGAAATGTTGAATCTCTTAACATCTACTAGCTTTTTATATAAATACGGACAATAGTAGAGTCTGTGGCTTTATGCTACGCGTTGTCAGGGTATCGTCTGGGGCTAATGGGCTGTGGCTAAGAGAAAAATTCTGATCCTGGCTGCGAATCCGAAGAATTCTAGTCTTCGCCGCTTAGATAGAGAGGTCAGAGATATCGAAGCGGGGATGAAACGCTCAAAACTGCGTGAGGAGTTTGAGATTGTTACCCAATTAGCTTTGCGGACGGGCGATATTCAGCGGGCTTTATTGGACGAGCAGCCTGCGATTGTACATTTTGCTGGCCAAGGTGCTGGAGCTAATGGGCTAATTGTCGAGGACAAGGATGGGAAAGCAAAGCTGGTCAGCACCCAGGCATTAGCTAGGCTTTTTAAGTTCTTTAAGGATGAGGTCGAATGTGTAGTGCTGAATGCTTGCTATTCGGAGGAACAGGCTGAGGCGATTCGGGAGCACATTGGTTATGTGGTGGGTGTAGATGATGAAATCACAAATCGTCAGGTGATTCAGTTTGCCACGGGTTTCTACGATGCGCTAGGAGCTGGCAGATCCTATGAAGATGCCTCAGAAATGGGGCGGATCGCAGTGGAGCTAGAAGATGCATCCGAGTCGGTAAAGCGAACTAAAATTCGTAACTTAGTCTTAATTAACCTAGGATTTTTATTGCTGTTAGTTTTAGTTCGTTTTTTAGGAGGATTACAAGTACATGAATTGAAGATATATGACATCCTCATGCAATTGTCTCCAAATGAGGAGATAGACGACAGGATAGCTATTATCGGCATTGAGCGTTCAAAGTTGGAAAAGTTATACGATGATCCTCAAACTAACACTAGGACAATATCAGATCTGCAGTTAGCAAGAATAATAAACTTGCTGGTTAAACATCAAAAGAACGAAGGAAAACCGGACATTATAGGCATTGACATTGCCAGAGATGAAAAAAATGATGATATTACCGAAGGAGATTTTCACGATAATCTAAAGACTCTGATAGTTAGTGCAAGTGACAGGGTTGTTTCAGCTTGTGCATTAGCAGACCAAGAAGGCAGTAAACCTATACGAGATAAGGAAACAGGCAAAGAAGCTACACACGGATTCAGTCGCCTTCCAGACGATAATCGAGATTTCTTTCCTGATAATAGGGCTCAGTCTCCAACCATGATACGTAGGCAGCTTCTAGCCATTGATTTAGAGAGATCAGACTATACTGGTAAATGTCAAACGCAAGAATCCTTCAGTTTTAAAATTGCTCTTAGGTTCTTGAAAAAGAAAAACATAATTTCTGAAGAAGAAGAGAAAAATTGGAGAGAATATTTAACAACAAAAGATAAACAAAGACACATACACATAGAGAATGCTATTTTTAAGCGCATTCGTCCGAGAACAGGAGGGTATCAGAACATTAGCTCTGGTGGGGATCAAATTATTCTGAATTATCGTAATATTAGAGACGACTTTCCTAAGTCAGGTTTCAACTCAATTGATGCTGTGGATTTTCTGGAATGTCGACAGAGCAATAAAAAATGTTCAGATGTCGACATCTTAGAAAAGGCGGACATTGTTTTAATTGGTTACGTTGGTGAAAATTCTGAGGATGAGTACAATACTCCTATTGGATACTTACATGGAGTTGAAATTCATGCCCACACGCTTAGCTACATCTTGAGTAAGGTGATATCAAAAAGCACGGAAGATGCAAAATATAAGATTTTAAGTATCAAAGTTTTGCCTGCGTCTATTGAAGATTTTTCCATTATTTTATTCGGGTTAACTGGTGGTCTATTTGCATTAATTAGCTATCGACGTCCAAGGATAAAGCTTCTAACTCCTTCTTCCACAATTTTCGTCATTATTCCAAGCGCCACATTGATCATATTTACTATTAGCTACCTTTCATTTGGAAATATTGGATTATGGCTCCCTGTATTACCATGGATATTAAGTTTCACATCATCTGTCTTATTAACTGTGGTGATTAAGGAATATCAGATTAGACAAGAGGAGTGATACTTTATGAAGTTCGTGTTCCAGTCTTTTTGGACAAAACTTATATGTTTGATTTTGTGTTTTTGCCTAATCATGGAATGTAAGCCACTATTGGCTGAGCCATTATCAGATACAAGTCAAAATATTTTAGCGACGTCTGGTTCAATTAAAATTGCATGGAGCTATCCAGCTTTTAAGACAACTATTCATACTCAATACACAGTGGCTAGTATAAAAGCCTGGTGGCGAAGATTAACTAATCGAGATAGTGGAGGTAGCGGCTCTATACCTCCAGGCCCAGAAGGAATATCTCGCGGCAGCTGTAATACCCTGAGTCAAGAATTCATGGCAATATTGCCATCATTAGAAAGTCTCAACCAGATCTCTAATGAGTTTGACGAAAAAGAACTTAAAAGCGGAACTCCCCTGTTTGGTTTAACAGCTTATCAATCTCCAACACTATGGTTTTATATTCCTGAGTTGCCTACGGGTATTAGTACAGCAGAGCTGATGCTACAACAGAGAGAAAATGATAAAAATAAAGATATATTGAACGAGCCTATTCGTATTACGAATTTGTCGAGTGAATCAGGATTTTTGGGAGTTGATTTAGAAACTGTAAGTGCTTCGCCAATCATTCTGGAACCTGATAAACTCTACAGCTGGTATTTTTCTCTCATCTGTAATAATAAACGCCCGTCTCGAAATCCCAGTGTGAGTGGTTGGATTGGTTATGAGCCTAGTGTTGGTCAGACAGGCTTAGACAATTCGAGTGATCGGCAACGTATTAGTAAGTATAAAGCTGACGAGATTTGGCACGACGCTTTAACACTATCTGCAAAACTCCGGTGTAATGGAATGAGCGATACAGAGTGGTTCGAGCTTCTAGAAGAGATTGGTATCGATGAAGATATAGCTGGAGCTGAGATCAAACAATGTTCTACTGTTTTCTAACGCCAATCTCCTACCATCAGATAAGGGGACCAAACGGAAGGTCTATAGCCTGCTTTTAGTAGGGAAATTTGTGATTTTTGAAGAGCCTTTGCTTTGGTTATACCTTGACCTGAAAGCTCATTGTAAAAATCTGTCATTAAGTTGGATGTTGCTCTATCATTAATATTCCATAATGTAGCTAAAGTCGTACGAGCTTCTGTTTGAACGGCAAGACCTGCGATACCTAATACTTCACGATCGTCACCTCTAGCTGTTTCGCAAGCGCTCAGAATCAACAGCTGAAGAGGTGTACGATTTCTGGTGGTCAAGAGTGTATCAAAGCTATCTAGCTTAATTTTAGAGGCGTTGATTTTGTTGTCATCATTTTGGGTCTCGGCTGCAGCAACCAAATAAGTCTCGTTTCGGGTAAAGCCGAATTCTCCATGGGTGGCTAAATGCACCACATTATAATCTGAAGACCTCATGGCCCGTTTTACTTCAGTTTCCCTAAAGTTACTATCAAGAAAAACTGTTGGGCTACGATCGATTTTGTTTGGAATTTGGGTGATTTCGTTTTGGACGTAGGTTAAGGGACCAAAAATATCTTCTTGACTGGGATTGACTGGATCTGGCGGCAGTACAGGGTCTTTAGATAACCCTGCAGCTAAAATACGGAAGTCTTTATTGGGGCGTTCTTGAGGTATTTCTAAATCACCAAAGGTGACAGCGATCGCAAATTTTTCGACCAAAAACTGTTCAGTCTGCTGGTCATACAGAGCGGCCATCGGTACATTCCGGAAGGCCCCATCCAGCACAAATACTAACGTATCGATGGAGTTTAACCAGCCTTCATCTTCAGCAGGGGCAATCAACCAGTCATAAAGCTCTTTTGCTTTAGGCACACCACGCTCTGTAGAAAAATAAGGCTGCTCCAGCTCTCTACGAAAGTCTTTTAACTCTTTTTCCAATGCTGTAGCTGTTTCCAGATTAGATGGGTAGCGTTTTATCCGTGGCGTAGATTTTTGTGTATTTTTAGACTGACTAGATTGTTGGGGGAGCTGTATCAGAACTTCTAAGCGATCTTCCAAAATAATTGGATAGATAATAGCGGTACGTTGGCTAGTATCGTCGGCAATTTCTTGGATTGATGCCAGAGGTTGGGTGCTGCCAGCATGAAATAAACCACAGGCTAGAAAGTTTTGCAGCTCGGCTACCCGCAAGTTGTCAATTACAGTTTGGGCTAAGGCTAGCTGCGCTACATTGTCGGCATTCGTGCTGTCTGGCGTTTTAGATTCGAGTAGTAGTAGGCTGATGTATTCGCGGTACAGAGGTTCGATGCGATCGCGAAAGTCAAACCGGACATCGGGTGAACCGTAGACTATGTCATCTCGTACCTTTTTTACATCTTGAAAGGCTTTGTCGTAATACCACAATTTTCTTGTTTTATTGTTTGAGAGCTGTCCAAGTTGCCAATTCCATTGGTAGTTAATACTGGGTTGCTTAGTAATGGTTAACGCTTGTTCAGTCACTTGCTGAGCTTCAGTATTCTTTCCTTCTAATTTATCCAACTGTCCTAGATACCCTAGGGCGTAAGAATATGCAATTGGGTCAGATGGCGTTTGGTTTAGAGTGCTTTCCCTCGTTTGGTCACGTACAGTAGTGAGTAAATTTCGGATCTGTTGTGATGAATCAGAGAAGGTGCCAGCAGGGGGACACGAAACATCGCCCTTGCATTGTTCTTCAACATCCAATAGAAGATGAGCCAGGGTTAGGCGGCTAAAGGCCAACGAACGTCCCAGGGGTAGCTCGTTGATTTCTGCTAATAATGAGGTGTAGAGGGGCTGAGCATCAGTCCAGTTGTTAATTTCGATCAAGATAGCCAGCTGATTAAGCTGTCCACGAATGTAGGGAATCAGAGAACCAGTTTTAGGGATACGTTTATATTGACCTAATACGTCCTGATACTCTTCTGCTTTATCGATTTGTTGCCCTGTCCGCTCGACTGAAGTGATTTTTTGCTTAGCAAGGATCCGTTGGGTATTAGCCAGACTTAACTGTAATCTTGCGACCAGATCGTCTGATGGATTTAAACTTTCAATACTCCCTAATTGCTCATTTAAGAACCTTGCGGACTCATCTAAATTACCGAGCAGGCGTTGAGTTTCTCCCATATTAAGAGCAAGTTCAGCTTTTAGGATGGACTCAGGTTGATCTTCAAGTAAGGTTTCGACTTGAGAGATTCGAGTGTTCGACTGTCGAAAAAAGCCCAGGCTACGTAAGGCTTGGGCCTCGTTTAGCAAGCTTTTAACAACCCCTTCAGAATAGCCTGCTTGTTGGTATTGTTCGGTTGCTCTTTTCCAAGCTTGCCAGGCGTCTTTTGTTTGCCCCTGAGCTAGATATAAACTGCCCTGAGTATTTAGGGTTTGGCCATAGATTCTAAATCCTTGGGTTGTTAATCTACCCAAAGATTCAACTAGGGCAACGCTGTTATCGGCTGTGATTACCCCATCGTCTATATAGCCGAGTTGTCGATAGGCTAATGCTCGATTGCTCAGAGCCACAGCCTGGTTTAAGGTATCTCCTTGAGTCACAAAATATTGCTCGGCCTTTGCCCAAGCAGCCTCAGCATTGGTAAACTGCCCTGCTTGGTAACAGGCTTGTCCCTGACGTAATAAGTCTAAGCCAGTCGTGGGCTGAGTTACTAGACACCTATCTTGCTGCTGGCTGACCGGTGATGTAGTTGCACTGACCGGTTTTACCTTATTAAGGGGGATATCTCCTTGTAAGCTGATAATGATTGCAAAGATTGCTGCCACCAGGGTGAGCAAAGGGCGAGGCCATCTAAGTAAGCGAAAGAATGGATGGAGATTCATGGCTAAGGAACAAGGTTGGGGCTAACGTAGGTTTGAGCAGGATATGGATGAATTCCAGCCGTCTGAGGCCACTAGAAAAATATCACCAGATTCGGTCATGATGGCGGCTTGGGAGTCTTTTAGTTCTTTAGGTGAATCATCTGGTGTCTCTGAAATTGCTGTCGTTGGTAATGTTGCATCGGTTTGAGCGTCTATTGGACCGAAGTCGTCTAGGGGGGTAATGTCGCTACTGTCAGGATTTGCTGGCCCAGAGGACTGGCCACCGCGTCCGGTGATGATAAAGTCACCAGCGGCAGATGTGTCCTCAGGCTGGTCAGATTGAGTAGCACGACAGCCTTGGGTAATGCGCTCAGAGGGATCTTCTACATTTTCTGGGAGTTCGGTAAGACCCTGATTTGGATCAACAAATAAATTGTTAATACTGACTTCGCCATCTACATCAAATTCAGACCGGACACTAATATCACTGCTGTTGTTATTTCTTAAGTTGTCTCTAAATTGTCCGACTGGATTAAAGCCAATAATACGATTTGCTGTAATATCAATATTTCCACCAGCGCCTTCTCTTGCATTCGCTAGAATATCGTTATCTTCACTGGGTACTGTGACAACGAATCCTGCGTCAATATCAACATTGCCACCACTGCCTGTATCACTTGCTCCAGCTTGAATCAAGCTGCCTCGACGCATGAGTAGCACGTCTACATTCTGAACATTAATATTGCCAGCTCGGCCTGAACCATTGCTGCTTGTGAGTAATTCAGTATTGTCTAATTTCGCAACTTCTGCATTCTGGATAGTAATATTTCCACCCGTACCACTACTGCCAGGTGCAGTGGATGCCGAGATTTGCGGTCCGTCACCAATCGTAGTAATTTCTATACTGCCACTCGCATTAGGCTGAAGTACTATGCTTCCTCCAGGTGCTGAGCTGCTGGTACTAGCTGATATTTCACTGCCGTTGCCAGCGAGATTAATTTCATCAGCATCGATTCTTATCGTACCGCCCACGCCTGTAATATTGTTGCTGTTTGTTTGAGCAGATAAGCGTGCGCCGTCTTTTATATCTAATTGAGGGGCCGAAATTGTTATGTTGCCAGCTCTTCCAGCTTCTATGTTGGTTACGTTTTCTTCAAGGGTAGGATTGAGAGATGGCTCAGAAAGAAGATCCAGACCATCAGCAGCATTTTGTAAAGATACCCTTAAGTCATAACTCTGACCAACCTGAGGCACATCTCCACTAATTAATGTGCCGTCGGTTGCTGCTGAATCAAATTGCCCAACGCCAATGACATACTCTCCTGGCTCAGGCAAGGTAAAGTCAATGTAAGAGTCAAAGAAACTTTCACTGCCACCTTCCCCAAGTGTAGAATCGGCATCATCATTGCTAGCTAATAATGCGCCTGTCTGTTGGTCAAAAAGAAATAATTCAGTATCGATGTTAGTTATGTCATTGAAATTGAAACTATCTCCATTATCAATGTCAAATATGCCACGGCTGTTCGCTTCAGTAACTTGAAATGAGAAATAGGCAGGACTCCCATCACCTAATTCATTAAGCTGAGATGCGAACCTTGCTCCCTCAAATTGTGTCTGAAGACCCTCATCAGCTACAGTGTCAAATACTAAAGGAGTTGGAATATTATTATCTACAAAGGGAGAATCTGGGATGACATTAACATTTTGAATAACCTCAGTACTTGTAGTATCTGCCCCTGCATTAAAACTAAAAATGCCACTGGCATCTTGAAATGAAGTATCTACCAGTGAAACTTGAAGAATAGGATTGCCGTCAACTCTCTCTAAGTCTTCGATAAACTGTTTTTCAAGAATCTCAGTAAGATCGAATCCTGTATCATTAACCCTATCAAATCTGCTTGTCTGTTGACTTGTAGAAACCCTGATGAAATAAAGTCCAGGTTCGTTAAAGAAAAGATATCCAGTAGATTCTAAGAATTCGGGCACACCTACACCTGATAACAGCACTTTACCTTGATCGTCAAAGACTTCAAGGCTTGTGCTAGTCGATTTTGGTGTTACTTCCCCGTCAGTCGTTTCGGTTGGGGTCGGTAAAGGGACAGAATCTGAAAAAATATTGTCAAGCTGGAAAATAGCTGAGACTCCAGGACTCGGCACATTTAACTCATAATAAATTGCTGAGCCTCCATTCGGAATCCTCACGGAAGTTTTCTGGCCGAGTACGAAGTTTGCATCATCTAATATACCTGAGAAAGAAGGAGATTGATCCTCCTCTACAGGAGCAAAAGACTGAGTTCCCCCAGAGATACGAACTTCTTCCTCTACATCAACTACGACATTACCCGCAGATCCAGTTGAAAACGTACTGGCAGCAAGTTGGCCCCCATTCTCAAGAGTTAGACTGGTTGCTGAAATTAGAATATCACCCCCATTTCCTGAGGCATTTCCTGTTGACACTGTGTTAATAGTGCTCAACCCCTCTAATGCGACTATACCACCTGCCATAATTTCAATATTACTAGCATTAGCAGAACCATTAGTTAAGCTAAGGATACTGCTATCAATTAGACGGATTGAATTAACAACATTTATCATAATACTTGGCAAATCACCCTCTGAACCACTTATGGCTTCGGAGTTTATGGCGTCAATTGCAGCATTAACCATTTCTAGAGAGTTACCAATAATGGTTACACTACTGCCTCGATCGCCTGTTGGCTGTGCCAGAATTGAGCGGTTATCAATCAAAATATTTCCATTCAAGCTTCTTAAGCTAACAGCTTGACCTGGCGCAATGATATTAGGTGATCTGATGTCACCGTCTGCTATTAAAGTAATGGAAGCATCATCGACACCTAAAATCCCTGCATCTCCTAATGTGTCGATAATATCAGCTTTCAGTTCTACGGGATCTTGAAATACAGAGTCTCTAAAAGAGTCATCTCTAACAATTCTAATGAGTGGAACGGTAGAGCTTTCATTAATCTCTCCTATCGAGATTCTTGAAAATCCCTCTTCTAAGGCACTAAGATCACTCGTGCTTAGGTGCAGTTGCTCTGATGTGTTATCAACAATATTATTCTCAGATGCACCACCAACTAAGATGCTTAAATTAGCTTGACGGGGTTGCAACATGAGAATGTCACCTACTCCTGCTACTACACCCTCGCCTTGCAATGTTATTTCGTCAGCAGTAAGGCTAATTTTATTTACACCATCACCTGTAGATTCAATGATGCTACCAGATTCTGCACGGATACCTTCTGCTCTATCATTGGGAGTCTCAAATTCGGGGCCACCTATTCCAGTCATAATAATATCTCTGCCCGCTCTTACTTGCCCTCCACCATTTAACTGAATTCCATAATTCTCACGTCCAGTTGCTCGCCCTGTCCCTATCAGGGTAACATCACCATTTTTAGCTTCGACTCGGCTACCTGTTCCAGTGCCTCCTAAACTAATATGTATACCAGGATTAGTATTTGATCTTGTGCCTAAACCACCAATGCCACTCAAGTTGATATTTCCACTTCCATTAGCTTCAACAATGGCACCTGATGAGACTGCAACACCTTCATTATTAAAGTTGGTTGTGCTATCAGAAATACCAATGATGTTAATATCTCCATTCCTAGAAGAAGAAACCTCAACTCCGGATGTCGCTAGCCATGTACCAACATCTGTACCTCCACTGCCAGCGGCATAGCCTGTTAATTGTATGTCCCCATTTTCAGAGGAAATCGTTGATGGAGTTGTTAATAAACCGTCAATTCTTATGCCTTGCGTGTTATCTGATGTGTCGTTTCCAATTATGTTATCTGTACCAAGTCCTCCTAATCCAATTAAACGAATATTTCCTGAATCAGACGTCTGAATCGCACTATTAATGACACGAATTCCTCTCCCTATCTCAGACCCTCCACCTAACAACAAGATATTTCCGCCATTGGTACCATTACCACTAGCATCAAGAGTTGTTCCATTCAAGCCAATGCCATCAATGTTGCGCGCGTCTTGATTCCCAATCGTCGTGGGTGTGGAATTTCCCCTTGCAAAAATATTTCTGGCTAGAGTTCCAGGTGCAAAGTGAGTATTATTTGGATTCTCTAAGGAAGCACCTTCTGAAGTGAGAAGATTATTAGTCTCTAATGGTGCATTGATATCCAGAATAACTTCATTATCGGGTAAATTACGTCCATTCCGATCAAGTGGAGCCTCACCACCCCGTAGAGTAATATCTCCTCCATTAGAGTTAATTTCAGTTCCTATTAGAACAATCGCTCCGACACCAGTATTATCTCGATCAGAATTTAGGACTACATTGAGAGGTCCACTAGTAGCATTTTCTGGTCTAATAGTTGCGCCAGTATTATTGGCTGCTCGAAAGACAATACTATTATCTGCCTGAAGCTCTAATTTCCGACCTGTTCCTCTAAAATTATATTCTAATGTCGCATCAGGATTCCAGTTGATGTTTCCATCAACTTTATTACCATCTCCATCAAAAGCACTACTCGCTTGTAGTATCACATCAGTTGTGCTTAATAGATTACGAACTGTATCAACACCAATTTCTTGATTCCCAGGGTCTTCTGCTGCCGCCCAAATTCCATCGCTTGCTCTAGGAGGTACAGGATTAACTCCCTCAACAATAGTAATATTGCTTGGATCGAGTAATAAAGTACCATATTCGCCATTAAATGCAGAAGTATCCACCTCACCCTGAAAATCTAAAAATTCAAGCCCAGAAATTTCGACTAATCCCCCATTGCCAAATTCACTTCCACCCGTAGCACTAATATCTCCTAAAAAGCGAGTATCTCCATTTGCCCAAACAATAACCTGACCACCATCACCCGCTGTCAGAGCATCTGCATTAATAACAACATCTGAACCAACATAGATTCTCTCCGCATTCGGTACATTTCCTTGTCCTTGATAATCTCCCCCTACTAATACAGTGCCGCCACCCACATCACCAGAGACATCAATCAACG
>ERZ1740065.2791-NODE-2791-length-10918-cov-11.719691_pt1 | contig 10918 bp, 11 predicted proteins | sample MGYA00581738_ERZ1740065 | MGnify/ENA primary metagenome ERZ1740065 (study PRJEB43018, sample SAMN04849749) | marine metagenome | isolation source: floating plastic debris | place: Pacific Ocean | collected 2008-09-01 | study: EMG produced TPA metagenomics...
GAGAGAGAGAGAGTGAGTGAGAGAGAGAGGGAGGAGGAGAGAGAGGGAGAGAGTGGGTGAGAGTGGGAGAGAGTGGGAGGGAGAGGGAGTGAAAGGGGGAGTGAGAGGGAGAGAGAGAAAAGAGGGAGGGAGGGAGGGAGAGGAGAGAGGAGAGGAATGAGGGAGAGAGAGGGAGGTAGAGGTAGAGGAAGGAGGGAGGGGAGAGAGATAGAGGTGAGAAGCGTGGGGGAAGAGAGGGAGGGCGGAGACGGACAAGGAATGGAGACATTACCTGTGACTTGCTGACTAGCCTCCTGTAAATCCTCCACGGTGGCTTCCAGCTCAATAACCCGCTGATTACTTATCCTTCAATCAACACAACATTATCAGGAGCGAGCGACTCCAAGACAGCGGGGCGGCAGCCAGTCGTGGTTTACCTGTTTTCACTTTCTAATTCACTAATCCTACTCTGGGCGTCCTCCAGCGAGGACTGCAGCGTGATGCCGTGCCCACCCTCATTTAGCTTCTTGTTGAGCATTCGATTCTCTGCCTGCAGGCGTATGAACTTCTCCTTAAGCTGAGGAGGAAGTGACATCAGCTCGATGTCATCATCACCTGGCAACAGTGAGACAAATATGGTCAGGAGATAGAGGGACTTTGCAGAATACGGCAACTATGATAGCGACGTAAGACGGAACGGACAACGTGCAGCAAACATGACGAAATGGCTAAATACAGGCACTACCTGATCCAGGATGCGGAGTGGGAAAGACACACTCTAAAAATGCAAGCATGCAGAAGAAAATTAGGAACCGCATCCAACAAAAATACGAATGCAGGCAAAAACCATGTTATTAGTAGACAGATGAAAAATCTAATAAATGACACAGATGGTTGTTTCATGAACGTGAGAGAAGGGTAAAATCTAGTACAGTTCAGCCAATGCAGACCGACGGGGTTGGCAAATGATTCGTGACTACGCGAAATGACGAAATGTACATATCAGCAAGGAATTCGGATAGGGGTGCATGCACTAGAACTAGATAGAGGGTGCTGAACGAGCCGTGCAGCTGATATCTCATGTTTATAAGATTATTTTTGGTTTAATGCAGTCAGTGATCATAACAGCCGCAGCCCAGGTTTGCTCTATACTGATTTACAGTTAAATTAACAATGGCTCGCCTTTGTAAGCTGACACAATAAGCTGATAGCTACTTTGGCTCTTTGATACCCCAAAAATACCCGCTAAGGCTTCCACCACGCTTGTAACCATAACGACAAGACAACAAACAGCTACAGTCAGGCTTGACAGAGTGACGGCTGGTGTGACACGTTGATTAGTGGTGCCGTCAGACAGTCATTACTGCTGTCAAGGTTGAGACTCCGTATAACCCGGTCACCAGTAAAATCCACTGATGCAGTTAGTGATGAACACAGCATGACGTTGGTTGTGTGAGAATGTTGGGGTGTCAACGCAAAGTTGAGCGAGCGGGAGAGAGCAGAGGTGGAGGAAAACAGCGGCAGCAAAGAGAGAGTAACTTACTATTCGACGTGTCCGCGAGCGAGCCGCTCATACGGCTCAGCTCGCTAAACAGTGACACGCCCATTGGTGAGGCGGAGAGAGGGACATTCCTAACAGCTACAACATCACAGCATCGTTATAGCACACACGCAGCACACACACAGGAAAGACAGCATCACAGCGCTGTCACAGTCAGCACACCCTGATGTCATCAAACAGGATGATGTCATCGCAATGCTGTTGGGCGACAGTGGGAGCTGCATTTAGTGCGTGCAAGAAAAGAGGCGGCCGTGCAAAACACAAGCAGGCATGTGTAGCCTATTTGCAAACTATTAACAGGCACACGCAGTAGTACTGTTGAGGGAGGGAAAGATGGAGAGGCTGGATGGGGGGACAGGGTACAGAGAAGTGTTCTGATTGAGACCCAGTGTACCAAAAATAGTAATAGGAACCTAAATCCCATTGACACACACTGAGGCGTGATGTATATAGACAAGCGTCAACCACAGTGACTGTGCGACATACGCACTGCTCATTTATCAAGACTTGCAGCTTCACAATTATGAATTGCATACCAGCTGTTACACAATGTAGTACGGCACACTGGCTCATATTCCATGATTTAACTAACCATATTTCACCTTAGCGCTGTCTACGGTGATTGCATCTAGATTTATTGAAACAAGTGCGCCATCGGATAACACAAGGGTTGTCTCCTCTTACCTCCAGAGGCTTCAGACGCGGCGTCGGCCAGTTTAGAATATTGTAGCTCTTCGTTACTCTCCCTGAGGGCTTGTAGATCAACGGCTAGCCTTTCCTTCTCCTTCTGCAGGCTCACAACTTTATCCTGGCTCCTTTTTATCTCATAGTCTGATTTGTCGGCCCGCTTTGTCTCGTTTGTCACTCGCGTCTGCAGCTCTTGAACCTGTGGAATATCAACACAAACTGAATTCGCCTTTGTCCAATCAACTGTTGTATGTTTCACAAGGTAGGAGAAGGTATGGCAGCTGACCTGACGTTTGTAAACCTCCACCTGAGACTTAAGAGCCGAGGTCTTCTTTGACTCCTCTTCCCATTCCACAGACTTCTCCATGTAAGACGTGTTCTTCTCTTCCAACATCTTCACCTGCAGTCAGTGCAACAATTAATATGTTAGAAAACGTTCTGCTTATCTCAGGGTCGTCATGTCCTGGAGGCAGGGTGAATAGAAGGACAGAAGGGAACAAAAGGATGACCAGGCAGGTAGAGGGACAATCAGACAGACAAAATTAAGAATGAATGAACAGAAAGGATGACCAAATATATAGAGTAACGGTCAAACAGGCAGATAGATGATGGGAGGAAGGGGGGGGATAGATGGATAGATGGACAGACAGAGGGGTTGGTAAATAGATAGACAGACAGAGCTATGCAGATACACATCAATACTACGATAATCACGTACAGTGCGTCTGAGATCAGCCATGTCCTCCAGCTTCCGTTTGTACGACTCGATCGTAGATTCGTATTTCTTAACCTTCTCCTCATTCTGCCGCAGAATGTCTACTTCATCTTTCAAAGAGCGCGCTTCATCAGCTAACGCAGTAAGCTCTTCAGTCTGCAGCACAAAATCACCCACATCTCAGACAATAAAAACGAAGACATCACTAAATCGGTGCCTGCAGGTTAGCTGTGAGAATGTCAGCTATACTACCCCTATGACATATGTAAGGGGAAATATGTCACAGGATTTGCAACAATAATCAACTGTGTTTTGATACCTGATCCAAACCCACAATTTCTAATAGACTGTATCAATGTATGGGTATTTTCCTCTTCATGGTGCCCGAGTATGTCACGTTGGTTGTTACCTTAGACTTGAGGTCCACCAGCTCTTTACTAGCAGTGTCATACTTTTGCCTGTAGTCCTCCTTGGCCGCGTCCAATCTGTACACTTCATCCTTGTACTGCTCAAGCTGGTATAATAGTATCAGTTATACATGCTACATACATTCATTTCCTATCATGTAAGCTGAAAGCATGTGAGACATACTTGCTGCTGTAAGGCTAGGTATTTCTTCCCTGAGGTCGTGTTGGGATCGTCGATATCATCAACTGTTTTATCATGTATCGAGTCCTGCTGGTCTTCCATATGAGATTTCTCTTCCAAAAGATTTGCCACCTAGGAGAGTCAAGAGTCGTGTTACGATAGTAAATATACTCAACGATGCAAGGATAGCGTATTGATGGAAAACATTACCTGTAAATCAAGTTCCCTACACCTTTCAGAGAGTTCTAGATTAGCTTGCTTGCTCTCCGCTAGATCTCTCATGGCATTCTGTAGTTGAGTAGCTACATCTAGACCATCGCCATCGGACGAATATGGGTCTGAATCTTGAGTCATCAACTGTTGTATCGCGGTCATAACACCATGCTGTACGGATTCTTCCATGCTCATGATAGCTTGAATGTAGTCCTGTTTGTTGTCACAGTTAACCGCGCAGCCGAGCACTAGTTGAAGGAGTTTACCCATCTCTATCAGGTTAGTACTCTCGACAACCATCTTTAAATTCGGCTTCTTATTTTCTTGAATTTTAATCCCCATCACCTCATCGTAGAATGACACGACGCCTTTAAGAACCTTCTTCAGTTTACTCATCTTTAAATGTTTGTTGCTGGCCTCTTCGGCTATCATCCCAGAGAGCCATTCTTCATTGAAGAAGGAGGGAGCCACTTCGTGTAAAATTTGACTAAGCGCAGCACCGTCGCTCAAAGATTGAACTGAATCTCTCTCACCATCCACAGAGAAAGTCTGCACCCAAAGGAGCAGACATTCTGCTAGATCCTCATCCATATCAGAGACCTACCTTGAGATCAATCGACGAGAAACGACTGGAAAGAAATACAACGACTACACAATGACAGCCGTTTACTGTACAGCAAGGAGAAGCGGAAGTTATGAGATGCTTATGTTTGTAGGATCGGGCTGAAGCTTCGTAACGCCCTCAATTCACGTCGTCGAATCATGGAGTAGTGGTCGCCTTTCTCACTCCATACATACATACATTTATATATGCACTGTACTTGAGACACTCCTCTTCAGCCAACGTTGAGAATGAAAGCTCCTGAGCTTGGCTCATATGAACTCATATTTGTTTAAAGACTGCTAAATTCGTCTGTACAATATACACTAATACACCTATGCAGTCCGTGCAGGAGGCGATAACTCTTTGGAGGCTACCATATTCAACTTACTCTCCACGGTCGTCACTCGTCAGCATCAATGAAGTTTCACGTATTTTTCCTATCGAGATCTAGGGCTAAGAATGCAATTGTTGGTTTCCTAATGTTCTCCTGTGGTTTATTGGTTAGGCATTGTTGGGATGAGCTCAAATATGGCATAGAGTAGGGGGTTTCGAGTTATGGGATTGCAAAATTTTGACCCCAAGTATTTCTGGTCCTAAGACTTGTTATTTATGGTCACCGGTTATTATAGGGTGTACACAACCAATTCCGTCTCGACTACCTCATCTCAAGGTACTCAATCTAACTTTCGGCATGCAATAGTAGTATTGAAACGACAGTAATTGTTGTGGGAATTCAACATTCATATGAACATCAAGGCTGCAATAAACGATTCTCATGAGAGCGCTTTTTATTAACACCTTTGTCAGGTATACAGACAGAGCACACAGCACAAAACCACTAATAATGAACGAGAAATAATACTCCATTCTTACTCAACTCAAGATGAGCAATGATTTCTAGGCTCTAAGCCATCGATTGAGAATGACCACATGGGCAGTCCTACACCAATGTGGCATCATAATCGCAGTAATAGCAATCTGCTTCAATATGAAATGGACAGTTATAGTCGGCATATTGCTAGGACTGGCTACTCTTTTCTTTCTGCCTTCTTTTCACATCCCAGTTATACACTCTAGCCATGCTGACCTCTGTAGTCGTGGTCTGATCTCGCAGGAAGGCAAGGTCTTCGTCAACCTGTAACAGCATGGCCACTCGATCACACTGTTAGGGGCGGAGGGATGAGGAGAGTACAAGAAAACAACAGATGAGATTTCGTACCGATTCTAGAGCTACTTCAGCCTGACTCAGATTCTTCTGCAGTAAAGACTCCGCCTCTTCCAGCGAATACTCCAGCATGATATTCGCCTGCAATTAGATAACAGCATCCTGAACACTGATGTAGTTTTAGTGTTATATCTGCCGCAAAAATTCTGTCAGCTGCTCACTGTCATCTCTTGCAACCGCCATATAGAGCATGAACAATACAGGGAAACATTTGGCAAGTTCGTGTTTTTGCAAACCATTGAATGGAGCCAGAATAGCAAAGCATATGTGATTGCAATATCATGCTTGATGGGAAGGTTCTGCTGTCTTTGTAACACTCGCTACAGAAGTGTATGGTGGTAAGGATGCGATGAGTTCTGATTATAGACGTCATCAGACGAAAGGATGGTTAGAATAAATCAGACGTTTGTCTGAATTTTGCGAGGAATTATTGCTTCTTTGTGAGAGAACACAACTACGGGAAGTTATACAACCAATCATCTTTGCTACATTTGCTGAGGCAGGGAGTTTCATAAGACAGGAGTTGTCCTCTCGCCCATTAGGCTAATTTCTATTTCCATGAGTGGCTCTCTTCACAATGAGGTCAGATTAGGCCATATGGAGAGAAAAAGGCACCGGAGACAAATCATATTAATCAAAATGTACACATGTTTCTGGGCCATCATACAAACAAAGGTTGGAGCACATACTTTGAGAAATCATAGCTTAAACCCGTACAGCTAGGATTCTGTACCCCCCCTGTAAAGCTAGGATTCTGTCATATATGAATTCAAGCTCTAACTAATAGGCTGCAATAGAGCATTAGAAAACCAATAATAGCAATTTCGACCGCAAATCTGGTAGCTAAAATACCAGCCCCCCCCACCCCCCTGAGAAATAGTGGAGATTTGACAGGTACGTCAGGTACGACAGGTACGTCGGAGCTCCTCCTTTCTCAAAGTCAACTTGGTTTAAGGTTCAATGGCTAAAAACTTACACCCAGCCACAAGCAGACTTTTTCTGTAGGCGGCACTTTCGCCTTCACATACAGATTGTCGGCCAGCATGAAGTGAGTGTCAAGTGTTTCATCTTTGTTGTCGCGCAGCTGTATCACAGTGGCCAATGTAGATTTGATGTCAGGTATCTGCGATTTCAATCTAGAAATGGTGAAAGATACAGGATGACGGCTTGATAAAATACGGAAATGTATATGTATTCAGCACGGCGGGTCAGGATTCATGGGGATGAATACGAACCGTCTCTTCTTCGTATTGAGATTGAGGTCCATGAATTTGTATTTTTGATGCTGCTCGTCGAGCCTCCTTAACACTTTCTCAGCGTTATCATTTTCAGGCTGCTGCATGAAGGCATCGACATCTTCCTATAATGATAAGATGCAGACAGATAGATATGTACATTCGCTCCGACCTATAGACCGGTGTAGGCATATAACATGTTGGAAATTGTCACCAAAATCACATATCTCGATCAGTAACCTGCCAATATATGAAATACAATAAAAAAAGATAGAAATGGATTTCGTCAGGTTGTATGACAGTAGACGAAGTATCAGTTTGATTCTGTGCTCACTCATTCATACCGCTCATACGGCCTTGATTACCCATGACGTAGGATTACGACAAATACAGATAACTAGACAATAACATTGACAGTTTCACATATGTGCTCTTGAATTGGTATGCATACTTACAACGAAAACGGCAGCAGGGATTCCAGATTTATTTTTGGATGAAGAAAGAGCCGAGTCGCCTTCGGAAGCCATCTTTTGTATATTCAGTATGACTCAAGACGCTCTAGATTGAGAAGGTCAATATTGGCCATGACGTAAAACCCGTTCATGAACTAAGTGGAGACAACTTTAAACCATTTTCAGAGCGCACGTTCCAAAGCTACTTTCCAGTGACCTCTTCAAAGTAGAGAGAGGCGGGATTTTATACGCCCTATCGAAGAGGTCTTGCTTGCGTTTCATTGGCAGGTTGCTCTTGTATGACGATTAGTCATAACATACCGTCATCAGGAAGACTTGAGAGAAGCTGTCCAGTTTTGGTGAGTTTTTGTCTGTGATTCACGTTCTTATAGATTTTTCCCTTTAAGAGGTAAAGTTGATGGCTTCATGTGGAATAGAGCTTCTTAATTTATGTATTGCTTGTGAATTTAGAGTAGGTATCAAACTCTGTTCGTCGTTCTGTAGTGTCAAATGCTTAGCTGAAATTTCTCAAGTTTATAGCTACTATTACATTCGTGGTGGTGTTACTAAGATGTGCTTTAATACATTTTAGACACTACGATCGCTTTCATTATCTGCTCTTACGGGACATTCAGTGACAATAGTACAGTGCTGGTGTGGAAGATCGTCGCTGAGCCCTCCTAATATTCTGCTCTCTAATACTGTCAGGAACGAGCGATTTGTAGAACAATCACACGATGCCTCTATTCGGCAAGAAACAGACAACTCAAGGTAATTAAATCTTGCTTTCACCGTGGTTTGTTATTCAGACAATTTTGAAGGATGTACGAGTATGAATGTTGATGCATTACAGTATAGTTATGTAGCAAAACCAACAGGATAGTCAATTATGTGGGTGATGCTTTTGCCCGAATGTCTTCTATCCTCCAACATCATCACTTCTTTTCAGACATGATGAAACAGCAGGATCGGGCGCTACGAAAAGTAGACCGCGACCTCGCTCGTGACAGAACAGGCCTTGAACGGCAGGAAAAAATGATTGTAAGTCAAATTTGCGCATGCTCTGTCATGTTGTATATAGTTTTCCTAAAATTTGGATCCATTCAGTGTTGCCAACCCAAATGGAAAAATATCGTAGATTTCAATAATCTAAAAATAGAAAACCCATATACTGCCTTGAAGTTCACTTTATGGCCTTTATTTTAGTACATTACTGCTCACCAAATACCGTTAGTCAGTTTCTGTGGGCCTGTGGTAGACAAAGAAAGCAATTACATGACCTAATGTGGTAAATTAGCTGCCTCAAAAGCTGAAAGAGTCGTAGATCTCCGAGTAAAATCGTAGGGTTGGCAACACTGGATCCATCCCAGCAGTGAAGCAGTATCCCACATGAGTTCTGATACAATTAATTCTGTGTGAACATAATTCTTATGAATTATCAAGATATGAATGGCGTATGCCAAGGCTCTCATATTCTGTATGATATGCGTATTGTAAATCAGGAACAACAAATCAAAGAAGCTGCCAAGAGGGGTGACAAGCAATCAGCTACGATACTAGCAAAGCAACTAGTAAACCTGAGGAAGACCAAGAATAAGTCTACGGCTACTGGAGCGAGAGTCAAAGCTATTGGAAACCAGAGCAAAGTAATGAACTCTAATATGAAGATGGCTGAGGCGATGGGTACCACTACCAAGGTAAGACAACTTATGCAATTGTTGGAATCTTGTTTGATAGCTGGGAGTTGTCTTCTCGATCCCTGGCTTGCCGCAGGACTTGCCAGTTCCATACTGATAGCTGTAATCAGCTGTTTTATGAAGATACTACAAACTTTGTACAATAATGGAGTTTTCCTCCATATCGGGCTTCACTGCTAGTACATAGAGGTATACGGAAATCCAGTGCAATATTTGCTTGTTGCTCGTTTGCTCGTTGTTGCTTGTTGCTGTTTGCTGGTGTTCGTGCTAGTGCATAGAGGTACTGTAAACATGAAGATTTTACAGTTTTCAAAGTATGGTGTTTTCCCCAAATTTTCAGTATTTCTAATAATAGTGCCTGAAATTTTTAATGATTTCTTTCCCGCTTGTACATAACATAAAGATCTATAGAAAGTATAGCGTTCAGCTTTAATAGCGTTTTCTTCCAGTTGTTATTATCGCTATTATTGTGAGGTCGCTAAAATTTCTATGTTTACACTATATGGAAATCCGGTGCAATATTTGCTTGTCCCTCATTTGTGTGTTGAGTGTTCATGGCTTGCTTGTTACGTGGTCATAAATATCCTATTTTTCTGTCTCTGAATCTCTTTGATCTGCCCTTATTCCACAAGGACGTGAACTCTCATAATTAATGGCATAGAATGATTCGTTTGGATGCAAGTTTGAGCTGGAATTTCAATTTCACTAGTCTGATCAAACAGCGAACGGGAAGAAAATACTGGACTGAGACAAGAGCGGACAACTCTCATAAATAATGTAGTAATTTCAAATGGGATGTACAATTCTGTAGTGTTGCCATATACAATAGATTAGGCTCCGCCTCCTTCAGTAAGAATCCTCCGGAAATGTTTGTGAACTTGATCTTTATGAAAAGGGGAGCTCTTGATGAATTCTATGCATTCATGTCCTGGACTGAAACACTACAGAATACTGGATGATATTTTCATGAGAGTTGTCCTCTCCTTTGTTAGTCCAGTAGTACTTTTGTCTCCCTCACTTTTTAACCAGTGTGGTGAAACTGAAAGTCCAGCTTTTGCTTGCATGCAAACAAAATATTACATGTCGTTAAATTCTGACAGCTTATGTACTCGTGGAAACAGGAAAGTCAAAAATATTCGGACACAGAAAACTTATATTCATAAACCCGCAACAAGCGAGCCATGAACACGCAAACGAGCAACTTGTGAATACCACACTGGTTTTCCGTAGAGATAAAACAACGGCCTGGTCAAACGCCCATTCTGTGTGAAACGTGGTGGCTTGGTTAATTAGTAGGCCATGGCCTTGTCCATTTGAATTTTTGTACCAGCCTAACATGTATCCGAGAGGTTCAATTTGCAAAACTTTTGATCCGTAAGGTATAGTCAGCTGGCTGATGTCGCTGCCGGTGTTTGTTACAGCATGCCTGTGCCTCATTTACACAGACATTTGCAGGCATCTAGATGTTATTTGACCAAAAGTGGTCAGATATTCTCACTGGCTGCTGGCACCAAAGTGTATTTCTATTCCTACGATTTGAGAGTATCACCGTGGTATGATCAAGGAAACTCAAGCTGGTCTCAAAGTATTGGAGCTTGTTGGTCAACTTGTCACGAGATGATCAGAGAAAAACAAAACACAATGACTTGTAGATTTCTACCATCCTTATTTTTTCACGGTGTCAAATTTATCAGAATGTGTGAATATATTTGAGTATTTGATAATATATGTTTATTCATTACATACATGATTGCAGACAATGCAGCAGATGAATAAAGTGATGGATCCACAGAAGCTGGCTGGTCAGATGCAGGAATTCTCCAAAGAGAGTATGAAGATGGGAATGTCCGAGGAAATGAGTGAGTCGTCTTGGGTTTTATCCTGTGAGACGGCAACAACCATAGCTACCTCCCTCCCTCTCGAGGGGACGCGCGAGAAGAAGAGGGGCGACGGAGAGAGCGG
>ERZ1740065.2792-NODE-2792-length-10918-cov-4.935469_pt1 | contig 10918 bp, 6 predicted proteins | sample MGYA00581738_ERZ1740065 | MGnify/ENA primary metagenome ERZ1740065 (study PRJEB43018, sample SAMN04849749) | marine metagenome | isolation source: floating plastic debris | place: Pacific Ocean | collected 2008-09-01 | study: EMG produced TPA metagenomics...
GAGGCGGTTCTGGAGGAAATGCTCAAGTACATTAGCCTTAAAACCGGCGAGTTGTTGAGCGAAGATCGCACCACCATTTACCTGTTGGACGAGGAAAAGGACGAGCTATGGTCCAAGGTGGCTAAGGGGATGCCTGAGCTACGGTTCCCGGCGTCGGTGGGTATTGCTGGCGAGGTGGCTCAGTTCCGTAAGGTTGTCAATATTCCCTACGATTTTTACGACGATCCACGGTCAGCAGCGGCCAAGAAGTTTGATCAGCAAAGTGGTTACCGCACTTACACCATGCTGGCGATGCCGCTATTGAACGAGCAAGGTGGACTGGTGGCGGTGGTACAGCTAATTAATAAGCTGAAGCCTGATGCGGGCGATTCTTCCCACCAGAATTTGAGCGATCGCATTGACCTAAAGGGCTTTACGGAAGACGATGAGCAGGTTTTCCGGGAGTTTGCCCCGTCCATTCGCCTAATTTTGGAATCATCCCGGGCCTTTTATGCGGCGATGCAGCGCCAGCGGGCGGCCAATGCATTGATGAAAGCGACGGAAGCCCTAAGTAAGGGCAGCCTGGACCTCCAGGAAACCCTTAAAAACGTGATGGACCAGGCGAAAGCGCTGATGCAGGCGGACCGCAGTACCCTGTGGCTGTTGGATGATATTAAAGACGAGCTTTGGACACGGCTCCCCATTGGCGGTGAGATGCGGGAGATCCGTATTCCCAGCATGGGCAACTCCTTTGCGGCTCAGGTGGCCCAGTCGAGAGAGCCGCTGCTAATTCCCTTTGATTTATATTCCCACCCCGATTCCGATACCTCGAAGGAAACGGACCAGCGCACCGGCTACCGTACATGCAGCATGTTGTGCATGCCGGTGTTTAACTCGGATCGTCAGTTAATTGGGGTAACCCAGCTGATTAATAAAACCCGCCAGGGTGAGCACCCGGACTATGACCCGGAGAATTGGCCGGCGGCGCCGGAGCGTTGGAAGGCGAGCTTTAACCAAGGGGACCAGCAGTTTATGGAAACCTTCAATATTCAGGCGGGTGTGGCGCTGCAAAATGCCAAGCTGTTTGCGGAAGTGAAGCAGCAGGAGCAAATGCAGAAGGATATCCTGCGATCCCTGTCAGACGGGGTAATTTCCGTGGACCGCAATGGCTCGGTTATTGCAGCCAACGAAAGCGCTAAGGAATTGCTGGGACTGCCCCAGTCGTTCATCCTGGAAGGTCGCCCTATTGAACAGGTGATTCGCATTAAAGCGAAGGAAGAAATCGACGCGTCTAACCGGTTTGGGCAATGGATGCAAACGGCGCTGGGGCACAATGACGAGGATAATCGTCAGCAATATTACCCGGATCAGATTTTGATGCCAGCTCCCGATGCGCCGAAGCAGGAAGCTGATCTTTGGGATGAGGATGACGAGGAGGAAACCACAGACGAGCGCAGCGTTAATCTGTCTTTGAATACGATCGCCGATGCCCAGGACGGTGCCCAGGTACGCGGTGCCCTGGTGGTGATGGAGGATATTAGCGATGAGAAGCGGCTGAAGAGCACCATGTATCGCTATATGACCCAGGAGCTGGCAGAGCAGTTGCTGGCCAGTGGTGAAACGAAGATGGGGGGCGATCGCAAGGACGTATCGGTGCTGTTCTCGGATATTCGCAGCTACACCACCATTACTGAGAGCATGCAGGCGGAAGAGGTGGTAGCGATGCTAAATGAGTACTTCGAGTCCATGGTGGATGCGGTGTTTAAACACAAGGGCACCTTGGATAAGTACATTGGTGACGCCATTATGGCGGTGTTTGGATCGCCGTTGCCCCTGGAGGATCACGCTTGGATGTCGGTGCAAACGGCGATCGATATGCGCCATCGACTGGTGGAGTTTAATGCGGGCCGCCGCACTATTGGTAAGCAGGAAATTGCCATTGGCATTGGGTTGCACTCTGACGAGGTGATTAGCGGAAATATTGGGTCTAGTCGACGGATGGAGTTTACGGCGATCGGTGACGGGGTCAACCTGGGCTCCCGCTTAGAAGGAGCCACTAAACAGTACGGCTGCGACATTATGATCAGTGAAAACACTTATCAAAAATGCGTTCCTGATCGCGTTGTGGTGCGGGAGCTGGACTACATCAAGGTGAAAGGCAAGACGAAGCCGGTTTCGGTTTACGAGCTTGTGGGTATTGCAGAAGGAGATCTAGCGAGACCCATCTCTGATGGTAAGAAGCAGGTTATTGAGGCTTACTCAAAGGGACGTCAGCATTACCTAAACCGTAAGTTTGCGCAGGCAATGGCGGCTTTTGGCTCAGTGCTTGAAATTAATAGTGGCGACAAGGCAGCAGCATTACAACTAGGACGCTGTCAGCACTACCTAACTAATCCTCCTGAGGAGGACTGGGATGGTGCCTTTACCATGACCAGCAAGTAATTCGCTGCCATAGGGGATATAGGTACACCCAAAAAAGGCTCCTCATTTACAGGGGAGCCTTTTTTGGGCGCGTCAATCAATTAATCTCGCAGGACTTATACGAAACCCGCGGTTAAACCCGCCTGCGTGGTTCAGAAATTAAATCTCCTGCGGTGCGTTGTCACGCACACTAACGTCAAGTTACAGAGGAGAGGGTTTAAGGAAATCATCACTTATTATCTGGACTCGATATTAGGGCGATTTAAAGCGGGTTTGGTGTAAAGAACAAACTAGAGGCTGTCAACCTAACGGTTTAAGACCTTGAGACTTAATGGGTAACAGCTCCCAACGTTGTTCGTTTCTTTGGGAACTAGCGCAACTTCAGGATGTTAATCATCACGCCCAGGCTCTCTTCAAAGAGAATCTCCCGTCCCCAGCGCTGTAGCTGTTGCGCCATTAGTTCGGCAGCCTTTTGATCCGGTAGCGCTGTCACTAACTCGGTGCGGCAGGATTGGGCACTGCCTCCCGATTCCATTCGCATACATCCGGTGGTTTCGGAACATAGGATGGTGCAACAATCGGCGCTGGGATCCTGGGAGTTCAGGCTCAGCCCAATCAGATCGCCGGGAATTTCACCAAAGTCGGAGGTGGGAATTGCTGCTAACTCTGCCTTGAATTCGCGCCCATTGCTGCCTTCAAAGGTGACATTTTGAATTTCATACTGACCGCCCATAAACTCGTGCGCCTTTGGCTGCCATCCTAAACGGCTGGCTAGCCAGGCTAAAAACATTAGCGCTTGGGCGTCGTTCCCCTTTTCGTAGTCAATGGTGATGTCGTCGATGCAGCCTAGGGCAGCCCGGCGCTCTGGGGGATCAAACATTGACGCCGTAAGCTCTTGCCAGGGCAGCAATCGGTGCCAGTTAAGATCGGCAATGTAGGATTCCTGCTCGACGAGGCGATTGATTTTAATAAATTCTGGCGCGGGATCGCTGAAGTAGCATGAGTCTAAGATGGTGCAGTTAGCGATCGCCGATAGCCTCCCAAACAGCTCTTGCTCGGGATTTGGCGTAGCTTTCCACCACAAAAACTTAGGCAAATCAGGGATCAATAACCCGGCCACCAAATCCGCCACCCGCTCCAAAGCCTCCTTAGTGCCGCGTAAGGTTACGTACTCGCAGCACATTAGGCTACGGCTTTTGGACTTTTGAATGGGGCAGTAGGCAGACACCTGAGCCTTCACCCCCGTATCGGGGCCAAAAGTGGGGCATAGGCTAATGATTCGAGATGGATTGCGCGAGGCGATCGCATCACTAACACTAGTCCCCCGCAGGTCCATATTGCGAATGGTCTTTTTCTTCTCAGGGAGCCCTTCATACTCCTCCCGCAGCCGCTTCAGGGTAGCCGAATCTACTCGCGCTGTTGTGCGCAACCCGTAGGCAGACTGGGCCTGGTGAATTGCCTCCCGCGTTTCAGGACCATGGATGCTATCAATAGCTCCCTTGTAAAATCCCAGCGCCCCCAAAAGCTGCTGGAACTCTTCTGGCTCATACACCACCATGCTAAAAGTGGCCGCCCGGGTGGCGATCCCCGACGTGCTTTCCTGACCAACCCAAAGGCCGCTTAGCTCCACTTCAATTTCGCTAAGGGAAATATCTTTAGGCTTTTGTAAGGCGATCGTTGCACTCATCGTTTCCAGCTCCAGTAATAAACTTGCTTGTAAAAATCCAAATCATCAACAACAGACGACTAATCCAACGGCTAACCAGTCCACCTGACTCCTTAGCTATGCGCCGTCGTACTGGTGCGCCCCTTAGGCACCCACTCCTGTACTTTGTTTCGCCGCAGCGCCATCCTTTCTCGGTGTGGGCACGCAACCTACAACCGCCGCCACCGCCGTCCATCACGATTCAGCAGCAATTCCGCCTCCACCGGCTCCCAAGTGCCCGCCTCATAAAGGGGAATTGACTCCGGCGATGTGGGCGCCTCCCACGCTTCCAAAACCGGCGTCAACACTCGCCAGGCCGCCTCCACCTCGTCATCACGGGTAAATAGGGATTGGTCTGCCAACATGCAATCCATCAACAAGCGGCTATAGGCATCAGAGCTGGGCTGTCCAAAGGCGGTATCGTAGCGAAAATCCATATTCACAGATCGCGTCCGCAGCGCACTGCCCGGCGTCTTCACCTCAAAGCGCATGGAAATTCCCTCATTGGGCTGAATTCTCAACGCCAGCACATTAGGGTTCGCTTGTTTCGCCGCCGACGGAAACATCAAGAGGGGCACCTCTTTAAACTGAATGGCAATTTCGCTCACCTTCTTCGGCATCCGCTTACCGGTGCGCAGGTAGAACGGCACCCCTTTCCACCGCCAATTATCGATGGTCAACTTTAGGGCCGCATAGGTGGGCGTTGTGGAATCATCGGGGGCCCCCTCCTCGTCACGGTACCCAGGCACCGCTTTGCCCTTCATCCAACCATTGGTGTACTGCCCCCGAGTAGCGCAAGACTCCAAATTTTCTGGGTCCGCCAAATGGGTCGCCTGGATTACTTTTACCTTTTCATTGCGAATACTGTCCGCATCGAGGGCATTGGGGGGCTCCATGGCCGTTAGGCAGAAGAGCTGCATCAAATGGTTTTGCACCATATCTCGCAGTGCTCCCGCCGTTTCGTAATATCCGGCGCGTCCTTCAAGCCCTACCGTTTCTGCCACGGTAATTTGCACATGGTCCACAAATTGGCGGTTCCACAGGGGCTCAAAGATGGCGTTGGCAAAGCGAAATACCAATAGGTTTTGAACCGTTTCTTTGCCTAAATAATGGTCAATGCGATAAACCTGTTTTTCCGAGCACACCTGCTGCACTACCCGGTTCAAAGCTTGCGCCGATGCCAGATCCCGCCCAAAGGGTTTTTCAATGACCAGTCGCTGCTTATCGGGATTTTCCAACATTCCCGCCTGCCCCAATTGTTTGGTGGCTTCCCCAAAAAAGCGCGGCGCAACGGAGAGATAGAAAACGCGGTTGCCACGGGTACCCCGTTCCACGTCCAGCTTTTCTAAAAATTCCTTGAGAGATTGGTAATCCTCTGGGGTGTCAATATTGCCGGGATGGTAGTACAAGCCTTTGGCAAATTCTTTCCAGGTTTCCTCAGATTGCAATCCGCTGCCGAAGGATTCGACACCTTCGCGCATGTGTTCTCTAAAGAAGTCGTGGCTCCAGGATCGACGGGCAACGCCAACGATGGTTAGCTCTGGCGGTAGACGGCGCTCTAGCTTCATTTCATAAAGAGAGGGCACCAGTTTTCGCTGGGTTAGATCCCCAGATGCGCCGAAAATAATCAAGATCTGCGGCTCTGGAACCCGATCCTGCTGTAATCCAACTCTGAGGGGATTTTCTTGAAGGCTAAGCATAGGCTTGATTTAATTAACTTGGAATATGTAATTGAGCTGAGTAAAGAAGCTGAGTAAACGTGAGTAGATACAGCTTGGAAATAAAGATTGTGAAAATGTGGAGATAATGAGGTGAATGCCTAAGGGGGCGATCGCCACACGGCCCCTTTCTAATCCCCCTTTTTCTTGAAGATCCTTTAACAAACCCCTTCAGTGTGTTTTCGGAAGATTTACGCAAAAATCAAAACGCAATTTAGCTGCCTAAAGACTAGCGTTGGGGAAATTCCACTGAGTTTAAAGATCCCGCGGATTTCCCTATGAATTTCTCAGTATTGACGTGAACATTACGGTAGGAAAGCTAGCAGTAGACGACTGCAAAAATTAAAGTTTTTTGCAGATTTTCGTCACAAATTTACGCGGCAAAAGCCAATCAATTCTTTCTTACAAGCGCCCTCTTAAGGCTTAACAAAAGACTGCACCAACGCCACATCATCAGAGCTGCCAATAATTAATGGCGTCCGACCGTGTAAATGGTCAGGAATAACGTCAAGAATCGGCTGAATACCATCGCTAGCACGCCCCCCAGCCTGGTCCGCAAGGAATGCTAAAGGCGCAGCTTCATAGAGTAAACGCAGTTTTCCGCTGGGCTTGGGTTGGGTGCCAGGGTACAGAAAAACGCCCCCTTGAAACAGAATGCGATGGAAGTCAGACACCAGGGCACCGCTGTAGCGAGCAGAGTATCCTTCCGTGCGATGAACATAGCGCACGTACTCCTGCATTGGGGTATCCCACTGACAGAAATTTCCCTCATTGACGCTATAAATTGAGCCGTGCTTGGGGATCACAATATTTTCATGGGACAAAATAAATTCCCCTAAGCTGGGGTCCAAGGTAAAGGCGTGAACGCCGCGACCAATGGAATACACCAACATGGTGCTAGGACCATACAAAATATAACCAGCGCCAATTTGTTTGTGACCACTTTGCAGCAGATCTTTCGCATCTCCTAATTCATCATTGCCCTCTTGCTGACGAATAGAAAAGATTGATCCCACCATCAAATTAACGTCTAAATTTGACGATCCATCAACGGGATCATAGAGCAGCGTGTAGCGACCTAAAGGACAATTTTCAGGAATATAGTAAGGGTTTTCCATTTCCTCTGACGCTAGGCGGCAGACCAGGCCGCTTTGCTCAAATACCGAAATGAAAACGTCGTTGGCATACACGTCCATTTTTTTGACGGCTTCCCCTTGGACGTTGGTTTCTCCGGTGAATCCAAGGGCGTTATCAACGAGTCCAGATTGGCTTAGGCGACGGGCAATAAGCTTGCCTGCAAGGGCAATACGGTTCATGAGGGCGCTTAAATCTTGGGCGTTAGGACCGAAGCTCTTAAGCTGCTCTAAAACATGGCGCGATAGGGTGGTACAGTCGCGATCTAGGGAGCGATCGCTACTTAATCGATTATTAGATTGAGCAATAACCATGGCTTTGAGTTATCAACAAAAACGGCTCAGACTTAAACTTGAAATAACGTCTTTAAAGTAAGAAATAAGGAAAAAATAACCTAAACCTTGAGGACTGAAACGCAACCGCCTCGGCTTATTTTTCGTGTTCGCGCTTTTTAATTGTTTATCTTTGTTGTCCTTATTGCTGATTCCATCTTAGGAGGGATTTTTATAAGAAATCGGTCTTGGGGACGCGATTGTATAGAAAATGTAGTGAAAGCCTCAATAAACAATCTTTGAAGGCCAGCTTTATAACGCAAGAATTGCGCAGAGTGACGATATGCAAAGCAACAATAAGCCCCGCAAGAATACGCAAGGTAGGTGAAATAAAAGCGGAGTTGAAAATCATGTTTCAACCTCGCTTTTGTGGACGGTATTCAGGGACGGCTGATACCAGTTCTTCAATTTGGAGAGAGGTCAAACGCCTGGCGCAACTAGCTCTCAAAGGTTTTACACGTGGCTTTAATTTAGAGCATTGGTCTGAGGTGCGGTTACGGTCGCGGTTCACTCAAAAACAAGACATGTTGAGACACTCTGCAAAGACTCGACGCCCTATTAGCTTCGTCAATGCTTCGCGAACAGCGGGCTCAGATCAATTGCTGAATGCCTCATTCACGCAAGAGGTCTACTTCTACTGTCCTGCAACTTAACGAATAGGCGATAAGGGCAAGTGCTGGGTGGCGATCGCCCCTAGCGCAATAAATTATTGCCGATGGAGCTTGTTTACCGCTGAGCCGTGACTCTAACCAGCCAAATAAGCACGCACATCTGCTTGTCGCCGCCGTAGCTGCTTCAACGCTTGATGCTCTAGCTGACGCACCCGCTCTCGACTAATATTGAGCCGTCGCCCCACTTTTGCCAGGGATAATTCGCGACCGTCGCCCAGTCCAAAACGCAGGATTAGCACTTCCCGCTGCTGAGGGGTTAGCTCCGCCATCATCCCTTGCAGGTCGTCCTTCAGGGATTGGCTGCTGGCGTATTCCTCCGGCAAAATTCCGGCGTCTTCCAGCAAATCTTGCAGCTCCGTGTCTTGGTTATCCCCCACCCGCAACTCCAGCGATATCGGCTGGCGAGACATGGGTAGATAGTCGCGCACCTGCTCCACCTTTAAGTCCAGGGTTTCGGCAATTTCCGGCAATTTAGGAGCGCGGCCGTATTTTTGCGTCAGGTCCCGCTGCACCTTTTTTATTTTGTTGAGCTTTTCGGTGATGTGGATAGGCAGGCGAATAGCGCGGGACTGTTGGGCGATCGCCCGAGTAATCGCCTGACGAATCCACCAGTAAGCGTAGGTTGAAAACTTGTATCCTAAGGTGGGGTCAAACTTTTCCACCCCTCGCTCTAGCCCCAAGCTGCCCTCTTGGATTAGGTCCAGCAGTTCTAAATTGCGCTTTTGATATTTTTTGGCGATCGCCACCACCAGGCGCAAATTCGCCTCAATCATCTTGCGCTTAGCCCGCTGCCCTACCTGCAATGTGTGGGCTAGCTCCTCTTCAGTAACATCAGCTTCTTCTGCCCAAGCTTGACGAGACGGCGGCTGATCCAAAGACTCCGTTAACCCTTTGCGCAGTTCATAGAGCGCCATCATGCTCTGCACTTGCTTACCAAAGGTAATTTCCTGCTCGCCCGTTAGCAAAGGCACTCGACCAATTTCGTGGAGATAGGTGCGAACTAAATCGGCCCCCTGTCCCTTGGTTACTTTTGCGCCCTTCTTTGTGCGGGCTTTGGTTGCGATCGGAGCTAATGACATAATCTCTTCCACCTGGTTGAGCAGAAAGGACACCGTAAGGTATTCCCAAAAACAAACAAATACAGCGAGAAATACAGCGAATAAACTTCAAAAAGGCAACCTAAGACAGTTGCTTGGGTGAATAAGCTTTGAGTGAAGAGATGCTCGCAGGGGGCAGCCCCTAACGTAAGCGAATCTTCAGATAAACCTCCGATACTTAATCGCGCGACCTAATAGCAAGAATTAATGGACATGTTGCACAACCGACTCTGAATATAAATTGCGAGACAAAAACTGCGAAACAAAAACTACGATCGCTGGATTTCCTTAAGAAAAACAAGCCGAAAAGTTAAATGCAGTGCGTAACGTGCAATTAAAAGGCGCAGTTTTTAGGACGCAATTTTTATTCGTCAGCGCATCATTCCATGACTCAATTCACCAATCTGTTCAAATCGAGCAATTGAGAAAGGGCGAGAAAGGAACTCAACAAAAGTTTACGACGATTAATAATCTTGACTCTACTGAAGCTGTTGCCAATCAAAAGCTGAATAGACCGGCTTTGATGGTTCCACCTCCCTTTAGTCGAAGGGTTGATGAACAACGTTCCAGCTTTGCACCAAGATAGGGACGAAACTTTTGAAAAAGGGTAAATTCCAAACCTGTGTAAATGAAGCGAGACGGACAATTTATTGCAGCCTGCTTTAACAACAAATCCATCATGACAAGGATGAATTCTGTCTGTGAAGAGGGTGGATCCACGGGTTTCCGTATGCCTTTTTGGGGGGAGATCCGTCCCTGAGTTGGGTTGCTGCAGAGGACGTTGGATGGGGTTTTTAAAAATGCAATAAGCGCAAAAATCACCAGATATTAGTGCCTAAAAGGAAGGGGAGAAAACCTAACCTATCCATTAGGGAATTCCGACCGTAAAGATGATTAGAAAAGTCTCGGCTAGATTTGAGATGTAGATTTGAGACGAAGGCTTTACAGTGGTGAACCTGCAAACGTAGCCTTGGTGGGCATGTTTAAGGGCATCCTTTGGTTTAGATTCACCCGGTCTAGATTTATTGGATCTGAAATTATCGGATCTGAAATCATTGAATCTGCACTCATTGGATCTGTGAGTTTGCCAATTACGACTTTTGGTGAGTTCGTTTTTTTGAAAGAAACGATAGAGAAGGAACGAGTTTTTAGTTGGGGCGGGGACTTTGCAAATTCAAAATAGTTGGCTTACGGAATGGTTTGGAGCACTGGCAACGATCGCCAATGGACAAATCAGTAGGCTAATGGATGTTTTGGGATTGCGACGATCGCGACGATTCCCCACGCGGATCCTGGCTGCGATGATGGTGACCTTGGGGCTTTTGGGGGCGATCGCTGTCCCAGGATTGACCGGTCAGTTCGGGGGAAATATTGCCGCCAATCAACCAGCCGATCCTGTTGAGCTGAATTTATTAATGCACGTTCCTGAAGCGCAACAATGGAGCGGCATTGTTGAGTCTTTTGAGGCAGAAAATCCCAATATCAAGCTCAATGTAATTGAAGGGCCGAGCGCCACAAATTTAGTGGAGGATTTGCACACCTCGGCGGTTATTTTGGGGGATTCCCCCTACGACTTAATTTATTTAGATATCGCCTGGGTCCCAAAGTTTGCCGCGGCGGGATGGTTAATGGACCTGTCTGACAGTTTGACGGAGGAGGAGATCAATAGCTTCCTGCCTGGCGATGTGGAGGGCGGGCGCTATCAAGGCAAGCTGTATCGAATGCCTTTTCGTACTGATATGGGCATGTTGTATTACCGCAAAGACCTATTAAATGAATTAAACATTGATCCACCTCAAACCTTTTCTGAGTTAGTGAGTGCTTCAAAACAGTTGCAGGAAGCAGGAAAAACTGAGTGGGG
>ERZ1740065.2793-NODE-2793-length-10913-cov-12.432124_pt1 | contig 10913 bp, 8 predicted proteins | sample MGYA00581738_ERZ1740065 | MGnify/ENA primary metagenome ERZ1740065 (study PRJEB43018, sample SAMN04849749) | marine metagenome | isolation source: floating plastic debris | place: Pacific Ocean | collected 2008-09-01 | study: EMG produced TPA metagenomics...
TTTCGCATTCTTTTTCCTTTTTCCTTATAGTGACTCAAACAGAATAAAAAATCGCTAATAATTTCCATTCGCAAAAAATTCCATATTTGCAGGATTGGAAAAATCGCAAACATTTCTACTTCTACAGTAGCTGTATTATACGTGATCAGTTTTAGGAGCAGAATTCCATGCAGATTCGACTCTTATGAAGTTTTTTAAATGTCAAATGCTCTACTCCCTGCAGCTTAGATTCTGCCATATTTGAACTCAGCATAGCAAGTTCTAATCGATAATCAGTTATGTCAATAAGAACTAATCAATAATCATCAATAACCAATAATGAGAGACCATTAGGAAGCCAACAATGACAATCTCTGAAAAATCTCTGACAATCTCCAAACACTCTCTGAAGACATATGGAAGGCTCTTGGCAAAGTACACTTGTCATCTACGCTCTGCAAATAGTCATAATTTGCTTGCTCCAGCATCTTAATAGTTGATTATAACTCTGATTTTCCGTGATAAATGAAATAATATGCGTACTTAATGGCATAGTTTTAATTGACAGGTTTAATGAAGAAGCTGATGGTACCAACTTCTGTCTCTCAACTCAAGCCATCTCAACAGCAGTAAGCACTGCGGTGCATCTGAGTCATGACAGTGGCTATGGCAGGATTTACTCATTCCGTGCTCTTTGGATTCCAAAACATCTGGATCATGGTACGTGTGGTGTAAGTTTGGTGCAAGTGTGATGCAAGTGTGGTGTAAGTGTGGTGTAAGTGTGGTGTAAGTGTGGTGTAAGTGTGGTGTCAGTTTGGTGTAAGTGGTAAGTGTGTTATCCTTCTTAAAACATGAATTACTCCATTCCTTCCTCGTAACATCTCACAACAAGAAAACATTCACAAACACACGCACACCTATGTCACCAATCTGGTATAAACTAACATCCTATCACCCATGGTACATGTAGATTCCCTCTACAATGGCAATCAAACCTTGATGGTTGGCAGAGATCGTTGCTTTGTCTCTGACACTACCGTGGACATGAGAGTACAGGATTCCAACTGTTCCGACCGGTACAAGTCAATCTGTGAGATAAAGAAGAGGCACAGAACGGTATCTTAAGATGTGCCAGACCAACCGGTCTGTGCTGGTGATTTTTATTTACTAAAATAACATATCTGTAGTTTTGACTCAGTTTAGTATTTGATAACCAGCAATACTTCTAATCACTATTTTTCAACCTGCGACACAGTAATTGCACCTCAAACACCAATGAACTGACATCACTATTATTCCGTTTCTTACGCTAAGAGACACCATACTACTATATGATGAGCACTGTTCTATGTGTGCGGGTGGAAAGATATTATCAGCTCAGATGAATAATAACAGTAATATAGATTAGGCACCTCAGCTAACATTTTACACGGGACATTGTATTGGGTAGGGATGAAATGACACATTGTATGAAAAATTGATTATCTCGAGGCTCAGAATGTGTTTTGATTGTTTTTTCACTTCAGAAATGTAACCAGAGTGTTGATCTATGTTCCCATAACTTATCGCAGACCAGAATTTTTACATTGTTATTGCTATATCCAGGATGGTATAGCTATCACTTGCTTGTGATCTTCTTGTTGCTAGAATGCATGAGCATAGTTAATCATCTTATGAAGTTGGCCATTGAAGAATCGAATAATTGAATTGTTGATTATCTAGAGATAATGTGCACCTGCGTTATCTACTCTCCTAAACCAATAAACCATTATTTTGTCAGATGCTTGGCAATACGAACCATCATCACCTCCCTATTGGCACATGCCCATCAATTTTCAATTGTTGTGCACAATCAACAACCATTAGCAATTAGCAGGACAAGTAAGGTCAATCTTCGCTACTGTTACTGCTGCTGCTGCTGTGGATGCTGTTGAGAAAAGTACAGATGGCTCACGCAAAACTGATCATCACTAACTCAACTTCCTATAACAAATATATCTCGTTTCGATATTGACTTCGTTCCCCACATTGAAGACTGTGTATCTGACCACCCGACCACCCGACCACCTGACCATCCAACCACCCGACCATCTGACTGCCAGTTCTGGAGATTCTGGAGAATTTCTATTCCAGCAGTTATTGTCTGAATTTTCATTTTTCATGCTCTGAGGTTATACAAGGAAAAGAGTAGAGCCGCTGATTTATATTTGCAACTTTAAAAATGTGAGTATTTCTTGTTAGTGCAATCAGCTGCTCCACCAAAACGAAATGGAAGATAACATTCAAAATTGGTTCAACTATGAATCAGAATCCATGTTAAAGATACGCAGATAATTGACTGAGAACTTGTTCCTACTTATCTGCCGATTATCTGCACACGTATGTATGCCTGCCATGGCTTAACTCAATACTATCTCTTGAATGCTTATGTATTTTACTACCATTACAAACCGACAGCAACTGCAGTCCGTAACCACCGCCTTCAACTGCTATACTGTCTTAGCCAGCACACGTTCAATAAAGTCACCTTTGAACTATGCATCAACTTCAAACAAGACTGGAACTCCCAACAAACTGACAGGATGAAGTTAAGATTGGTTAGCTTCGGGGCAAAGTCAGAGGGTTCATTCTTACTGCTGGAAGAGGATTATACAGTTATTACCTCCGTAGTCAATTTAAGCCAGTTGTTCAGATGTGAATAGGTGTTGGACTGTGCGCACAGTTCCATTACCTCATTGAACCAAAGCTCTGAGTTGACAGTTCCATATATACTGAACGCTTACTACCAGACTCCAGAATACTTGAAACGGTGTATTCGAACATCCAATTGCTGCATTTTGATCAATTTCATCCTTAGAAGAATCTCCCTGTCTGATTTTATCTATGATATCATGAGACCCGCAGAACCAGTTATCCGATTGATTGATACTTTGTTGCCTCGCGGTTTTGTCGTCATTGGGAGTTCACAGTGTACACAGACACCTGCAGACACCTGCAGACACCTGCAGACACCTGCAGACACCTGCAATCACCTGCAATGACCTACAGACATCTGTAGGCTGAATTCAAATTTCAAAAGAAAAAATTTTTATGCATCATACATGTATTCTTTATATCAGCTGCAAAACGATGTAAATTATTCCTCAACTTACGTCAGCAAACTGCGTCAAGCGACAGCACTCAATACAGTGTGCAGTTACTCTCATTGGCTTTGTTACAAAGCTTTCACATGTTATATTGATGATATGCTAATCAACCAGCTAATGTTCACTAATCCCCTGGTAGTTATTTCATGTTTTCCTATGTCCCACAGCATCATGAAATGAATTAATTGGCACTTAGCCTGACCATAGGAAAGCAAAGTCCACTCCCGATCACAAATGTAATACTCGTGTAATGTGCATACGACATAGCTTTAAAATTTAAGCTATCACATTGGAGTAAGTCAGGTCGATGTAGGATTACACTCATTTTTATGAGATGCAAACATCACTGCTCTGTTAAGCAATACAAGAGGCGGGTTTGATGAGTGACGGTAGGGAGAATGAGCTCCTTACTTAGACATAATAACTGACTAGCTTCGAACTGTTCCATTCATACACAAGTGACGAGGATCACCAACCGACCAGACGGTTTTTTTGGAAAGGCGATGAAAAGAAATTACAGGATGCAACCTACTCATTCTGTAACAGGTCAGTACGGTTACTATGGTTACTGTGGTTACTACGGTTACTATGGTTACTATGGTTACTATTGTGCTGCATTTCTTTAAAAAATTAATCTCGATTAATCTTCCAATTATTTTTTTAATTCTTGAATTAATCTTGAAGAATTGAAGTGAAAGTTTCTATTTATGATAGAGTTTAGGACGAACAGAAGCAAATAAGCAGGCAGCTATAATAAAATAGGGTTCCACGACAAACAGGCTGTACCCAGTAGAGCGAACCTGTCACTACAGACTAGCTTCTGAGCTATAGAATTCGCTGCCGTATCATTGCTAGGAACTGCACTGGGTGTGAATTTGGTTACATAAGCATGCAATCATACCTGCTTACAGATCTTGGTTGGGTGGTATTCTTGGGTTATCGGTGAACTTTACCCTCAAAATGGCCACACAATTAATCCTGTGGCATAAAATTTATCTTAGTTATTCTTAAAATAACTCAATTAAAATGCAGCACTTAATTATAACAAGTAATTATTCTATGTGTTCCATCCAACTATACATACGTACACATACGTACACATATGTACACATACGTACACATACATACACATATGTACACATACGTACACATACATACACATATGTACACATACGTACACATACGTACACATACATACACTATACCTGATTCATTTGAATCTCATTTTCCTAGCTGTGTGGATACTAGTGATTGCCGCAGGGCTGGGAGTTATGCAGTGTCAGATACTCAATCTCATGTACACCAATCGGCCTTCCAGACAGCTGGATGGATGCGTTTACAGCACGATTAATGACTCACCTCTACCGGTCATGTGTTCAACGGTTGGTAATTATGAACAAACAAGCTGCTCTACACAAGAGAAATAGCGCAAATCGGACTCTCATTTTCTATTCATTTAGATCAGATTTTTTATGAAAACGAATCAAATAAGCTATTTTCATAATATTTACATATAAATACCCGGCTAAAAACTCAGTCAGAAACACCGACCGAGTTTTTAATGCTTGTAAGTAACATACCAATGCCAATGTCAATGTCAATGTCGATGTCAATGACGATGTCAATGTCTATATAAATGCCGATGTCAATGCCAATGTCAATGTCAATGTCAATGACGATGTCAATGCTACTGTCAATGACGATATCATCATATTAGACTTCACTAATAATGGATCACACTAACTCTAGCAAGGTTGAAAAATTTGCTACATATATTTACTGGACAATATTTGCCTTTTTTGGAGTTACATAAATGTCCAGTCACAGCATGCTTGTACGCTAACGTCCATTGAACACTGTAATTGAGATAATCTAAAACTGAAAATCAAGCTTTCACCCAGATTCGCTATTTAATTACGCGATAGGTAGCTTGTGTGCTGAACGTTGGTAATTCTGAAAGTGCCTATTAACTCAAGCCTATATAGGATATCAATTGTTGAAGCTAAACAGTCCAAGGAATCTTTCAGATGTGCAGTAAGGAATCTTTCTACTGTCGATCGTTCAACTACATCTCGTCGATGCAGACGTGTCAACTCAACTTCTGCAATGCCGCCGATGCAGGCAATGAACACGGGAATCTCGTTGACATCAGGCTGTATCAGGATCTGGACAGCGAATACTATGAAGTAACGGTAAGAGTCCATTTATTGGTATGTTTTAGATGGATTACCTACTGTATTACCTCGACTATAAGACACGTGTCTAAGGAAGTGAGGTCATCTTAAATTAGTCTTAATTCTCTGGCTAATAGTTGATTTGAAAGCTTTGTTTAATAGTTCTAAATTGATTCTCTCTTATGAAACTAAGATGGCTCCTTTACCACCATTCTACATGAAGCTATATCGATGTCCATGCACGATTTAGGCATGTCTTATAGTCAAGGGAACACAGTAATAATACATACACTAGATTGTATGAGAATACTTAGTTCTGGCACAAGCAACCGTAAACATTTCTGTATAGTTCACTTTCCTACCAATAGGCAGTTGTGAACGCGCTAGCGTTAACTACATATCACTAATTGGTTCACAGCATTTCTCACCATCTTGGTATGAGTGCTATAAATATAATATCCATATAAAAATGGTATGAAGCACATCAGCCTCTCTAAAATCTCGCAGTCTACCTCTGTTCAACATTCGTCTTGTTTATAGGAATGTACATCGTTTGAGTAATGAGTCCAACCAATTTTTCAGGCTCTTGTCATTCTCCTGTCGATATGCACACATATGCACCCATTTGCCCACACGTACGGTAGTGCATATGTGGGCGTGTGTGGCGCATGCGCGCACATGCCCGCGTGCGCCCACAGGTGCTGCACGCACACATATTGACTGGAGAATGAAAAAAGCCCTCCTTCAAAATAAAACGCCTGTGTTTTCTCTTCAATTTCCATATTTGTTTAGCATAAATGAGCAACTTACGATGAGATTTCTCTGCTATCATACAGAATCAGAACAAGACTTGCATCGCATTGGATTCAGGAGCAATGAGTTGCTGTCACCCTTTCGGTCCCGATTTCTGCACTTTGGATCGCATTAGCAACGCTTCGCTGATAGCTTGCAAATGTGTAGACATCAGCCAAGAGCCAAGAGGTACTTCAGTGTTATCTTAAAGCCTGGTGCACACGTGAAAATAATAACTAGTGAATGAGGCGGATAAATGATCAGATGAATGATGAACAAATAGCTGACCACTTGTAAACTTTAGCCAACAATTGACAAGCCCTGTACAACATGCGGTTGACTAGTGCGCTGCGGTTGACTAGTGGTGTTTGTCATTCTCCTGCCGATTTTCTCACTCACCCCTGCACGCGCTGATGCATGAATATCTCAGGAGAATGACAAAAGCCAATAGATATTGGTAACTGCATATTTCCCTGCCCGAAAATCTCTGGTGATAAGAAATCTCAAAGAAGTCTTAACAACATTGACAATTCTCAAGACTTCATAAGAATTTGTGAAGAACCGTTCATTAGTTCTTGAAAAATTTATCCAGAACTTTCCAAACCAGGGAATAGGAAACATTTTGTTGAGTCTTTATTACATTTTACCTCTAGCAACCTACAATGGTACAGCAGAAGACATGTATCTGGAGTATCATTCTGCTGCCGAGTTTGAGTCTGCTTTCAACACCTGCAACCACCGTGGTGGATTTCTGGTAACAATCGATTCGGTCGATGAGAGGCGCTATATTGAAGCCCTGCTGAACACCTCTCAATGTAAGTACAGCCTCTCCTCTATGAGTTCCTCCACAAATCGCATCAACGTGATGACAAAACCTGATCCAATGAATCATTTATCTCACCAACGAAGGATTAACTCGGTAAACTAACCGGGGATTAACTCGGTAAACTAACCGGGGATTAACTCGGTAAACTAACCGGGGATTAACTGGGTGCTGAAATTTGTTGAGATAGGTATTGTGTCCTGTGAGTTTTGCAGGAAAAAATTAACATGTAGTATTTCTGATCCTAAAAATCTGTCATTCGTTTGGCATTTAAAAGCCCTAGCCATCGCTTGGGTTCAGCCATAGCTTGGGTTCAGCCGCAAAGCTATGCGTTCATATCCTCTCCCATGTGACATGGGATGACATATTGCTCCCTTTCATGATTGTGGTATTTGCCTTGTTTGATGTACCCAACCTCTTCTCTCGCTCAGACACAGATATCTATCTTGGGATCGTCTACTATGAAAACTATGATGACTTTGCATATCGACACAACTACCAACCGGTCACCGGCTATACCAACTGGTTAGAAGTCAAGGCAGCAGATAGCAGACATAATTGCGTGAAATTGAGCTCTTCAGACAACTATAGATGGGTGGATGTAGACTGCTCTGTTGAACTTCCATTCCTGTGCGAAGGTAAACATACCAGGGCTTTTGTCATTCTCCCGTTGATATGGGCGTATGTAGCGCATGAACGGGAGTGCGCGTGAAAATTGACAGGGGAACGACAAAAACCCATACTAGACTTACTGTAACTTACGAAGACACTGGAATACTAGTATGTGGCTTTTCACTTTATGGTTCGTGAACTTAGCAATGTGTGTTTGTCAGTGCTGTTGTACTAGTTGTTAATAATGTTGTACTAGTCGTTAGTACTCTTTGTACTAGTCGTTATTACTCTTTGTACTAGTCGTTAGTACTCTTTGTACTAGTCGTTAGTACTCTTTGTACTAGTGGCTAGCACTGCTGTGCTAGTTGTTTGTACTGTTTTACCAGTTGTTTGTACTTATGAGAATCGTTCATGTATGCATCAGGTAAAACATAAACAGCCATTATTTCCAGTTCCGCTGTGTCCTTCTGGATTCAGAAAGTTTAATGGGAGCTGCTATTACTTTGACTCTATAATTCGAAAGTGGGACCAGAATGCGGACAATTGTTATAACAGAGATTCTGTACCCGGGTTCGTCACATACACTGAGGAGGAGATGTACATCAGGTCCATATTTGACAAGGAGTTTGGTAAGTTTTTACACTAGTCTGTAATATTCTTGTCCCACTTTGACTTGCAAGTGTGCATGAGAACTAGAATCACTGAATATTTGCCAGATGGCTCCTTGTAGTTGGGCCAGACGGCTCCTTGTAGGTGGACCAATGTGTTTGTTGTAATGAGACTGATGTATTTTTTAATTAAATCAGTGTGTTTTTGTAGTTGGACTGATATCAGCCTTGTAGTTAAGCCAGCTGCTGATTGTAGTTTACTGTAGAACAGGAAATTCTTGCATGCAATTAATTTTTGCTTTTTCAAGAATTTTTGGCAGATCGCACAAATTTAACACGCAAATGTTTCTTTGTATGATTGATTATCTATAGACTAGCAGCAAGAAATGCAAAGCTATATATTTGCCAATTTATTCCGCCAATTAAGACGCAACGATTGTGTTCGCAAAAAGTTCCTGTATGATATGTGTGTTATAATTGGACCAATGAGATTGCTGCAGTTAAATCATGTTATTTGTGGTAATTTCAACTCGATTTTTACACTGTAGACAGAGCTCGTTCTGTCTCTGGTGGGTTCCATTCACAGTACATTGAACAGAACTACATGTGGCTGCACAATGGATGGATTGTGCTTGGTATGCTATTATTAATCATTGCTCTTTATTGTTGTTATCATCATTATTTTTTATTATCATTGTTAGTTTGGCTTTTGTTATTCTCGCATCGATATGCGTGCATGTGGCGTGTGCGGGAGTGTCCATGCAACAGGAGAATGACAAAAACCGTTTACTTCCATCTTCAATTTTTAATTCTATCTCTTTATCTGTGAGACAACTAAAGAGCAGTAGATTTATTGTATCTATACACTTACACAATTACACTTACACACGTACACACCTAGATAGTTACATTTGCAGATTTCGATGACAGAATCATTCACCTTGGCTGCTATCCAATAACCTTTCCCTCGATGGAAGATAGTCATTCACTTGTGGCTGGTAGCTACACACAGCGCTCAGATGCCATTCTCAACTGTTACTACGTATCCAGATGGGAGAACTACAGGGTATTTCTATACAATATTTCTCCTCCTCACCTTTCCAAAGCCATGAAGAAAGAAATCACATCTTATGTTGATTTCAACCTTCAAATGGTAGGCATAGGTGGAGGTACAAATCTGTTCAAAGAGATAGATCAAGTAAAGAAAGTAATGAGTATTGAAAACTACAACGCATGCCTTCTGAAAAGTTAACTATACTAGTTCTGGAAAATCTGAGACACCAATTCGATTAGCCATGGAGGTCAATACTAGAGAGATTGATGACATCCATCCAAAATTATATTGGACTGTTTGTTATAGAGATGCAAAATATTGTTTGCCATAACTTTGGGTTTACGTGCTGATAGAGCTTCACTGGAGGCTAGCCGACGATCCGTACCTACTAAAGGGGGGCACAGATGATAAAAGGTTGAAACGTAGCCAATCAGCAGCAAGCAAGCTCACTATGCCGCTAGATTCATGCCTTTCTCCGTCCTTAAGAATTTTCTATCCACCTACTGTCTGAACAGAGAAGAGGGTATTTTCTTCCCCAGGTATTTGGTATATCGCATGGCGGCATGTGTCGGTCAGAGTATGGCGGCTATGATAGCTATTATCAGCAAGGCCCATCATCAATCTGTTCCGATGGAAAAGGCGGAGTTGAAAGCAACGACGTTTATGAGATCAGGGACCACAATCGTCAGTATCTCCGCCATTATTGATGAACTCTCCCACAGGTAGACACTGTGTAATTTGTGTAATTTACTTTTTTAGTTTACCTTTCAATCGCTTTTGAAGACGCTTGGAATGATGCATCCCAGCGCGACCTTGGCTGGTGAGAAATTCTTTCTTCATCTCCTAATTGAGTAACTGCTTACATTTTCTGTCCAGAGCTTATTGAAGACTGTTTAGGTCATACTATTCACTCAGTACCGGCAATACAGCAGAGATCAAACTTTGGGTAGCGCTCTACTTCTCTTTCATCAATTTGTTCCAGAGTTCTAAAATTGTAATTCTTAAAAAGTTGTTGAAAATTCATGATAAGTTCTTGAGCAGTTCCTGAGAATTCTTAAAAGTTTTTTCATGACTAGTCAGTCTTTTTGGGTTTTGTCATCCTCTCGTGGATATGCATGCATGCAGCGCATGTGGGCACATGTGGGAGGGCACGTATGGGTGTACGCGTGGGTGCGCGTGTGTGGGCGCAAAAATTTACCGAGGAATGAGAAAAACCAGTTTTTCTAAAGAACTTTTGAGTGAAATTCATGAATGGGAAGATCAAGAACAACTAATTTGCTCTCAAAAGAACTTGTCATGATTTTCCCCAGCTCATGAGATTTTCACAAACTTTCCATGAGCAGGTATCAAGATTGGCCGGATGGCGGTGCGTTCCACTGTTTGAAAAATGATGATGAGTCAAATCCGGTTACGCAGTATGACAGTCACCAACAACAATTTGTAGTGTTTGTAGTGTTTGGAGTGTTTGTAGTGTTTGCGCTGAACGATGGCAATGATGTAATAATAAACAGCACTTTTACTCTCCTATTGGAGCCTATAGCGGCCTGGTGTCATATGTCAGTGCTATGCTAGTGTCACATCAGCTTTATTCCTAGCTTACTACGCTTACCCCTGTGTACTGCCTGCGTACAGGGTGACCAAACTGAGAAGGTAAAAAAGTCTGTAACATACCCCAAAGACGGGGGTCCAGGGGGCGAAGCCCCACGGGAAAAATTTGATATTTTC
>ERZ1740065.2794-NODE-2794-length-10912-cov-12.335728_pt1 | contig 10912 bp, 10 predicted proteins | sample MGYA00581738_ERZ1740065 | MGnify/ENA primary metagenome ERZ1740065 (study PRJEB43018, sample SAMN04849749) | marine metagenome | isolation source: floating plastic debris | place: Pacific Ocean | collected 2008-09-01 | study: EMG produced TPA metagenomics...
TTTCCTCACCCTTCCTCCCTCCTCCTCTGCTCTCACTCTTTCCTCACCCTTCCTCACCACACCCCTGTTTTATTTCCCACTCTTATTCTTTCATCCTTCTACCTGCCACTTACTTCCTCCTCTCCCTACTGCACCATTCTTCTCTGTCTCCCTCTTCTTAGCTTCCTTTCTTGCCACTATCAGTTTTCTGTTCACAGTGCTGGGACGGACAGCAATCATTGCGTAAGAAGAATGGTGATACTATGTTGTGCAAATGCAGAGTGATTCCCGTGGAGCAGTCACCCGGGTATTGCCTTCATCCTAACTCTGAGTCCGTACTGGTCTGATGGTAGCTTGTCGCAGACATCCAGTTCCTCTCTTCCAGGAAAGCCTGTCGTCACGTGATTGTTCGATCACCAGCCAATCAGACGGAAGGACTGCCAATACCTCATTGGGACCAGCGATTCAAAGAGTCGGAACCCCGTTCTCAGGGTATGTCGTTCATTAATGATGCTTTTCCACAACCTTTCCTCCCACCATGCAATCAATTCAAGACTGCTGGAGCTGTTCATTAGTTAAGAATCCTTAGTCTCTATTTTTGCACCCAATGGCTTACTTTACTTAATTGAGCTGTTTAGACGCATACTTCTCTCCACACGAAATGATGAATGGATTTACTCTGTTCGACGTAAGAAAATCGAGCAGCTGTTGATATTGTTTACGCCCACTCCTTCTTCGATAACTCACAATCACGGCTCTGTTTTTGTATTTCTGATTGCACATAGAAATGAGAAGCTGGAGAAGGGGATCATATTTATCCCTTTCAAGCTCTAGTGAAGGTAAAATTTGCCTGGCAGATTTCCTGCTGTCTCCGATATTTACCGGCGTCTTCCCGCGCACACGTGGTCCCTGTCGCTCTGTCACCACTCTCTTCTGGTGGAAACCCACATAATCACATGACTCCTGTGAGGCTTTGTGGTAGACTATTTCCAAGTGTTGTACCTGCATGGTCTATTCTTGATTTGGCAATTACTACCACTACTACTACTACTGCAGAGCTAGTGCTACTGTCTCTACTACACATCCTTCCACCTGACTCATGCCTTGCAACTGTCTTCCCTTCTGCATTCTCTTATTTACTGGCAACCAATTCCTTCAAAACTAGCCGAAATTGATGGCTCTTTTCACGTCTTAGATACTGTTTTATTTTTGTGAAGTGATAATGGTTGCTGTTTCCTCAAAGAAGAAATCGTTATTTCATACAACCTCATTTTCTAACCATCAGGTTTTGTGATCAGGAGGAAGGAATCAGTTGCGCGGTATCATTCTATGACGATAGAAGCTCCTATAAACAAGGCTAGTATCTATTCATTTACATCATCTGAACTGTTCCCACGCTCGCTCTGCACCGTAGGCGATTTTCACCGTGTAAGGTTTCATTCAAGTGATGCTGATTGGGCATTTTTTTGTCATGCGTACAGGTGATAAACATGCTCTACGAAGCCCAGGCCAACCCAACCGTGAATGTGGTGGGTGCCATTGACAAAGTGTTGGAAATACTACAGACGACAGAACTATTTGTACCTCAAGTTCACCAAGTCAAAGAGGAAGACCCACTGACAAATGACTATGTGGGAGGTCTCTGTGATGTAGGTGTCTTGGCACATATGCCACCCTGACAGTCACCATGCCACACATGTCACCTTGTAATTCATTAGCAATGACATTTGTGGACCAATGACGTCCTGAATTACTTTAAGTGGCACATTAATTCCTCTTTATGCGTTGATACTGTGATTCGAGGAACCGAAGCTAAGATTTCCCCGCTATTCTCTCACAAAAATAATGCATTTTGGCTTACTTTACACAGCTGAAGATCGTTTTGTCAGTAGCTACACATATGCTGTATCTCTCTTGCAGCAGGTGACGGTTTCAAGTGTCACACGATACACCCACCACCGACAGAGTGAGTACTGACGTACTGATGACATTTTCCTGCTTACACAGCTACATAACCTACCTCTTACAGATACAGCCCACAAACTCGGATCCTCATTAAAACTGCAAGGGACAATCCAGCCAATGTCGCCAGACATTGAGCTACTACTTAAAGACGAGGCCACGTGGAGCTTCGATATTCTCAAATTGGAGTCACTGACTAGTAAAAAGTTAGTTGTCACCATAAACTGGTTGATGTCCAGCCGGCTTTCGTCTCCAGGACTTTGCACGATGGGTTTCTTTTCTTAGCACACTCGTTCCCCTGGGTGTGAAGATATTCGAGAGATTTGATGTCTGTGAATATCTCAGCATCGACGAATCAACGGTCTCTCAATGGCTGCAGCTGATTGGCGCCAACTACCACAGCCAGAATCCGTACCACAATGCCACACACGCTGCCGATGTCCTTCAAGCTACGGCGTATTTCCTTGAGAAGTTGCGGCCAAAGGTGGAATTAACTTTTTCACTGTATGTGCTGTTTTTGCCCGACGCCGTTTTTGCCCGACGATGCTGACACACAACACCCAGCGGAATATTTAGCTCCCAAATCTCAGCGATTCTTGTTGCAATGTTTTGCTTGCGATTGCTTTAACTCGTTGGACTGGTGTTTCAGAAAATAATGAACCCTCAGGACGAAGTAGCCGCTCTGATTGCGGCTGTTATCCACGACGTTGACCATCCTGCCCGTACTAGCTCCTTCCTCGTCAACTGCAAAGACAAATTGGCCATGCTATACAATGACATGTGAGAAGTAGAACGGTGTATGCGACATAACCCTTTCCAAAAACTCGTCAACTTACGGAGTGTTTGACGTTTCAGTGCTGTCTTGGAGAATCACCACGCTGCCACGGGTTTCCTGCTCACTGGCAGAGACGAGAAGTCAAACATCCTGCAGAATCTGGAACGGTAAGTGGCGACTCGATGCTAACGGTGACGCTAAAACTGTTACGCATCAGGTAGAGGTCAAGTGGCAACACAACTTTCGCAATATGCGAACCCCTATAGCATTGCGCAGACTGCAATATTTCTGCCCATCTCTCTTGTTAGAGACGAGTACGAAGCACTGAGGCACAGCGTGATCGACATGGTACTAGCTACGGAGATGGCGAAACATTTTGAGCATTTGCAAAAGTTTATTCACATCTTCAAAGCCCATATGAAGCCTGTCGCGGATGACGACATGAGCGTAAAGGTTTGGAAATCACAATTTTCTGATGCGCCTAGTCTTGGAAACATTGTGGGAAGGCACGATGTTTTGACAACCACTGCTATAATGTGTCTGTTCTGAGTAACATTTTGAAATATCAGGCGCTATTTCTGTCACGGCTTTGGATTTTTTAAATTGTAGAGTGGCATCACATCTATTTCTGACATGGTGATGAATTCGCCCGAAAATCGACGGCAGATTTTAAGAATGGCCATCAAGTGTGCGGATGTGTCCAATCCGGCGCGCCAGCTGCCTCTATGTAAAGAGTGGGCCAACAGGATAGCAGAAGAATATTTCCAGCAGGTCGGTTTCACACCTGTGTGCATGTGGCGCGTGCGTACAGTCGCTGCGAGCCAACAGCTCCGCCTTCCAAACAAAACATTTTGCGGTCATCAAACGACATAGGTAACTTCCATCGATTGTATACCAGGTTAGTTTCGATGTTTGCCAAGACAATAGAGTGGACATCCTGTGACAACTGGCCATGTATCCGTTAGCGACAGGATGCTTTGTGACCCGTGTTATATCGGTTTCTGCTGCTGTTGTTATACCTCAGTGACCGGTCACATGTTTGTTGATTTGCAGACGGATGAAGAGAGGAAGAGAAATCTGCCAGTATTAATGCCCAACTTTGACAGAGACACATGCAGCATACCTCATTCTCAACTCAAGTTTATCGAGGTGTTCCTACTTAATATGTTCGAGCACTGGGATGGTAAGTAAACGTTTACTTTGGCATCCGCCACATCCGAATAAAAAGTCCTGACAATGCTCTCGGGTATTGTAGCTTTTCTCAACATTCCGGAAGTTTTCAACCAGTTACAAGACAATTACAAACATTGGATTGACCTTGAAGAGCAGCAGAGATCTGACTCCACTAGCAATAAGTAGGGCATCATCTACAGGTGCCCATCCGTCTGAGGAGACCTGCCATCCACCTGCAGTGACATGCCCAAACACCTCCGTGCATCATTCTCATTTCTGCAACGATTTCTCAGTGATTTGTGCCTACTCGTATGTTATCTGTATCCATAGTCGGGTCCTATCATATATACACCCACAAACACACACGCAACCACAAACACACCCATGATGTTTATCTACCGTTTAGACATGTGACAATGTTATACCATTACGTTACGTTCAGCCCGAAGTTCAACGACAGATCAGCGAACAACCACTCTTTCCCTCTCTATTCTATGTCTATATCTATATATATTTATTATTGTTCGTGCTGATGATGATGTGAATTTTAGCATTTTTATTTAGTTGTGATAGGCATTTGTGAGGCCGGCTTTCCATTCTTGTATATAGTAGCCTACTAGTGTGCACCAGTCAGTCATTCACGTTTTATCCCCACTACCGAAATGCTAACATGGATAACTTATTCTCGTGTTGACAGCGCGACTGCTATAATGATGATTACGATGATGAAGGTCATGTGATGCTATTTTGTCAGTAGATGTAGACTGTTTGCAGTAATATTGTTTTAATCGATGTTATTGTTGACAATAAGTCCTGGAATATTCTAGTTTTCCACCTCAATGAGCAACATTTTGTTTATCAAAACATTTGTATGGTCAATGCAGTCGCTACCATGCTACTACTATAACAGCGGTGCCCTTCACAAGTGATACTCACAGTAGGGGTGGGGTGCATGGCGCCCCTACTCCACTAAGACTGTTACTGAACCGAAGCTATGTTGGTTTTACATGGCTGCGCCATGACATCGTTGTTCCAGTGAGGAGAGACTAGGTGTTGCCTATTTTCTACCCTCCAACAGGCGAGCTTTTTAGCATATGGCAGTGCTCTCCGGCAAGCGATATCGCTTTTCGTAAATTGTACATTGGCTTTATTGATAGTCTGAAACTAAGGCTAAGCAGTGGGAGATTGGACAGATTTGTAGCATTAGACATGACCTTGGATGGGTCTGAGCATGGCTTCAAGGTCAGGTCATGGTTTCTCTATCGGATAACATCGCTTATCGTAATATCGGATCACTTTGAAACACGTGCAATCATGAGACACGCACACCCAATATCTTACCTTGCAATTGCGCGTGAGCCACTAAACCTGATGTCACAATAAGCGACGATTTCAAATTGAGAAAGATCACGCAAATTAGTGCCGTAACGTCTTCCTCGAAACCATCCAGGGTCTCATGTTATTTACTAGCAGTCTCTTATGATCCACGTCCCTACGTCCAAGGTTTTGCACTTAAGCTGTAGTTACTGGGAAATGAAACTCAATGATAAGAAAGATAGAGGAAGTTCTCGGAAAAACACGGGTGTGAATAATGGTGCAGATCGAATATGGCTGTCAAAAACTTGGCAGACGACAGTATACTGACTGACAGCGGGTAGCAGTGCACTGCAGTTGTTGAAACAACAATAACCACAAGCTTGCCAAAGATACATGAGCGAGCCCAATGACATAGTAGAACAGTAAGTACAGCTGGGCGATTGGCTACAGTAAGGGTTGGCTAAGGTATGGAATCTCTTCCCATTAATGGTCGAGTTGACAGCGTGCCATATATCAGAGCTTTAATAACAGCCTACTCAGCACCTTCTAAAGATCACTTAATCTTCTTTTTCCTCATAGCCTTAAATTTGGAGACCCTGGGCTGATCAGGTGGCACTGTCGTCTGATTGGCTGGTGGCTCCGATGTCTGATTGGCTAGCTTCCCGTCGTCGCTGTCAATCCTGCGATCAGCCGTTTGGTCTTGCGGCCGCTCCACGACAGTGTGCTGTACAGCCAGCTGAAAAATACTCTAACAGGATGTGGCGAGTGGGACCGGTCAAAGCGCGGCCACGCAAATTCCAACATGGCCAATAAAATTGGATTAACTGATCGGCGGAATGCAGGCGATGCGAACTGGGAGCGTAAACGGGCGGGCGTGAGATTAACTATGTATTACTGTGTGACTGATACCTGATCAGATTTCATCACGTCGTCATGCGATTGGTTGCTCTTATTTTGGTTTAAGCCCTTGTCACATGTCGTGACGGTATGTGTCACTGTCACATTCTTCAATATGGATCGGGGCTTGGCAAACATGGTGTGTAAGTCTCTGGGAGACGTTACAACTGGATCCTACTACGGCGAGAATAGTACATGATGAGAAGGGAGATGGTGGGAATAATACGTGATGAGAAGGGAGATGGTGGAAACCATCTAGTGGAAAATGTGGAGTGTCGTACCGTGTCATCAGGCGTCTCTGACAATCGGCTGCCATCTTCGTCTCGGGGTGAATGCTTGAAGTAGATAAAGGGAGATCCTGGTCGGCTGTCATCAGAATCAAGGGAGGATGACTCCTCCATTACGTCTAGATGGAGTGCCTGAGGCTCTGGTTTGTCATCCCAATGAACAGTCTGTAAGTGTGAGAATTCGTAAAACATAAAGAGAGCAGAATGAAATGTTATACGAGAAGGACTCGCTACTCGTGAGGGACACTGTCAGCCAACTACAGATAATATCAGATATAGCTGACCACCCCCCCTCCCTCCCTTGATGGAAGAGTCAACATAGCCCGAGAATCTAACTGGTAAACAGCCTGCAACACGCGATAGATGCCGCTGCAAATGGTGAAGACAGAACAAGTCTACTGGGGAAACACGTCATGTATGCTATGGCCACACGGTTTGAGTGATGTATGATAGTACACAACGTGGGATTCTTTCTCAGATTTCACTATGGACAGCCGGTACCAGGCTAATATGTACTAATCCCGTAACTAAGCTATGAACTGTTGCTGAGTGCAAGGGGGCGGAGCTATGCTACCTGTCACAACTCAATTTATTCTGTCACATTCTCCACCGGGCAAAAACTACGAATTCAAACCACTAAACCGCATCATTATGTAGCAAAAACGATAAAACCTACGCAATAAATACTACCGTGACACAACTACAACAGTTTACCTTTTTCTGTCCGCCGGCGCTGTTTCCTTCAATATCAGCCTCAGGTACCACTTCGTCTCTGTTGAGTCTGCCAATGACAACTGATGTGTGACGCAGCCAAGATGTGACACAGCTGAGACGTGACACAGCTGAGATGTGACACGGCGAGACGTGAAACAGGCAAGACGTGACACAGCCAAGACGATACACAACAAGAGTACTTCCAATCAATAATTGGGTGCAATCCAGAGTCAGTAGGGGTAACACCAAACCACCTCTGTGCAGGCTTAATCTTTTTGGCTTGGCTTTCCAAAAAACTATGAGCAAGCTTCTTAACGTAATCTGAGAATGTGACATGAGAATGTGACATGACGAAAAAGGCTCTAATCTTCCACAGGAATCCTGGGTGTTCTGTATATCAACACGTGACAGACGAACGTGACAGAGCAGTTATGTACCTTTATTGCCTGTGCTATAGCCATGACACGTGCTTTAGGATGAGTAGTTCACTAGAGCCAAACACTCTCAGTACTGTAAAAGTAGAAACATTAGCCGTCGAAACTGTAACATTTTCCCAAAATGAGCCGATAGCGAGAACAATGTTAGCGTTTGCGGATCGAGTCCATTTAAAAAATGGAGTAGATGTATCTTCCCACTGAAAAAATCAGCATCTATGAAGTCACAAATGAGCCGACTACCATCCTACCATTCTATAATTAACTATGAGACGACAACTCCCAAAAAATTCAGGATGCGACAACTCCAACAGGAAACTTAGCTGCATTTATCCTTCGCGATCTCCTCCTATAAATCACTATATCCGCTAAATATTTTTTCCACGCTAATGCTTCAACTTTTACAGTACTACAGGTGCAACTAGCGATACCGGGGAATATCTTTTTTTCCCCATTACTACATGAAACAAATAAACAATCCGACTGCTGTTATTTAGCTTAATTCCTAACTGACGCCTATGGATCCATCAATGGACCTCCTACTATGTTATGTTCAGCCAAGAAGCACAACATAAAAAAATTCTGCTGACCTACGCCACAGGCTAGATAGATGACACGAGTAAAGAGCATATAAATAATACTTGCTTTTCAAGTTCTTTGTCACTGCGCTCCCGCAGTTCCAATGTTTCCAGTCGTTTTAAGACTTCACCATCAGTTTTGCAGCCGCTGGCAGCGGTCTTTTGCTTATGCTTCTTCACATTCTCTTTGTGTTTTACTATTTCACAAGAATGTAATCAGGTTCCTAGAACAGACTTACAGATTTTTGTAGGATGTATTAAAACCAGCATACTTTGCCACTCGTGTTCTTTATCCGAATCGTATTCTTCAACTAGATCCACTTCTCCACGAGAGGAAAACTCCGAATGGGTAAACTCTGCTCGACCTTCAAGAAGACGCTTCTGACCCTCTAGTTCTTCTAGTGATTTCTTGATTTCTACGGAGTTTATTGGTCAATAATGTATGATATTAAGATTATAAATCAGGTGTCTTTTATTCAAAAGATTTTATTACCTTTCAAACGCCTATCGATGACATCACATGCCTGCACAGCAGACATCTCAGCAAACCAGTTGTCTCCCAGAAGGACCAGAATTTCATTCGTGTGAATTAGATGCCCTGGCATAAAAGCCAATGGTCCGAATGGAACCTGAATTGAACAGATGTTAATGTAGTGTCACAAAACCATAGCATTTTTGTTTGGAGTCCATATATTACCATGTGTTGATGAGACGTTTGTTCAGGTAATGTCTTTAACCTCTTCTGCACAGTGACGTAATCATCCTCGAATTTCTTCCTGTGAAATTTGCCATCGATGTCATAGAAGTCACAACTGTTGAAGTTCATACAATAAAACGTTACCATTGCTGCAGCTGAATCTGGGTGGTGGATAAGGCCTTCTGCTGCTCATCAGCGAGCCGTGTGATACTGTGAGATAGATCCATTGCCGTTTTACAAATTATATCACTAACTTATCTGGTATGACGCGTCAAGTTCCACATAGGTCACGGAATTCATCAAATATCATCTATTTCACCGAGAAAGCATTCGCAGAGAAAAACCTTTCCCATCTATCCTTGACACACATAGACCGAAAAACCAACAACTCGTACGATGAGTTCACAATAAGATCTATAGGCGTAATTCCGCAACATGAATTATCCTTCGATAAAGCTCTCACTCTAAATAGAAGCATGGCGGCGTCTCTGAGTGTCGGCCGAACAGTCTTCATTAGGACTGCATTACTACGATGCCTAAAGGCTTCTCCTGTGGCGGGTATTCAATCTCAACAATGGTTGGTTTTCTGCTGATCTGACTTTTGAGCAACTTGCTCACTCTAGATCACGCACGAACACTTTTCTTCCACCCGCTGGTTTTCTAACTCACCCGCGTCCCTGCTGCACATTTGCCTGATAGATATACCACGATGGACATAACTCCACAGGTTTTTTTGTACGAACTTACATTCTGTGTTACTTCTTACATACTGCCATTTAAGAACGTTTTGGTATTGAATACTACTAGTAAAATATTTCGCTGTTTCCCTCATCTCATTCACTTGCTTAGGCAGGTAAAGTAATGTAGTTGCATTCATCCCTCTGCTATTTACTGTTCGCCTATGTTGATTAGAATAGTCTATTACGCAGATTTCTGCATGTGCATACCTTAAAACACTACATGAACGTGCTGTAGCTCTTCTAAAGAAAATCGATTGGATTCTTTAGATGAGATTCGCTACTTCTTACGAGTCTGTAATTTTCTAGTTGCTGCCTACATGACTCTAGACCGAGAAAATGGTTTCCCACGACATATACCCCACGCTGGAATTGGACAACGGAAAATCTTGCGGCGGATAAACACAAAGAAGCTCTGTCCATGGAAAATAAGTTATTCATTGAGAACCAGGAAGAGCTCCTACTGAGACAGTCCAACAGCCCGTTATTACTAGACTCGTATCCACGTCACCAATGGAAAGAACGTTATCTATCGTATGTCATTATTATTGTTATTTGATTATTAGCATTTTGTGCTTTCTCTATTGTTACGCTCTTCTCGATATATCTAAACACCCGGTACGCAATGCTTTAGTACCATTCGCTGCGGTCTCATTGGTATAAAGATTGGAGTTGTTCCCCAATGGACAGTGACAGGCAAGAGGATCCTATGCACCATGCTGCAGGTAAATAATGAGTGTAGATTGCAATCGGTTTCTCTACCTGCAAGGTGCAGCGAGATCACGGTTCCTTCTGTCATTAGATTTTAGATAACCATGTCATTGACTATCAGACTCCTGCTACACTCGCTCAACAAGAGAATTGTAGAGATCAATGGAAGAAGAAAGGCTATGCAGGCTGTACAGTCGGAGCCGTTAGCGCTTCACCTCTTAACGTAATCGGCAGTTAACCATCTCAAAGACGTTCATCTGATAACTTTCTGGAGTTGCCTTCTCCTGTCTAATACTCTCTCCTGATGTGTATTTTTCATTCTTCAGTTCTCCGACGAGTACAATGAAATGTTTGAGAAATGCGGCATCCCGCCGAAGAGGAAGGTGATGCAGTTTGTTATCACAGAAGACGCTGCCATTGCTCCCGGTACGAACCATTTCTCACGTCTGTTAATTAGTCGGCGAGTTTGTTACTCCACAGGTAGAAAGTTGCACACGGTTGAAACTTTGTCGTATTCGATCATTGTTGCTGTGGTGACCGGTGTGCTCACCATTGGGGGGGGGGGGGGGGGGTGGGGCGCGGGGGGGCCAAAAACAGGACACAAAACCAATGTTTTACGTAGGAAAGGGGAGATTAGGGTTGGAAGTAATT
>ERZ1740065.2795-NODE-2795-length-10912-cov-11.018053_pt1 | contig 10912 bp, 9 predicted proteins | sample MGYA00581738_ERZ1740065 | MGnify/ENA primary metagenome ERZ1740065 (study PRJEB43018, sample SAMN04849749) | marine metagenome | isolation source: floating plastic debris | place: Pacific Ocean | collected 2008-09-01 | study: EMG produced TPA metagenomics...
CAGATTCCTTCCTCCACTCTCACTTCATCCTATCCTTATACTTTCTCTTCTTTTCTCCTTACTCCCATCTCCACCTCCTTCCCTCCCTTCCTCCCTCCCTTCCTCTCTCTCTCACTTCCTCACTCTCACCCCCTCTCTCTATACCTTCTCCATCTCTACCTCCTCCTCTCTATCCTCTCCTCCCTCCTTCTCTACCTCTTACCTCCTACCTTTTCCTCCCTACCTCATTACCCTCTCTCCGTTCCTCCCTCTACATTGCTTCCTCAATATGTAATCATCCTGTTATTAGGCAGGAAGAGGAAGCTGCCTGTAGCTGATATGCATGAAGCTCTCGCATCATGGAGATCTAGTGAGGAGAGGATTTTGAAAATGCAGCTTTGTTCTATGGAGAAGCCGGCCAGGGAAGATGGGTACTATTACGTGCTGCATGAAGAACCTATCGGCGAGGAGGCATCCTGCCACCATGATCAGCCCACAGATGGTGATAGCCATGATGATCCGTCCTAGAACTGTGCTCAATATATTGATAAGTTATTACTACTTTAATATCGTACAGATATTTTTTATACCTCTGAATTGCGAATTGACAACTATTTTTCTGATTTTCCCTTGTGTTTGTGTGTATTCTTTGACATGCAACTGTTGTATCAAATATTATGAGGTGATTATAGATTATTTCGTATTTTATGTTCTTGCTGTGTGCTGTTATTGATGGTCTATATGCTGATTAAGAACGCTATAATATAATAACGCAGTTACATTCCGTTAGAGCAGTAAAACGGGATCCCCCATTTCTCACAGTAAGTATTGCGTGCTTTGCTATATTTCACATTTCCTTGATGCGTTCACAGTATTACCTACATTGGAGCTGCGCTTTCCTGCCTAGTTTGAGTTGCCGTGCGATCGCTGTATGCGTGAACGACCGTGATCAGCACGACCAATTCCTCAAATACCATTTTGGCAGTTGTCTTCTCTTCTCCGTAACATACGAAGCTTGGTAGTCACGTGGGAGTCATGTGGTATCGCCACTCCATTCGGCTTGAAAGTGAATAAGTTTCACTGAGACAGCATCGAATACAAATTTTCTTTTGACTTCACTAACAAGGAATGTCGGCCAAAATAGTTGAAGGTGAAGCTTCTGAATCTTCTGATGATGAATTCATGTCTACAGGTGACAAAGATGACGATCAGGTACCGTTTTGCACGTGTAATGAGAGTATATTTAGAGGGGGTGTAAAGAAAGCAGTGCTTAAAAGGATATGAAATTGTAGGCCAAAGTTGCTGAGCCTGACCCATCCTCTGGAAATAGCAGCTCTACTGCAGATATAGACACGCAACATATAACAGGTAAGCTTTCGGACTGCTGGATTCGAGAACATATGTGAATAAGATACGTTGCCTATTTATGTTATTCCCTTAGGTTCTCAGTAGCCAGATTACTCGTTATGCGCATGCTCTCTCTGTCCGCGGTTGATCTATTTAAACATCAGTTTCAATGACAATTGTAATCTTCCATATGGTGGAACTAGACTAGGCTACCTGCACCAATAGTGTGATGAATACGATTGTGCAACTACAAGCAAACACCATGTATAAAATATCCCGTATTGCTGAGATGATAAAGAAGACTGCTTTTAAGTTCATTTCCGATCCGTCTCCCATTTACATGGTTGTTATAAGACTCAGCGTTTCTATTATCAAATGCCAAGAGCAGCACCTCTAGATTTTTGAACAGTTTTATTCCATTTAGTATCCACACTTCAAATAATTAACGTTAAGGCAAAAATTGAGAGCTGATTCATACAACTGTAATCAGCGTCACTGACAATGATTACCTATGTTATCATTTTTGGGAAAAACTGAACTCAAGGCTTTCGTATAGGTACCGCATTCCCTCTGAGGTCAGTCACCAGTACTATATTGTGAGGTGTGTATACGAATGAGAGCATAAATGAGTATTTACTAAAAATAAAATATTTCCCCTCAAAGGCTCTGTGAATTTTTCTGATTTTTCCATTCTGTATTTCTGCTTCTGGCGGTATGTTCTATGTGGTGTCAGCCGGAACTATATTCCCATCTTTGGAGATCATTGCATCACGACAACTTTTCGGAGTTGTCATCTCATAGTCAGTAGAAAACTCGCGATGATCGTAAGCATGTTCGTAACTTCATAGATGCTGATTTTTGTCATTGGGGAGGTACTTCTACTCTCTTTTTGAACTGTACTCCATCCACAAACGCTGACATTTGTTCTTGCTATTATGTTCATTTGAGGGAAACGTTAAATATTTCTACTGCTAATGATTCCACTTTCACAGTATTCACTGGTAATCATTGGGCATTGACTCTCGACACAGATTTTTGTTTCTGTATCGTAGAGAGCAGCGATCCCTCGGACCAGCCAGTGGGACAGGTTGTCACCAGCGAAGCCATCCCTTCACAGAGCAAGTACAAAGGGTTAGTTAATTACTATCCCTGACATCACCTGTTCACTCGTCTATATCCTGCCGGTTTGTTTTGTAGGCTGTTGCAGAGTCGTCTTGGTGAGTGATTAAAAACCTCTCTTTGATCTATCTTATCTTAGAGTTGTCTTCACCTGGTAGTTTGCTCTAGTTTCTGAGATGTTCACACTGAGAACTCAGGTTGAGAATATAGCCAATGCATCACATAAGAGCGCCCTCAAATCTCTCAAATCTATGAGGAAAGGTGCTGAGGCTAATATCTCTGATTTAAAGGTAATATGTGTGGAATTACAGTGGAGTCATGGTATCAATTTTACAGTAACCGCGGTAACAGTACATTTGTGTCATTGCAGGAGGCTGATCACCAGATCCAGCTGCTGTCCAATGATCTCTTCCGTCTCGAGGATAAACTGGATCACGTGTTCTCGATCGATAATCTCCACAACATCCGATTGGCTGAGTAGTCATGAGACAATAGTATACTAACTGGAGTTATCTTCTCTTACTATTTATATATATTTGGCATTGGACTATTCAGAATTTATTTGGCGGCATTGTCTCGGACTGCATAATATAGAGTTTGATCTATTCTGTCCAGGATCTCGGTCTATTCTGTCTAGGATCTTGGTCTATTTTGTCCAGGATCTCTGTCTATTCTGTCCAGGATCTCAGTCGCTCTGTCACTGTGTATTTTGTTGGAGGGTTGTGCTGCTATTTCCATGACCTACATGCAGATGGTTCTGTTTGCATATTTGATGAGCAATGTGTCACTGCATAATATAGTTATTTTAAATTTTTCGCTTATCAGAGTACGGAGTTCATATGGTCTAAATATTTTGAACTGTTAGATTAGGTGTGCTGTGCATGAAATGGCCTAAGTCTAGCATATTTAAAACTTGCAAACAATCTTGTTCTAGGAAGACTTGGAAATACATAATAGACAAGCTTGACACAGAGTGTACTGATAATACACTGCACTATGAACTCAAGTGCATATGCCCTTAGATGGTGGATACTTTACGATACAAATTCCCGTCACAATTAAGCTGAGACGGGACTGGGTCAACCACTGAGACAATCACAAGGTCAAAAATTGGCTCCATAATAGTTCTGCCATTCTCAGTGATTTTGGTGCTCTGATGTCCTGAGATCGTGGGCCACAATGGCTGACACTCCAAAGTTTGCTTCCTTCCTCATTTGTTATGGATACAACTGTCACAGTTATTAGAAACTAAACGACCCACAGTTTGTGTTTGATAAACTAACTGCGAGTTATAGTACTGCCTATCTCAGCCAATAGAGATGAAGTGGTTAGAAATGTAAACAAGTTCGACCACTGGCACTGCTGCTGCGACACTGCCCTGTCAGACCCAGGTACTAGGAGCACACGTGCACTGCTAGCATGGGTGAGACTCACAGCGACAAGAAGATATACCAGCCGAGTTCTGATGGTTCCGATGAGTCGAGTGACGTCTCATCGAGCCAAAGTAAGTACAACCTTCATGTAAGTCTACGTAAGTACTATACAGTAGGTATAGCTTCATGTTTGTGTAACTTACAGTATTAAGTGGTGGTATTGTAGTTATGACTCTTGATTTCAGAAGACCATTCCAATGAGACGGCGTTTGAGGTGATTACGTCATGTCGCTGGGTGTTGGCGTACGTCGGCTGCATCTGCTTCACCTTGGTGTATGTCTTGAGGGTCAATATGAGCATAGGTATTGTATGCATGGTGCGCGCTGCTAACATCACCAACTCAACTAAGTCATCGGCTGCCTGTCCGGGCGTAGAGTCTCCGTCTGATTCATCTCCTCGGGTAAGTATTTCTGTGCATTTACTATGGTGGAAACACTTTCTCAGAGTTGAGACAAGTTGTGGAGCTACTAAACGATATTGATGGAAACTGGTTCATTTGACTACATTTTAAGGGAAGGGCATGATGGGTACGTGGTTATGCATAGAATACTGTATCAAGATCTTCCTGAGCCTGAGGCATGGTGACTGATTTGGTTATAAAACGTGCCGTCTGTGTTATCTAAACGCTGTGTGATTGTGAGCGCCACTGTGATATGATGGATGATATAAGCGATGAGTTGCTCGTTTGGCAGGTCAGCGCTGTCTCACTAATCTCCAGTCAGCTACTGGAACTCTGTTTACCTTTATTAAATGTTTCTACCTGCTAGAGACAGCCGTCAGTCTGGTTTGAGTCACCGGATAGCTCACTGATAAGAAGTGAGATGCTTTTCAATTTGAAAGCTAGGTCACTAAACTAGGTCAAACCTTCTAACGCTGAATATCTGCAGGGTGGGGATGTAGCAGTGGATGAAACAAATTTATAATTGGAGTTATCTCCTCATCTACTCATCTATTCCATATAGTATCCGCACCTTAAATAACTAACGTTTGGGCAAAGATTGAGAGCTAATTCATACAATTGTAATCAGCGTCACTGACAATGATTACCTTAAAATAAATAAATCATACATCAAAATCGTGTGTGCGTTTGTGCGCCAAGTTCAAGTTTTATTTTTAGGTGGAGGGAGACATAGAGTGGAACAAGGCTTTGCAAGGTTGGGTGCTCAGTTCATACTTCTACGGGTACATCTGCACTCAGTTTCTTGGTGGGTATTTGTCAGGGCGATTTGGCGCCAAAAAGATCATAGCCATGGGCATGTTTCTCTACGGATTGGCCACGATGGCAATCCCGCTTGCAGCTAGGTGAGACTCTTGTATAGAAAATAGATCTGTTCATATTCCTCCTGCAGACATCTTGCTGTAAAAGTGTTTGTTGTTCGCTATTCAATCAGTTATATAATATGATGCTTTGGGAGTTATCCTACCCTGCACTTTATTGGATTGAACTAAAGCGATACTGCTACTACTACTATGTTATGTATCAATTACTCTTGACAATTTGTCTGTGTTTGATAACGCCATGTTTGACCTATATACAGGTACAATGGCTCTGATTACACGACGTCAGCGTACCTGGTCATCATGCTGAGAGTGATCACAGGTCTGGCATCTGGAGTCACAGTGCCCTGCACTCAGACGCTCCTCGGCAAGTGGGCTCCAAAATATGAGAGGAGTAAAATCACAGTCACTGTATTTTCTGGAATGATTGTTAGTTAAGAGTTGTCTTCCCTTCTCCTCAAGCGTAGTGAACATGTGTTGAAGTTGGTTTTTTTGGCAGATCGGTAATGTGATCATTTTGGGAACTGGAGGTTTCATGTGTGAGTGGAAAGAGTTCGACGGAGGATGGCCGAGTCTGTTCTATGTCTACGGCGGCATTTGTGTTCTCTTTGTTGTGTTATGGATGCTCACAATCTATGACTCGCCGATGGACCATCCTCGCATCTCTGAGAAAGAGAAGCAGTACATACTGCAATCCCTGGGAAAGTCGTCAGCATCCAAGGTAAATCTAATCATGGCTGCTCCATATCTAAAAGTGGTTTTTATTGACTTGTGTTGTGCGGCACTGGTACAATAGTGTGGCATAACAGAAACTTTCCTAGCAGGTACTGAAGTGAGTTATTAGTAATCATGGTTTTCGGATTTACTGAGACAGTAGAAATATATTACAGCTGCTAACTGGCATGTTAGGTGTGAGCCATAAGATGAAGAGTTGTCATCTCTTGAATGTGTGTGGAAACTAAGATCGATGTAAGTTACTGTGATGGGATACTACCAACAACATAATGAAACTGAATTGACTGGACCGAAATATCAAAATCATGAGATGACCTGAAGGAAATGGAACTGCTGTCTTTAGACTGAGTTCCATGATCATGTTTACCAAGGCATTTTCAGTTCCCTGGCCCCACACTACTGTAAAGCTGCACCCTTGCCATATGTTATCTTTGCATGGAGGTAATATAGGGTTGATTTATAGAATGGTCGGGTACCGTGGAAGTCTATAGTCTCATCTCCTGCCGTCTGGGCGATAGTCGTCTCCCATGTCAGTAAGAACTTTGGCAACTACACGCTCATCACCAAGCTACCTGCTTACATGAAGGAAGTATTAAAGTTTGATATCAGACAGGCAAGTAGCGCCATCTACTGCGCATATATTCGAGATATCTCAGTCGGAGTGATAAGATTATTTTTCCATCACTTTTAGAACGGTCTCTACTCCAGCCTGCCATACATAGCTATGTTCATTGTGGCCAACTCCGCGTCCCATGTGATAGACAAGCTGAGGGAGAAAGGCACCCTGTCTACTGTAGTCGCACGTAAACTTGCCATGATACTCGGTAAGGTCATGTCTACCACTTAGATAGATTTTTTAAGTTGAACGAATTGTATGAAATTGAGCTGAGTAGCGGTATTGAGTATTGAGTATTGAGTATTGAGTATTGAGAGCAGATGGGTTATTAGCAGCATGAGGAAGGGATATTCCTCCACTTTGAAGAGATTTACTTGAAGGTCCTGGCCAGGTTATTGGCAGATATGTGAAGACCTAAGGCTCTGCATGTCCAGTCTGAAATAGCCTAGGGATAACATCCAAATAGCCTTGGAATCACACCCATATTATTAATCTTTACTTAGTTTTTCCCTCGAACTAAAGAGGCCATCCTTTGGTTCATTATGATAGTACAGGCCTCACCTTATGACAGTCATCACTCCTATGGGATGCCATTTGCACTACTATAATGTGCAGCAGCCACTAAAATTCACTATCACCACTGCTAGTTTAGTTGTCATGCGATCACTTTCCTATGTGCCCGATTCACGCTTCACCTATATGTATATAGCAAGTCCTCCTTTTGCTATCAGTCATCTGCTATCCAATATGTGATATTTACTTTTGTTGTCAGGTATAAATGGCCTACTATGTGTACTTCTCTCCACTTTTACTATCAGTGCTGCAGTTATAGCTGTCTGCGTGCGCTGCGAGTTTGCAGATGTCGTTTGGTTTCGGTTTTGAAAACTATTGATTATCGAACTCGAAGGAGGAGGGGTGATATTTTTCACTCTTGTCAATGTTCCACACAAATAGCTGTTAGGCAATCGAAAAAGAGGGAAGTCATATATCACATAATGGAGTATGCGCATAACAAAATGGGATACAATATATCTTACTAAGTGAATGTCGCTTAATGAAATCAATGATTCGTGTTGGATAGCGGATAACTGATGGCCAAAACGGTTGCAACCTAAATAACTGAAGACAATATCCATGTAATGAATAGGGGATTGCATGTGTAACAAATGGCTTGCATGGCGACTAAAATAGCGATGCCGATAGAGAGTGTTAAGTAAAAGCAATGCATTATTTTAAAAATGTTTTTCACTCAAGCAGCCTCTTGAACCTGCCAGGAAGTGATTCCCTGCTGAGATAGATAGCCCATGTGTTTACAGCTCAGACTGTGCCTGGTGCGATTCTCGTGGGGACTGGCTACGTGCCTTGTGAATTGAACTACATTGCCGTGGTATGTCTTGTCATAGCGGTCGGATTCACAGGGTTTGAGAGGTCAGGCTATATGGTAAACCCGCAGGATATCGCCTCCAAGTGAGTAATAGCTAACTGTCCCGCATTACCTCAGGTAACTAGATCATATAACTTCTAGTGGTGAGGGAGGAGGAGGAGACAGAGGCAGAGCAGAACAGGGATTTATGATAGAGGTTCAAAAAGGAAGGCCATTGAGCGAGAGAGGAAAAGGTAACTGCCAATCTCTTGTCCATAGGCTGTCCTAGGCTGTCCTGAGCTGTAATGGGACGGCCTAAGGACCCCATGAGGACCACTTGCATGGCTTTTTTAGGACTAATCAAGAAGCTCTTGATTTATTTCAGACATACCAGAACTTGTGTCCTAGGACATATGAGCCTTATGTGTCTGGGAAATTCCTAGAACACAGGTTCCAGGATGTCCGAGACAAATCAAGACCTCATTGATTAGTCATGATAAGCCCTAGAAAGCCATGCACCTGATCCTCATGGGGTCATTAGGCGCATGCCAATGTAGCCTAAGACAGTCAATGGACAGGACATTGGCAATTACTGAGGAAGGTAGAGAGAGGGGGGGGGAGATAGAGGAAAGGAAGGAAGGAGAGATGGAGAAACGAGGAAAGATGGAGGGAAGAGAAGGTACGGAGGGTAGAGGGAGAGAGGAGAGAGAAGGCACGGAGGGTAGAGGAAGAGAGGGGAGGAAGCAATGTCAATGGGAGAGATGGAAGTTTATTGATGGAATGTTTGCAAGAGATGATCTATCCATCAGTTAACATATGGAGCAAAGAGAATTGGAAAGTGCTATGACCACAATTGGCATATCATCCAGAGCGTTTTAGGCATGTCTCCAATTAAAATTTGATGAATTATCCACATTGCCACCCGATATTGACACGCTAAGTGTATGAATTTAGGGAAAACAGGTTTGATGGATGATAATGGACGCTGAAGCTCTGACTTATGTCTCTTAGAGAGATTTGTGTTCATCACAAGAATTTGGGGCCTTTACACATCTAGGTCTGTATCGGGCTTGGCTTTTTGGACGGCTCTCAGAAGAAGCCAAGGGGCTGCTCTTTTCGCTAGTAATGACTGATTGTTGTGATTTAGTAATAGGTTCATCTCCGTTCAAGTAGTGGTTTAGACGGTCCAGGTTTTGCTCAGATGACTTGTCCAGATATGAGATCTTGTCTGAGTGCCTGAGATGTGTTTACACAGCTCAGACCTCCCTACCGATTGTAACTCATAGTTTGCATGAGCACTGATCCTACAATGCACTGAGTCCAAAAGAATCTGAGCAAAGCTGGCTCCTGAACCAAATGAAACCCGAGTGAAACGTCAAAGTGCTGATGTGGAGTTGCTTCCTTTTTCAAACTCTGACATGTAGGCAAAATCTGGTCAGTGTAAACGAGGGTTGATGCTTGAGTCAAAGTGATCCCTTTCGCCCTAAGTGTTACCACCTCAGCCTCTCCTCTCTCCCTCTCATGCTCGTGTACCCACCTCTCCGTGCCCATGTAGTACACATTTTCTCCGTGTCCATGTAGTACACATTTTCTCCGGGACTAAACCTGTTCTCTGAAACAAGAATGATATTATCCTCTGAGAGTAATTGTATTCGTCAGCACCCTGAAATTTCTTCAAGAATTCTCAAAGACGTCTTAAGATTTCCCACGACTTCTTACCTTGAGCAATTTCAGTGTGGGAAAATAGACAACTACCCTTCTGAGTTACAGAGGCCATGCCTGCTATATCGAAATTTTCCAAAATCAGCTGCATGGCATAACTCATAGAACACAATTTAGGGTGGATGAAAATCAACAGCAATCTTAAATCCCGAAATTCTCGTTGAGACGTCACTCGTGTTCACAGGTATGCTGGAGAGATCTATGGGATCAGCAATACGTTTGCCACTGTTCCTGGAATGGTTGCCCCTCTACTCGTCAACTACATGACTCCAAATGTAAGTCATTAGTTCTCATACATGGCCTCCACACCATCAACCTTCTCCCCTCAACCTTCTCCCCTCAACCTTCTACCTTCAACCTTCTAATCTCAGCCTTCTACCCTCAACCTTCTAATCTCAGCCTTCTACCCGGCGTTAGAACGGCACTCAGTAGTTGTCTTTTTCTCCGCTAATAATTTCTTCAAAATCGCGATATCATAAGAAGCCATAAGAACTCGTGAAGGCTTAAGAATTGTTGAAGAGTTCTTGAAGGGTTCTCCGAGAATGCTTCAAGAACTTCCAGGGTGGGAAGTAGACAACTATGCGGGAATCTTCTCTTAATCTACTGTACTTAGATGTTCCTAGGAATGCATAACTGTCAACTTATAGGAGGAAATATATGAGGGATTTAGTTCTTCTGAACTTTGGGAAGTGATGACCTAAAACCTCTACACAGTACAGCTGAGATTCTGCCATATTTGAGCTCAGCTCAGTGATTTACAACTGGAACGCCAGGGAATAGCGTTAGGTAACCAATAGTAACTACTTCAGCCCTAAATACAAGAGGGTCTCCGAAATACAAACTGGATTCGAGTAAGAATTTCTTAATTATCGAGTCACAGGGTTAAATATACCGAGAGTGGGAGTATGATAACAAACGTGGTTGAGCCTGATGTGTCTGATGTAATGCTTTGCCGCTGTAGAATAGCAACCGTCCTAATGTATGCGTGATACTGCGTACCCTGCTGTAGGGATCTCAGGAAGAATGGCAGCGTGTGTTCTACGTTTGGGCTGGCGTTTACTTGTTCGGATCAGTCGTATACGCCATCTTCGCTAGAGGAGAGACACAGCCATGGGCCATCAGCGAGGAGGAGAGGAGTGATGAAGAGAAATCTGATATCACTAGACTTTAATGATTGGTTATTTCTTAGAAATCTCACGGTCCAGACATTATTGATCAAGTTCTGAGAGGATCGGGATTGCAGCAGAGATAAATATAATTTATTATTATTCAGCTTTCACCATGGAAACATGTATCAATGATCGGATTGCAGGGGCGGGC
>ERZ1740065.2796-NODE-2796-length-10909-cov-11.350193_pt1 | contig 10909 bp, 7 predicted proteins | sample MGYA00581738_ERZ1740065 | MGnify/ENA primary metagenome ERZ1740065 (study PRJEB43018, sample SAMN04849749) | marine metagenome | isolation source: floating plastic debris | place: Pacific Ocean | collected 2008-09-01 | study: EMG produced TPA metagenomics...
CACCCCCTACCTCCCCGACTCCCTCCCTGCCTGACTCCCTACCTGCCTGACTCCCTACCTGACTCCCTGCCTCTGGTTTTGCCTATGATGCAAAATCAGGTCATGAATTAGTCATGGTCTGCGCGCGGCTTCGTCTGCTCATACAGACGTGACAACAGTCCTATGACATCACAACTTATTCATGAGCGTTTGTACCCATCGATGTCATGTATAACAAACCTGGTCTCCCGTCAGCTCGTGTCATGACCGTCGTCATAGTGATCCAGGGTCTCTAAGTCATTACCTGCTGTTGATGTCCCGAGCTTATTATTTATACATGTTTGTTATCGATATTAATCTGTTTGTGATGGCTTGGGTTTTCCAGGTCTACCAGTTTGAATCAGCGTTCCGGTTGGGTCGTGTTCAGCATGCACTGTATTCTGAGACAGAGTATGAAGTTTGATCATAGGTTATAGGTCATAGGATTTTATTAGGTTATAGGTCAGAGGTCATAGGTTATGTGATATTTTTAGTGCTCTATGTGTAGTAATAAATAATAATGTCATACAAAACATACGTAAGGTAGAATGGGAAGACAACTCCTATATAAGGTAGATGTGTGTATGTTTGGTGTAAGATGATTGGTTGATACGAAAGCATAGTTGCATCGAGTACATAACTCACTGTTAGAGAACCCGGGAATAGCTTGAGTATACTGTAGAACCTGATTTGACAGCGACAGAAATGTTAGCGTTTCGTTAAAAATCATCAAGAAATAGAAATGATAGCGATCTGATGATACCAATCCTATTAAATGGGAAGACAACTCCTATATAAGGTATAATGTGCATGATTTCTATAGCGAATTCCTACGATAGCAATAATTTTCCATCACTATTTCCACGGCGGTTAGACCATCGCTATCAAACCCGGCTTTACAGTATATACTAGACACCTCTCTTTATATCATATACTGTAAACGTGCTAATTATAATGAGGTTATATTTATAGTGTTTATAACGAGCTGCTCAGCAACGTTATCATAACGTTAGTTTTAGTTGTATAGAGCTTAGTAAGTCTATATGCCACTCATCCAAATCTGTTATTGTTACAACCAGTATCTTTTGCTCTCACTTAAAACCGTTCTACTTAAAGCAGTGATAATGAGGACAATTACATACAGGTAAAATGTTTGATGATAATTTTTACTTCTATCTTTGTCCTAACCAGGCCGGTTAGCTCAGTTGGTTAGAGCGTCGTGCTAATAACGCGAATGTCGCGGGTTCGAGCCCCGTACTGGCCATAAGTTTTTAATAATTGGTGATAGACATTAGGCTCCCTCTCTCATTTAATTTTGCTAAATTGTAATACATAAAACATCAGAGCCCTCTTCTACTTTTGATATGAGTGTAAAGACTGCTGCTACGCATTGGGGAGGATCCGGTAAAAATATTCCTAGAGTAGACTTTTTTTTGTTCTACTAATCGAAGGAGATATTTGAGGTTGTGGAATGGACTATACAGCTATACTAGAATGAATTTACATATTATATTAGGAGGATTTTCTAATGGCAGCAATTTATTTACATGCAAGTACTTGACCTACTTAGACTTGACCTACTTAGACTTGACCTACTTAGACTTGACCTACTTAGACTTGACCTACTTAGACTTGTGTGGTAATTCTGAGGGAGGACGGTACTTAAGCCTTCAACAAATTTCAGGACAGCTGGTTGTGCAGTTTTGTCTTTCCTGTTCCGCTGACTCGGCCGCTGTCTTGTCTTGTAGGTTGAGTTGAATCGTGCCAAACGACAGCTGCAGTCAATGCTATTGATGAACCTCGAGTCTCGACCAATCATATTCGAGGATGTCGGGCGCCAAGTGCTGTCAACTGGAGAGAGGAAACCTCATCAGCATTTCTACGACAGCATCGGTTAGTTTGTGTGGATTACGGCTACAGGTGTAGGAGGAAGGGTAGGGGGTGTAGGAGGAAGTCTAGCAGTGATAGCTACACAAGTATGTCCAGTAGACCCTATTGTGACAGCATTGACCACCATGGTGCAGCTCGGAAGCAGTGGTCATAGATTAAAGATAACCGTAGTTTGTCTGGAGATTTAAAACCGATGAGACAGCCAATTGGATGATGATTGTTGATATTTTGCAAGACAGTATGTCACTGGTAACAAAATTTTGCTCCTGGTACGAGGTCTGACGGTCTTAGTGTATTCACGGCATATACATATACAAGATTGGGCGAGCTTTTCTTGGAACGAAACAAACGTGAGACGCAATATACGAGTTTCTTCAATTGCAGCTGCACAGCTCTGCAGAGTTTGAAAGTAAATGCCGTCTCGGCACACGCTGGCCCCTCACTCATGCTCTCTACATCATCTCTGTCACAGGGTGGCCATGTGTCAAGGCCTCCCCCCCCTTCGTAATCCTGGTCCCTGAAGCCTTTTAGTTGTCAAAATCTAGGGCTTAAATTTTTATTACTGGCTTCGTAATCTTAATGTTCTTATGTATTTTATGGGTTAGTTTATGAGATCTTGCTGAGCTAAGCTCAAATATGACAGAACCTTGGCTTTAGGAGGTCAAAGTTCACACAAACTAAATATCTAGTAGTTTCCTTGTCAGAAAATGTTTTCAGTTTATGAATTATATTTTGCTGAGGTCAGATTAAATGCGATAGAATCATAGCTATACAGGGATGGATTTCAGGCTATCGCCTGTCTAAGTTCAGATGAACTAAACATCTACTAGTTTGTGTCAGACGAATTGATGGATATGGTCGCAGTGTAGAGCCAATGCATTGCCACTTTACTAGTCCTGGAATGTGTAACAATGCAACCGTATTTCAGCTGCCATCACTAAGGACGACATTGTACGCGTGGCGCGTCGTCTCTTTGCATCACGTCCCTCCGTTGCCGCCCTCGGCACGCTAGACAGGCTGCCAGATCTTGACACTGTACAGGAAATGCTCTCTCTCGACCGCAAGTCTTCCTCCTCGTCACGATTATTCCGCAGCTCATTCAGCAAATGATTTCTGCCTCGCCGCGTTTGTATACATTCAATAAAATAATGGGTTGCCGACAATGCCAGCGAAGTGCTATAGATACACGATCCAGTGATTACCAGGCAGAGGCGCACGTGCCTCGTATTGATTGTAATCTGTATTGATCCAATCCATTATTTATAAGGTCTGTAGTCATTAAGTCCCGATCCCAACACCTCTTGAGATTCCCAATGGCATCCTCGGCCAGTGCCCTTTCCTCGCTGACACTGGGCACCGCTGTCAATTCCTGTAGCGTGCGTCATTGTCATCGGGTGTGTCAAGTATCTTGTATTTCTGGGAGCCCTCCGGTACTTCCAGGGACCCTTCTGTACTTCCAGGGATCCTCCAGTGTTTCCAGGGACCCTCCAGCAGTTCCAGGGACCCTTCTGTATTTTCACTGCCTAGACCTAGGGCTTAGATAATGTTCCTATTATTTCATTTCATATGTTCTCCTGTGGCTTATTGATTAGGTGTTGCTGAGTTCAAATGTAGCAAAATTATTGGTGTGAGGGTTTTAGGTTATGGCAAAGCTCAGGGAAACTGAATCCCCATTAATTTTGTCTGACAAGTTGACAGCTATACTCAATTTCCTACCTATGTAAGAATACAATCTAAGATTAGTGATTGGTAGTGTAACCTGCCCCATCTATTCAGCTCACTTTTGGGATGGTATTCGATGGAGGCCTTCATGGCAATAGAAAGGAAAAGCAAGAGTGAATTTTCATTATCTTTAGTCCAATAACTTGTCAAGTAGGACAGTCACTGACGATGAAATCCAGGATTTGTCTTGTTATCAATCCGTAACCATATGTATGTACAAAAATAGACGCATGCATTCAAAAGTGGGGAACTTTATCGTGTCTTCAAAGATCGGCAGAAATCATCGAACAAACTGGAAGTATTACAGGGCGGCCATTTGGACCTAGAAATCCCAGCCGTAGTTGTAGTGTCCAGGTTTCTCGTCATCTCCCTCGTGTATCTTATCGTAGGTGATGAGGTCGGGATCCTGCGCCAGCGATATGTTCTGTATTCGAGTCCCTTTGCCCGACGGCCAGTCTCCTGGTCCGTTGTCGACTGGCGTCACGCGCCTCGAGTTGTTATACGACTCTGCTTTGGCGTTACAGCAGTGGATTAAGGACTTAAAGCAGAGGAGCAGGGATATAGTCAGGGGCACACCTGTAACACGTATGAGACCTGTGAATAGATGAAAGTCGTCGAGTCAATGCTGATAAAACGAGAACTCTCCACAGCAATATGAGCAGTTTTGAATCAGTTTTGCAAGAAACAACAAGTCTTCTCTGAAATACAGCCAAGGTATCCCACTAGTACATTTAAATTCTCAACAAGTCGTGAAGGGTGTGCAGCATCCATGTTTCATCCAATCAGTACAGGTGTTATGTACTGAAATACAGAGGCACAATGAAAGCGAGTATACACTCAATGTATCCAATGCTAAAACTGCGGATAAATTTATTGCTTTTTGTGCTGCATTTGATTTGGACATTATGAACATGGCTCATCAAGGCCCAAGTAACTACCTTGGCTAACGGTGGCAGGACAAAAGAACATGGTAGTTTCTGCTTGCAAAGTTATTTCTGTTCACCCTCATGGTGTCACTATTTGTATTCCAAATATAGTACTTGGCGGGTGATGGATACTTTCGTCATAGACAGTACAAATGTAAATACTTCTCCCACATAAGGAGAGTGTTAGAACAGCCCGTGCCCTCACCAGCACACGCATACAGATATTGATTGCTACAGTGAATCTTGGCCCTTCAAGTCTTTGTCATATGACAATGCGGCCATCTTGTGTCTTTGTTTGTGTCTTTGTTTGTAGCCCATTTCATGCTCTCTCCCACCATCGATCAGTACCAATCATGTCGTCATCTACTTTCTTTCTCATTTTTCCTCATAACAATAGCTTGCTTGATGCCAATTTTAGTTGGTACAGTTGAGCTTCTAACCACAAGATTTCTGACTTTGAATTTAGAATGATTCAACCTTATTCTCAGAGTTTTCCACTTCCAAGTCCGTAATGAAGATCATCATTATAAGTTTTCATTTTCAAGATTTTCCTTTACTTTCCTTATACTGTTAGACTCAGGCGATAACTGCTTCACTCACCGACCAATATGGCGACGGGTATGATAACGAACATGACTGCGCCAGGGTCAGGTGGCAAGGTTGTCGTGCTCTGAGTCTCGGTACTGGTCGTCTGAGTGCTCGATGTCGTCGTCGTTGGGTCATCTTGACCGAGGACTTGATTGCAACATTCAAAAGTTATTATGAGCGTCTGCAGCAGTATCCCGGCAGCAGATTTCTTGGCCATCATCTGATGGTAGCCTGAACAAATTGTTTAACGTTGTTACAAACGGTGAGACGGCGGCCATGACAGTATACAACAGTCTGATTTTTTGACTTCTGATGATGCTATGGTGCAAAGAACTCTGAGACTGTTCTCTCACCTGACTCCGCTCTATTTGGGCCCGGCAACTCTAAAACAAGGATCTTCTTTGACGGCTTTTGACTTTCGTGGTGTTTACCGCCAAATGTCAGCCATCTTTTTCTTGATTACAGATTATATCCTCTTCAACTCCCACAGACAAGACTATACCTGATTTATTTCTCCGTCAGACCACGATAGAGTGCTCTAGCAGCGATTTGATGAGACGATTAAACTGAATTTTAACTGGTGACTGACTGCGAAGTTTTTTTAATAACAGTCAGCTGTCTGCTGCTAGCCAACCCAATACTTCTTTAGCACTGCAATATAGATGAACTACAATCGATGTGTTATTGGAAATAAGACAACTGTCGCAATTGTTTGTTCAACGACCAATGAGTGGACGTCACCATGACGAATAAACAATATCCTGCCTAGTCATCATATTACAGAATGCAGCAAGGATTCCAATAAGGATTCTAACAAGGGTTTCAGGTGTACATGAATGTCTTGTTCAGGTATCATAACGAACCCTTCTGCTAATAGGGAAGCTATCTCATCTGTCTCTTTACCCCCAGAGTTATAGAATGATCCCGATCCAATTCCAATCACAAGCAATCATTGTTCACAGAGAGTTGTCCACCCACCTTTGACTTCAGCACCACATAGAACAAAGCCAGCCGTCAGTTGCCAGTTGTCAGTTGCCAGTTGTCAGTTGTCAGTTGCCAGTTGTCAGTTGTCAGTTGCCAGTTGTCACAAGTAAGAGCATTACTTGATAGATAGTATCTCCACTGGGGGAAAATTCTACACATTATTTCACTCAAGTTGAGGTAGTGTTCAAAAAATCTCAGCACCTCCTTCATGGGCCGGCTTATTCAGTGTAACGCCAATAGCTCAATGTGTGGGAGTCATCTGCTCAATAGTTTACTAACGATTTGCATCTGTTATGAAGACGCAATCTCTTTCGACACTCTCAGCTCGTATGGAGCTCACCCAAGTATGATACAGATATAAGAACGTGAGAACTACATGTGGTTTTTGATCCTGCTGAGAACCAACAGTCAGTAGGTTTTGAACTGATTTCAGAGTGGTGCCGTAAGTTACCCCAATCAATTGCTTTATGTGAGATTACAATGTTTAACCTCAAATAAAGTGATTGATTGCTTGCTGGAAACCTTCTATAGTGCTAAAGGCTGCAATCAGAGTCACCCAAAATCTGAAAGGAGTATCCGGGAGTTATCACTGTCTGATGAAGTGAGGTAAATACTAGTAGTACTGCGACGGCAGGAATGAAAGAGAACACAACTCCTCTACTCGACGCCGTTTTGGTTCTCAATGGATCGTTCCATCTTTCGCTCCATATTCGTCGATAGAAAATACACAGATTTTAGACCTAGAACAACATAGCGTACGTTTATTCCGAGCCTAAATACAAACGACGAAAATGAGATCCAATTATTACGGATCTCCCGGGCCAGCGCGGGAAATCACGTCTTGTCTTGAGAGGCAACGAAGACATCTGGGATTCAATAGGAGTTTTTCTTTGTCGTCCATTATATTACCCTTGTCACTTTTCATCATGAGCAACAAACTATGGGTTGATAAACACCGACCTACGAGACTGTCTCAGGTGACTTACCATCGATCACAGGCCGAACAGTTGTTAGCTTTGGTGAGTCTCTCCGTCCACTTGGTTTCTCAGCTCTTGATTTTTCCCCAATTACCCGACGATTGTTAATTCGTCTTCACCAAAAGTAGACGCAATTTTCCCCTTATGTTTACAGAAGGATGCATGTGATTTTCCTCACTTGTTGTTCTACGGGCCCAGTGGCGCTGGAAAGAAAACACGTGCTTTAGCATTCTTGCGGGAACTGTACGGGGAATCAGCTGTCGATAAATTGCGATTCGAACAGATAGAGTTGAAAGCGCCATCTGGGGCGAAGGTTGAACTGAGAGCTATTGCGTCAAACTATCACATCGATGTAACACCAAGGTTAGTCGTACTAAATTCTAATTGTTGTTCTGTTACCTACCCATCTATCTACCACACCATCAGATATTGCCCATAATCTATCGTACCATATCAATCGTATTTTACCAGTGATTGTGGCGTCCACGATCGAGTCGTGGTGCAAGAAGTTATCAAGAACCTTGCGTCCACTGCCAGGCTTGGCTCTGACACGTCCAGCGCGAAGAGATTCAAAGGTAACTGTCCCCATATGAGAGAAGGTTGGGTCCATGTACCATTACGCTACCTTGAGCTTTCGGCATTTTTTCCTTTCCTATGGACATGCTCGTTGGTTTCATACGCTGGTGTTACGTCTGTGTTAAGCCGGCTCTAGTCCGCACTTTTTATTCTTTTGCAGCAATTGAGTCTGCTTTAGCTTAAGCTTAACACCAGCGTTTATGAAACTGGCATTTATGAAACTGGCATTTATGAAACTGGCATTTATGAAACCGGTGCAAATGCCGATAGGAGATTAAAAATGCCAAGTTCTCTTTATGATTAAGTTTATTGCCAACATATTCATGAGACGAAGTTCACAAAATCTTTTCATTCCGATGGTATGAATATAAACTTATGTTCATAGCTTCAATGGGCCAATGAGAGAGCTGCCAATACTTGTCAATCTATCAGGCTGAAGATGCTGGAGATTCTGTTTTTTTCTGAGCTTTGAGAGGTCTTGGCTTAAAAATCTAGGGCTAGTTGAACGCTACTGTCGGAGTTGTCTGCACTATCTTATACTCTAAATCATAAACATACCTGTCAACCTGCGAGGCTGAGAATACTGGAGGTTCTGTTTACAGATACTGAGGTACAATTTTTCTGAACTTTGAGAAGCCATAGTTCGACACACGTACCCCTTAGAGCTACAACTCGGTCATAGTTGAACTCAGCGAGTTCTGACCCATAAGCCACAGAAGAGCATTAGAAAACTAGTAATAGCAATTTTGATCATCAATTCTGGCCTCTAAAATATGAGAGTTTCCCAGGAACTACGGCAGACTCGACAGGTGTGGAGCTCGCTTGTCCCATCAGACTCACAGAATACATTGAGCCTGTGTGACTACCAAAGTCAATGCTAAGACGTACCCTTGCTGAATCTACAGGCTACCGTCTTCCTTCAGAATTAAGGCGCGTCCTACTCTCGAGGAAACCCGGATGCGGTTTATTCCCTTGAGGTTTAGACGCAGCGTCCTATGACATAACGTATATATTATAATGAGCCTTAGGCGCAGTTGAGGAATCTTTTATTTTCAACCCGCCTGACCTCTGACCTCACCTGCTTAGATCCGCGTCTTAGTTCTGAGGGAACACGGTACCTAACCGAGGGAGATTTCTCCTCATTGGATTCCCCCAGAGTTACTTGATTGCCATTGGAGTTGTCCTCTCATAAATTGTGGCTGTGAAGAAATAAAACTTACTGCTACACATGTAGAGTTGTCCTCCCCTGATCATCGAGTGTCTATTGGTATGAGACTGAAGTTACTGCTACATACGTCGACTATATGTTCATGCAGTTTGAGTCTCTGGTGACTAGCGACGGGACTAAAGTAGGCCGTGTACGGTCGTCACTTACTGTAAAAATGGAAATTAGGCGCCGAAAAATATATTGAAGATAATAGTGATTTTTGGGAGATCGCTAGTGATAAATGCAGCTTAGTTTTCTGTTGAAATTATCGCATCATGAAAAATTTAGGGAGTTGTCGTCCCATTATTGATATTATTATTGTTATCATTATTATTAAACCCCACGATTGTTGTAGACACGTTCGTGACTTCATAGATGCTGTTTTTTCCAGTGGGGAGATAATTCTGCTTCATTTTTCAAATGGACGTCATCCACAAACGCTAACGATTATTCTGTCTGCTCGTTTTGGGAAACAATTGAATATTTTCCCCGCTAAAGTTTCCACTTCTACAGTGCGTCTTCTTTATGCCTGCAGCAGCCAATCAGACAGCTTTTTTTGTTTACACGTAGTCGTGGTGATGAATGATGTTGATCAGCTGACCAAGGACGCCCAGCATGCTCTGAGGCGTACTATGGAGAAATATGTGGCATCATGTCGTCTGATACTCGTCTGCACGTCTACCAGCAAGGTCATTCCGGCAATCAGGAGCAGGTGCTTGGCTATCAGAGTCGCGGCTCCCACTTGTGAACAGGTACTTGACTTCATTTCGCCCTTCAGCATGTCTGCTTCGAATATTAATTTCTGCTGCAAAATGATATCTGGTACAAAATGGTGTCTGTTGCAAACTGATGTCTGCTGCAAAATGTCTGCTGCGAACTGATGTCTGCTGCAAACTCATGTCTTCTGTGAATTATGCTGTCTGCTGCTGATGCCAATGTCTGCACTGTAAGTTTAAATCCACCTGCTCGTGATGTCATGCTGGTCGTTGCCTTTCAAACAGATGATGGAAGGTCTACAGGAAGTGGCTCGTGCCGAGAAGATCAACCTGCCTGAGCCACTAGCCGAACAGATCGTCTCCAAATCTGACAGGAACATGCGTAGAGCTCTGCTGCTACTCGAGGCCTGCCACGTCGCCCAGTATGTACACACCACGCACAACTCCTGTACATATATCCGTGTCTAAGTGTCTCTGCAGTCGATTAGCATGCTCGAGGCTGGAATATTTTGCTCCGAAAAAATATTTCTGAAGATCCTAGAAAACTTCACTGAGAAATTCTTGCAAAAAATAATTGCTACTATCTCCACTACCATGTTTGACCCATTTATTGCCCTCTGATGTAACAAACTCCCCAGGGAGCATTTATTACAAAACAGCCCCTCAAATATGATTTTCTGTAAATGAAGGAATCAAAAGAGCACTAACTATTGTTATAAGTTGGTCTGCTAACAAAGAGGAAACAAGACAGAAAGTCCTAGAGAGGCTCAAATCAGATTTGGGCAGCTTTTCAGCATTTCAGCAAGAAAAGATAGCAAACGCCCCAGGAGTTGAATGTGTAAAACACAGTATGTAAAAATTAAAATTGTTTCTAATTATTAGTTCTTGGTTATTTTTTATTATTGTTATTTTATGAAAATTGCAAAACTCACAAAAAATTAACTTGTAAAATATTCCAACCTGCAATAATCCGTGTTCTTAAATCAAGTCTCTCCAATATGGAAGAGAGTTTTATGCCGGTAATGAGCTTCTACATGTTATCAAGCCCTTTCACGCTAAGAGTTGTCCCTCCATGCTAGAAATCCCATCTCTGTGGTAGGAGTTGTCCCCACCACACTACTATCTAGTATTACGTTGCAGATACCCGTTCAGAGACGGCCAGATTGCGCCCGAGTTGCCTTGGCAGCAGTACATATACGAGACGGCCAAGATGGTCCTGTCGGAATACAGCGGCGAGCGGTACGTACGGCGTCGACGCCATTTACCAACGACTGAGTCGCGTCGCAGCAGATTAGGCCGCTCTGC
>ERZ1740065.2798-NODE-2798-length-10904-cov-12.283528_pt1 | contig 10904 bp, 14 predicted proteins | sample MGYA00581738_ERZ1740065 | MGnify/ENA primary metagenome ERZ1740065 (study PRJEB43018, sample SAMN04849749) | marine metagenome | isolation source: floating plastic debris | place: Pacific Ocean | collected 2008-09-01 | study: EMG produced TPA metagenomics...
TTTATCGATAGTTTTTTTGTATCGATTGTTCTCTCTCCTATGTTTTTCTGCGTGAGTTTATCTTGCTGGAGTTGAGGCTGCGTGAGTTGAGGCTGCGTGAGTTGAGGTTAGATACAATTGCCCGATGGAGTGTGGCAGTCTGCCCTGTCACTTCCATATCATGTGCAAAGTCATCTGTCGCACTGGTGGCAGCGCATTAGTCAACAAATGCCTGACACTGATAGTCTAAAACAAAACAAGCCTTGTAGTACCAGTGTAGTGGTCAGTGCCCACAGCCTACAGCCCCCACATTCTCGATTACAGCCCCATCCTCAGCCCCCCTCCTCAGCCCCCCTCCCCAGCACCCCTCCCCAGCCCAACTGGTTAGTGCACCCTGGCTCTATCTAAATGTTAAGTTGTGCCAAAGCTTAGAGTCACATTTATTTTTACGTAAATTCAGAAGGTCTAATCCTCTTTGATAACATCTGGAGCGGCTTGCTAGACAAGAGGCTCAAGTTCAGTCCAGTGTTATGGTAGTGAGTATTGTAGTAGTGGGTTAGAGACTAATGAGGGAGGGAGAAGGCACTGGTATATGGAGCAGTAGACACAGACAGCCCGCGCCACGTTTCACAGCCGTACCATTCTAAACTTAATACAGTCGTCAGAAGTATTGTTCCTCATGAATAGATTATAGACTAATGGAATTAGTTGTAGGAATAATTTATGCATATGATGATAGAGAGGCCTCAGTTGCACAAGTGTCAAGTATTTCTTGTGGGGTTCGTCTCTCATCTTTTGGCTGTTATAATCAATCAAGTTTGTGTTGAGCTGTGTAATGGCCAGCCAGCCAGCCATAACGCCATCTCTCACTCACATTGGCTGTGGTAGCGGCGGCGAGACCCAGTACCTCTCTATCGATCTGACATGCACTGATTGTAATGCTAATGATATTTTAGTGATGTTATTACACTCTTGAGGTGATCTCGAGGCTTAGGCTATCTGTGACAGCAGGCTTAGGCGGGATTATATACCGCCCCTAACTTTGCAATAATCTCAGTTCTCGCCATCTTTCATTGGCTGATTTCTCTGCTGGGAGTTATCCACCCATACAACAGTAACTAGAGCCCGAATGAGTTCAGTGTGTTTTGGGAGCCGATGCTGAAGGGTAGCATGTCGTGTTAGTGAAAGCGATGCATACGTCGGTGTCATTTAACGCTACCCAAGGTCGCCAGTTCCCCAACTACAGCTACAAGAGCATGGTGAGTTGACTGGCTGTTTGCGACATCAAAACTTGTGACATTGTGTCTAGGACAACAGCTGAATTGGATTTGTGGTATTGAGTATGTGTATGACGCAGCGTTCGCCTGTGCTGACTGGTCTGTGACATACTGCCCCAAGTCACTCTGTCTGTCTCTCAACTTTTTTCCATGTAGAACTGACTTTGATAAAGCAGTTTTCTAGTTCTCAAGTTACGCTCTGTGATACTGTGATACTGTAATACTGTGCTACTAGAAGCGGTGAATACCACTGTACACATATGTAATTGTGTCATCGAGACTGCGCTGTGTGTGGTAGACTGCACTGTGTGGTAGACTGCGCTGTGTGTGTTAGACTGTGCTGTGTGTGGTAGACTGTGCTGTGTGTGGTAGACTGTGCTGTGTGTGGTAGAGTGCGACTCTCCTCTCTAGTTATAATAGTTACATAGTTCTTCCGTCCTGAGGGACCAGCGTTTGTAGTGGTTATTAGAAGCACTCGTTGACTGTCCTACTGAGACTAGCATACATATGCCTTACATCCCAACAGTACCAAGTACCGTCTCACATTTATTTATTCTTAGTGCTGTGATCTACGATAATAAACATGGCTTGGCATACAACCTTCGCTGTCCTTCAGTTTCTTATATTTCTAGTGAACTGTCCAGTCGTCTGTGAGAGTTGTTGTTTTCTCCTATCTGCCTGAGGGTTTTTATCTCGTTGAACGCTTGTGTTGCTCTACCGCTGTGAAAGTCATCACACTCACAGCTACATGTCAGGACCTGTTTGGTAAGGACAGACTGGTGCTGCCATATCAAACATTGCTATTGCATAGTCGATCGGCTCTATGCATCAGCTCTATCGTAGCTACATTGTGGTGTGAAGCACTGCTGTCTAGCTGGCCACATGCTTCTCTCCTTTTCTATTTTGAAGTTAATATAATGAACTTTGAGCCATTGTTTGTTTCCAGTTGTTAAGAGCAGAGCCGTGCTTTGTCATGCTTGTCTCTGTGCGTGTCTCTCTCTCTCCCTCTCTCCGCCGTGTCTCTCAGCCGTGAGGTACTGATAGCCCATCTACTTGTCATGTCTGCTCTATGAATGGTGGTCGCTGGCCATGGCCGTGCTCCTTCCATCCTCCAATTGCAGACAGACAGACGCTCTACCATTGTCCCGGTACTAGATCTGACCGCTGTTATTAGCTGATTGACACATTCCGCTGTCGGTTTTGTAGCCATAGTTGCGATGCAGGATTATATGTAATTCTCACCGCCCATCAATCATGTCTCTGTTCGTACCTCTCCTCACTGACACCCACTGACAGGCTGGCACATTCTCCTCTCTATTCCAGATTCAAGACCGAAGTTCATCCGCCATCACCGGAGACTGTATGAGGTTCATGGATATCCCCAACAGAGCTGGTGGCAGTTTTGCTTCCCCCCATATGTACGAAGTGCAGCCCAACGACGGCCATAGTACCAATTACAGCTGCGCCCACCTAGACGGTCATGTATATGAGGAGGTGGGACCCCCATCTCAGACCCACCCGTACCATGTAGGAAATATGCTGACTGGACACCCAATGATGACAGCGTCGTCATGCGCTGACCGGCCCATCTCGACAGCCTCATCGCTCTGTCACATGTGCAGCGTCGGACACAGCGGCGGCATCGCTCACGGCAGCGCCGCTCACGGCAGCGTCAGACAGAGTCACACCCTGCAGTCACATCCGCTGTGCCATTGTACATCCACACACACTCTAGTACAGCCGGTATGCGGCGTACATAGTGCGGCTGGTAGCGCTGTCTCTCATCCTTGTAACAATTTTCCACATCAGAGCTGCACAGCCCACCGCTGCAGCAGCCTGCTGACTTTCAGCCCACTCCCAGGCGGGCAGCATGTACCACTTCATGGTATGTGCAGCCACGAGCAGCGATATATGCTACCCGAGTCCGCCACGAGCAATGACAGCCATACTCTCTCCACTGAGATGGTACCAGCGCCATCTGGTGACGGCCATAACGACAATCGTTCATACTCACCCTTCCATCTGCTCAGAAAGTGTAACCGCGACTCAAAAGCCTCATCCAACAATATGCTGGACAGCACGAGCAGCAAGTCTCTACTGGCCCCTTGTGGGAAGAAGATGTTGATAGCAATATTGGCCATGTTTGTTATGATTCTAGTGGTGTCCGTGGCCGTCGGAATTATAGTAACTATATCAGGTAAGACTTTGAATCTGTCAGTTTGTGTCCAGCTGTAGTGTGAGCCACTATTTAACATTTTATTAGCCATGTTGACACTGTTAGCCAAAGCATATATGATTTAAGCAGGCAGACGTTGGTGCATGTAGTTGCATGTCGGTTTAGTTTTACACTGAGATACGGCTGTATAGCCTGCATATTTGCTGTTCTAGTTTACTCAGCTTGTAGTAAACAATCTGGACCGAGTCAGCCTGTGTTGAATTTCACTCTCTGTCCATCAGAATTGATTACAGTTTCCACATGGCCGTTTCCTGTGTGCGGAGCTCAGCGCCTTCAGTGCTGACTAGTCTGAGAATGCTGAGTGTGTGTGTCAACGCTATTTATCACAATGAAAGTCCTCAGCACAGTTAATTGTGGTAGAGGTGCCGGTAGACTGATGTGCGCCGTGATGACGCCGCGCCCCGTAGTTGTGTGTGACGGTCAGTGGGTGTGTGGCTGTGATTAAGTCCTTATGACCGCCTGTACGAGTGCTCGCAGTGAATGCAGACTGGTGTCCGCGGTCTGTCAAGAGGCAGCTGCCCTCCTGTATCTGCCATTGTCTATCATCTCGTGATTCTTATATAGTGGACAAGCAGGACGCTCTACCTGTCACCTCCTCCACATCGGCAGCGGTGTCGGATATTGAGAGAGTGAGCCGACGCCTGTACGCATCCGTGACAGTGTCTAGGGGCCCACGCTCTCTCTACATGTCTGACTACAGCCGACCAGGCTCCAAGGCATTCGATGCGTATGCAGCCAACTTCACATACTCAGTGAGTGACCCCCTCTACCCGCTAGCTGTCTACCCCACCAGCTATCTCCGCTCTACCTGATCCTATCCTACTTTACCTTACCGCCATACCTGTGCACATTGTTTTGCTTATTTTGTCAAAAGCAAACACACAAGAAAACAAACAGTTCATGTTTTCTTTTCTCAATGCATTGATATAATTTCTTTTGTTTCTGGTGAGGTATGAGACGAGGCGGTTTGTTTAACAAACCCTCCATGCATTGTGATTTAGAGACTTGTAATCAGTGAAGTCTCTAGTGTAGATACTACTAAGCTGACCTCTAGCTGATGGACCCCCCAGCTTACGGTCCCCCATATCTGTCCCACCGTCTGTCCCACGCAGCGGCGAGTTTGTCCCACGTGAACGCAGTGATACTTGCTCTGTGATTGAGAGTCTTGCTGTTACAGGTGGACCCCCTACTGACTGCTGGGGGAGATCTCGCTGCCACGCTCCTAGACTACACTCAAATCCTACGGCTTAGGTAATACTGTGTGATTAACTCTGAGAGCTAGGAGCTGATCTGGCCTCTGCCTATTGTGCTGGGGTATTATCATGTACAGGAGAGCGAGTGTGAGATTGTGAGAGAGACTTGTCACGCAGCTGTAATTGGTAATAGTTAGCATATTTCCTGCAGCTGAGAGCCCTAATAGAAATACTCAGTCACATACACACTGAGTCAGCCACAAGTTCCTGATGAATGTAAACAGAGTCATCTCAGCCCCAATGAGCCCAACTGTCGTAGCTGACTAGATATCTACAGTTGGTCACAGCAACAACCTGTTGGCTGCCTATGACTCATAACTTGTATACATGCATACCACCACCATGCAATGAATGTCTCTTTTTGTTTATTGAATGTATTAACAAGAGCATTGAAGAGGCATTGGCCGTCATGAATTCCGCATTAGTTCAGTAAAAGCAGAGATTAGAATCTAAAATGCAGCTGCTTTCACTGTCTCCATCTATCATTAATTCCCAAAGGCCCCCCCCCTAGTAGGTGTTGTGTCGGCGGCTGACAATGAATATATTCCTTTCCCTCCTTCACCCACTGGTGAACTGGTGTAACATTCAACAAGTGAATTAATTCAAACACCAACTAATCATGGCACTGAGACATTGTCTGAGCCTGGCCAACATGATTATAAAGAGTATCAAATTGTGAAAGGATAACATCTCTCTACTAAACAATAGATAATTGATGAGGCTTGCTATGGGCTCAGCATCTCGTGTCTGCTTTTAGAAATCAGTCCTCCACTGTTGTTGTCGAGTTCATCATCCGCCTGAAGGCAGACATTACGGAGCAGGAGGGAGATCGGCTCGTAGGCCAGATCAGACGTGCATTTGAGCAAGAGAAAGCAGCCAATGGAACGTTTAACCAGCTTTACCCCATTTCTCCGGAGGGAATAAAACTACACACCTGTAAGCCTTGCACAATCAGTCAGTTGTCTGCTGTTGATTCTCTGTGTGTGTACTGACTGCATGCCATCATTAAAGTGTTCACAGACTCCGAGCTCACTACTCCATCCACCATAGATGGAAGCTCTGCTCCATCCTCCCAGCCACCAGCCATCGCGATGACCACCCCATCCATAACACCTCCGTCCTGTATGTACACTGCTGTTTCCTATGGCAGTACCAACACAGCTAGTATGATCTACTAGCTGGTACTACTAGCTGGTAACTAGGTACTATTGCCCTATACATCTTATATTATTCCAGATGTCATTCCACCAGCCTCAGGTGTCTGTCAGCCTATTAATAGTTCAGTATGTCAGCATATTCACTACAACAGCAGCGGCACTACCTTCCCTAACTTCGTCAATCACTCGAGCCAAGTAAGTTACACTCCTCACTATCATACCCGCCTCCTCACTATCATAACCGCCGCCTCCTCTCTAATATACAGCCCCCTCCTGTATCCCTTCATCTCCAGTTAATGCCTTCTACTCTATCCCCTCTGCTCTATCCCCTCTGCTGCTGACACTGCCATCTATGTTGCTGGCCATGAAATGTCAGTCTGATACTGTTGCACCTCATATATTTCGAGTATCATAGTGCAACATAAATCCGAGCTAAACAGCTGGTAAATAGAGTAATGTGAGAAGCTCCTTTGTCAGCAATTTATTTACTTGACTAAGTGCTAGCGCTGTCCTCTTAAATTTAGGCTGAGGCGAATGTCATGGTCACTATCATCAACGCTATCATGGCTAGTACCAGCTGCTATGACCATTTGAACACATTCTCCTGCGCTCTTCTTGCCCCCAAATGTGGAGAGAATAACAGCCGCATTCCACCGTGCCGCAACATGTGCAGAGGTATGGATTGTCAGAGAAATCTATCTGCTTTGCTTTCCATTTCTGTTACCATTGCAGCCCTGTTTATTTCAGCCGCTCTCGAGAAATGTGGCGTATACATGAATGTTGTTATGGACAACATAGGCACTCGCATCAACTGTTCCTACTTTCCTGACAGCGCTGACCCTGATGTGTGTGTCGATGAGAACGCGCCTGTCGTACCCACAGCTCCTCCAAGTACGTGACCCTACTTCTCCTCAGCTCTCCCATTCCGCTTACTGCTGTTAGAAATGATTTTTTATGTAAACTATCTCCACCCTTTTCTGTCTCGCATGTGACTCAGTCTAGAAACAGATTTTAGGCTAAGACCGGCATTTGCATGCAATTGAATACCAACGAGCTAGTTAAACTGAACAGCTTTGCACTGCTTGATCTGACTGTACCGACTAGCGAGAAAGGATAACTCCTAAAGTAATATGCACCCTTTTGTAGCGTGTCCATCGGGCTATTTTTCATGCGACAATCACTCGTGCCTGCCTCTAAAAGACCGGTGTGATAGCGTCAGCGACTGCAGGGATGGCAGAGATGAGCAGGAGTGTGGTATGCCTTTATCGCTTTCCTGTCTATATCCTACCTAAACTGTTCTAAGTATCAAGGCATTGTACGAACCGTTGTAGATGACTTCCAGTGTGTGGATGGTCAGTTCACATGTAGCAATGGCCAATGTCGACCGAAGGTATGGAGGTGTGATGGTAGGGACGATTGTGGAGACGGCAGCGATGAGGAGGGATGCGAGCCAGTTGGTGAGTTGCAGCTCTGCGATCTTTCTATAGTGCACACTGCATGATTTGTTTAAATGTTTTCTACGAGTTCCTCCTCTTTATACAGGCTCGTGTAAAGTTGGTGAGTTCAAATGCGTCAACGGTACCGATGTTTGGGATGATGATGAGTGCATATCTGGTACATTTACCTGTGACACGACCAAGGACTGCTCCGATGGCAGTGATGAGGATGAAGATTTCTGTCGAGGTTTGTAGCTTCTTCCACCTAAGACAGCATGACTGCGATGTGATAACCTCCTCCATCATTGCATCATTCGCTCAGTCTGTGTCACCTCACTGCCTCAATATCCATTATAACATTGTGTGTGACGAATGGGCTGTGTAACTCCGAACCTGGCTGCAAGCACACCAATGCTTCCTATATCTACTCACCCGCAATCACTCCTACCCGAATTAAGATAACGGCAGCCATGAGCCAAGCAATGGCCCTGGTCTTCTCCTGCATTAGCCTAAAATATTTTATCAAAACTCATAGGCAAGAGGTGAAGATGCCCGACATGCAGTGTAGTGTTAACCGTATCTGCAGACCGCTGGGTAAGTGTTACACACGCTGACTACACGACAGCAAGCAGTATCACTTCCTCTGGCCAGGCTGTCTCGCTCTGCCCCTCTCCTACATGTAGTTGTAACAAAGCTCATTATGAAATAAAGCACACCCTTTAACTTGCTCTGCTACTAGCTGTACTCAGCCCTGCTCAATAAGTGTGTGCTTGCGCAGTTATCGGTGCATAGCTCAACCCGTCATCTACACTCTGTTACTGCACTCACATTTCATACCTTCCTTCATCCTAGTCTCCCACTGTATCTCTCTGACACTTTAATCCATTCTTGCTTCTTGCTAATCATTTCCTATCACTGAGCATGACATTACGTCGCTGATACTGCGGATGAAGACTGAGTGCCAACCATGCGACTCATGTTGACTTGTATGTCTTACAGATCGGTCGAGAAAGCGATGAAACAGCTTGCTATTGGTCCAAACAGATGGTGAAGTATGATCTACCAACAGTAGAGCGCAGAGTTATACTGCTGATATTGTAATTCCTTGATCCGCACATCATAAGCAACATTTTATATTATTTATTGTATTTTTTTAAAATACTATTTAACACAGTCAGGTGACCTGTGCAATAAATAGTTCTGACGGAATGAAGATGGTGATTGATGAGACTGTTGGTGATGGTAGGCTCTGTAGTCCAGGGGTGAAGTTAATGTGCTGTGGTGAGATGGAGATGAGCTGCATCAGTGTCACTGCGTTCAGCCTCATTAGTCATAGCTTGGCTTGAATGAACTCTTGTTTGCCGCTTGCCCTAAAAATATTCAGATGTCATGATCTCCACCACTTGGTAGCTACTTTGCCTCCACTACACTGACGAACCTGTCAACTGTTCTGATGTAAATGCTGACTTGAGGGTTGTTATCACAGAATTCTGTTCCTCTGTTAATTCAGGTAGCATTTGTAAAGCTCCAATGTTAGTCAGTGCTGTGTCTGCATTGGAAACAAAACTCAAGACAACTGATATCTTCATGATCATGACATCTAGAGTCAGCCATGAGACTGGTTGGCTACCAAAAGACACTTGGGAAGAATTAAGAATTTCTTTCACTACTTCCTCCTTAGTAAATAGTACGGCGCCGAGGGCTGGCAGATCACCGAGTTGAACTACTTCTGTAAAATGGACGACCAAGTGGGCCAGCTGTGAACAGGAATATGAAGGTTGATTAGCCAGCAGCATCATGGGTTTCCATATGTCAAAGATGTCTCGGGCACCTGTTTCGACAGAGTATCTGCATGCTTGTAATTGGAAAGCTCCTTCACATCCCTGGAGTCCTCAACAGCTTCAATCAAGTATTTCCATAGTGACACAAACATCTCAACCGAGCCGTAGTCAGTGCGGTGCTGTGGTGTGCGCAGTGCGATTGCTGCATTGACGCGAACCTTGAAATTCTTGCACCCTTTCATAGTCAGACAGAGAGCAGAGTAGAGATGTTCCTAACATGACAAGTTTCATCATGTACTTGAGGTCATTGTAAATTGAGGAGTAATGAGGTTGTGGTGGTAACAGCAGGAGCTTACTAGGAGAGGAGACACTAGCTTCACCACCTGGTCATTATGCAGCATATTACTGAGGGCATAGCAGGCATTCCATCTGACCTACAACCATTGACACATATGGTAGCCGGTACAGTAGCCAGTGCTTCAGTAACAAACTCACACTGGAGGAACTTGGTGCTATGCAACCATTCATTCTGTGACTTACCTTCATTAGACCTTGACCTAGGTTGAGAAGAAGAGCCTTCACTGATCTCTCCACCACATCTGTCATATCTCTCCTTTCTTCAAACAATGAGGTAATTAGCTAATGAGAAACTGCTCTAATTCAACTATTCCACTCAGGCAGGAAAAACCAACCAACCGAGAGTGTGTGACTGAGTGTATCGCAGCAGATTCCCAAGAGCTCTCATACCATTGTACTTGACCTTCTCTAAGCCACCACTGACCTTTAGAGCCGATTCGAACAAGCTCAGCAGAAGTACATCAGAGAATTGAGATGTGAACGAATCCCTGTCGCTCAAGTCCCTGAAATATAATAATGAGTAGAGAGAGTGAGTTTGTGGATGAATAGCACCGTATGATACGAAGCATTAAACACCGCTGAGAGATGATATACTCACAAGTTTAGTACCATGGCATCAGTGATATTGGCGAGAGCCCAAGCAGCGTTTGTCCTGACGCTGACGCTCTCATGGTCTATATTAGCAATCATGGCATTGGCAACATCAGCAACAAAGCTGACATCGCAGCGCTGATTGGGGAACATGACATAAATGCCTAGAGCGTGTACAGCAGACTCCTGTACCAGCGAATTCAAGTCAGACGATAGTCCCAGTAGCATCGTGATACACATTATCTGCTGACCAACCTGTAATAAAGAGCAGTGTAATACAGGGAGACACTCAATCTGGTAGACAAGGAGGCCTGGGCAGGGAGGCCCTGACAGGGAGGTGTGTGTAGCTTACGGGCAATGCATCTAGCAGTGATGAGCCAATGCTGGACAGGCACTCGCAGCAAGCAGCCTTCAGCTGTGGTTGATTCTCCTCCTGTAGAATACACGGCACAGGGCCTGACAGCACGCAATCCCAAAAACTGAGTGCTTCGCTGACAAACGTGTCTTCTGAGGACAACTCCTCATTCTTCATTGGTTGAGAGTTTCCAACTGGACAGCAGACTTTGGACAAGGCAGTGGCAAGGCTGGCACATGCCTGGAATTAAAGCAAGGCAGTGAATGACTACAGCATCATGCACTCGAATACTGAAGGGAATACTGGAGGATACGTTGTACTAGAGTACCAGGGTACTGGGTGTATATAGTACCAGAGTACTGGAGTGCTGGGTGTACATAGTACCAGAGTACTGCAGTACTGGAGTGCTGGGTGTACATAGTACTGCAGTACTGGAGTGCTGGGTGTACATAGTACCAGAGTACTGCAGTACTGGAGTGCTG
>ERZ1740065.2799-NODE-2799-length-10904-cov-11.106093_pt1 | contig 10904 bp, 8 predicted proteins | sample MGYA00581738_ERZ1740065 | MGnify/ENA primary metagenome ERZ1740065 (study PRJEB43018, sample SAMN04849749) | marine metagenome | isolation source: floating plastic debris | place: Pacific Ocean | collected 2008-09-01 | study: EMG produced TPA metagenomics...
TGCTTTTATTTTTTTTCGGTTTTTTTGTCTTTTTCTTTTTCTCCTTCTTTGAAATTTCCTCCTCCCCTGAAACTACCTCCTCCCCTGAAAGACATGTCATGACACTTGACACATTCACATAGAATATGAACTTCTATACCAGATGGCAGAAAATCTATGCGTTTAGCCATTTAACAAAAATAGGCGATAAAGAAGGAATTTACATGTCAATTTATACACTTCATTGGTTTCTAGAGCATTTCTAGGTTTACCGCTCTGTTCAAAACTGAACACAGCCTCACCGAGTCAGAGGCGCACTCATCACCACTGTCATGGTTATCTTCACCGCTGTCGTCAGCGCCAAGGTCAACATGCGGGTCAGCATCGGCTTCAGAGTCAGAACTGGCAGCCTAGTGAGGACATGCGAGGGACTGAGTGTACATGCAGCATTAAAAAACGGAGCAAACAGAACCGCTGCGACGTAACTAGTCTCATGCAGATCCAATTATCCATATTTTACAAGCAAACAAATTCACTGTGCATGCGCTTCAGTTGGACAGGGAGGAAGTAAGAGAGGGAGAGAGAGGGAGGAGTGGGCAAGATGGGGAGACCAAGAGGAGAAAGGAGGTTAATGAGGGACATGAAGGGGAGGGAGGGGAGAGGGAGAGAGAGGAGAGAGAGAGGGGAGAGAGGAGGAGAGGGGAAGAGAGATAAGGAGGGGAGAGGAAGAAGGAAGGGAGGGAGTGGGGGAGAGAGAGGAGGAGAGGGGAAGAGAGATAAGGAGGGGAGAGGAGGAAGGAAGGGAGCAAGTGGGGGTGGAATCGGTAGGTGAGGTAATACTTTTACTACAATCAAGATAAGATATGGTAGGTTAGTAAACACCTTCAATCCGATCAAGGCTGTGTTTGTTTACATGAGCAGCAGCCGTCATTAAGACATTACAGCCCAAATCAGGTATGCCTACAACCGACTACCAGGTCATAAACTCACAGCAGCTGCTCTCTGATTCATGCTTCTAGGAATTCTACTGCCACCTTCAAACAGAACGCACCGTAATCTTGAAGTCCTCATCTTCATTCCGGCTAGGGAAGATTTCCTCGCCAGGGGGCGCTTTCTCGATTGTGACGGGTTGAGACGTAATTATTTTGTTCCCCTCGACAACGGCCTCCTGATACTTGCTCTTCACCACCGATCCGGTGCCTTGCTTCTGAAGCTCTTCAGCTTCTTTTTTCGCCTAAAACTGAGTTCCATTAGCATCAAATAAATCGAGTCAGCGCTGCCAACACTGGTCTCACCTCGGAGTCGTATTCCCTTTGATCAAAGTCTCCAGTCTCGTATTTAGTCTTCTTTTCCTTAGCACCAGTGGATAGACTTTTGATCTCCTCTTTAACGTCTGACTCAAAGTCTTTCCTAATGAGCTCACCGCTCTCATATTTGTCCTTGACATCAGCTGTATCTGCCTTGATAGTTCCGAGCTCTTTCCTCACGTCTGAGCTATACTCCTTCCGCAGCAGCTCACCGGATTCAAACTTGTCTTTTTTCTGGCCGGCGGCACTCACCGATCGTATCTGCTCCAGCTCACTCACCTTGTCCTCGCTCACGGCCACGGAATTCAGCAGCTCGCCAGACTCAAACTTGTTCCTTGTCTCGCCGGCAGCCGTGGATATGGTCTCCAACTCACGTTTAGCTTCGGAGTCGTACTCTCTCTGCACACCGCCTGACTCATAGATGGTCTTCTTACTACTTGTGTCTGCCTTGATACTGACTAGCTCTTGTTTCACTGGAGACACGTAGTCGTTCTTCTCATACTCCCCGGTCTCATACATTTTCAAAGTATTCGCCGCTTTTCCAGAGCCAAGAATCGACTCCACCTCTTTCCGCGTCTCTATCTCCTGCTCTTCAACATTCGAAAAGCTGCCACTCTCGAACCTGCTGACATTCTGCCTTGCTGCCGCTGCCTTTTTAAACTCCTCCAGCTCCCTATATCGGTTATTCTCGTCTTCTGCCAACCGGTCAGTGTACTGCTCCTCTTCAGTTGCCTGGCCCTGCTTCTGAGAGGCCAGCATTCGAGCAATTTTCAGCTCTTCCAGTTCCTTCTTCTTCGTGGAATCGTACTGTTTCTCCTCTCTGTTCTCATATTTGCTTTTCGTCGACTGGGCCAATCCAGATTTGTTCTGTGCGACGATGTCAACTTCTGATCTGACGTCTGATCTGTATTCTTTCTTCGTCAATTCACCCGACTCAAACTTATCTTTGACTGAGCCGACCTCTGCGAAGCGCATCTGCAGAAAAGGATAAGCGGCATGAAATTTACTCTAGGCAGGTTGTCGACTGCTACTGTATAGCTAGCCAAAAAACTAAGCGAGCAAGAACATGGAAATGCATGATAGAGACAAGCAGACATGGATGTTAGACATTTGTCTACTGCCATCACCAACTACTTTAAGAGTGTGACAGCGTCACACAGTCCGTGACGCCGTCACTGACTTACGGAGCTCATAGCCTTCTGTCTAGCAATCTTAACCCAGGCCTGAAATCAACGCATATACAATCAATGGGAGCTGATCGGCGCAAAACAATGATAGCATGCCAAGCTCTTCCCCCCCCCCTTTTTACATCTCCCAATAAGTGATGATCAGCAGAAACGAATCATATCTTATTACCCGAATACTCGCGTAGAGGAACTGCGATTGACTATCAGGTTGGCTTGTCATAACAATCACAAAGTATCAGGGTAGGGGGGAGATAGCAGAGGTTGGACGAGACCCGATAACAGCCGATAACGGTACACAATCACTCAGGCTAGCTACTGGATGGGCTAATTGTAGCGAGGAGCAATAATGAACGTGTTGAGCAATCAGTGTACAACGGCACACGTACATTCCTATCGCGCATCCTTTGAGCGATGATAATGAATTCCTGTTGCAAACAAATACACAACAAAATAAGCTTCAAACAGCACGCCAGTAACACTCATTGATACTCAGATATTCTGCATACAAAAGGCAGGTGCTTTTCTCGCTGAAAAAAGGAAAACGGTGTCGCATCAATTACATGGAGCTGTCTAGTATGAAGTTACGATGTTACTAGAGTCCTAGAAAACAGTACAACTTTGGAGAAGTGTCAACTTCGCAAAGGTAACCATGAAATAGTACACGCTACCAGCTACCCTAGGGATCATTACACAGCTACTGATCCAGATGTGGTATACATATACACCACAGGAAGATAACAAATAATAATAAGATACAACTAATACGACTAGGAGAGTGTATAGTAGCTGCTGTATTACCGGCTGATCATCTTCTGTCTTCTTGCTGGCTCGCTCCTGTGTCTTCGCCGCCCAGTCGACAGTCAGCTTCTTAGGAGCGGGTTTGGGAGCGGTGCCCACATCCTGCCTGTAATGGGATATTTCAGTATTCAATGACATTACTCCTACCTCCCTTCCATCATAGCAGACTGTCGCTGACCAGGCGGTGCTAGCAGACGTACCTGGTGGACACTGGCTCCCATTTGTTGAGTTTACCGACATTCACCTGCTGCTTCTGCTGGGCATCGGTACTGGCACTCTTGAAGAGTTTACTCTTCTTATACTCGAGAGAAATGGGTGTCTTCTCTTCCTCCACTCCTGCGTCGGTAGAGTCTGAAGAATATTCATCATCCGACATCTTAACCCCGCCAATCCTTCAGCTACTAACCGTCTCCAACTACGATGCCAGTGTGAATGAATGGCAGCCCAAAAGATGGAAGTTGCGAAACAAAAAAGTATGGCTGCTCTCGGTCAGAAGCAGACTATCCTATAATAGTTACCAGTTCTGATCAGGCAATTAGGGTTGGCTATATCAGGCTTAGGCTCTCGCCTGACCTTTCACTTTACCTGCGCTGAGTGAGGCCTATCACATGCAGGTCTATAGTCACTTGCACTGTTAATGAGGAAATATTACTGCATTGCTCTCCCTCATTTACCAACTCATCTTCAGCTATTGCTGGTAAGCAACACATGCTGTCTATCAACTGAACCAGTACGAAAAAACTGAGACGAGTCGCACTCAAAATTCTACAGCTGACAGCGATATAGGCATGCGTATGATCATATCAGAAGAGAATCGAGTACACTGGATCGCCAGTCTTCTCGACCCCATGACACAACGATCGCCTCAAAACATGCAGCAAAGCGCTTCAGTGCCGCCGCCGTCGCAGCTGTGCCAAATGATGCGTCACGTCATACAGACATCTTTCCACAACAGCAGCCGATAGTCACAGCGTGTGCATGAAAAATGTGTCATCAATTCTTATATTTACATGAACATCTACACAAACCACACACATGAGCTCCCTTACCTCTCCATAGATAAAAGCTGAAACGATTAGTCACATGGCCATCATTACGTAACAGAGTGTAGTAACCAGTACTAGACTTTAGTGCAGAGGAGATAACTCCTCGAACTGAGTCACTAATCTGTGATAGTTGTGTGTTGCTCTATTCGTAGATGGGTTGCGTTAATTCAAACTGCTATGTTAGCGGCTAGGATTGACGGTTGTACTTCCCAACCTAACTGCATGGAAGATGCATACATGGGGTGGGGTGGGGGGAAACGGTGAATTTATATTTCAGCCGGGGAGAACCAAGATTTGAAAGTAGTGAGTGTGGTAAGTCTCTAAACACCTACTGCTACGTTGAACCAACTAGTGTAAATGTCACACAGTTTATGTATGAGCAGCTGAGGAGGAGAACAGTTGGCTGTAAGAGACACTACAGAGGATCATCAGAAGAGCGATAAGAGGTGATGGTGTGTCAGACGACTGCTAGCAACCAGGCAGCCGCCTGACATCTCAGCGAAGAACAGCAGAAGTTGAGAGGCAATGGCCCACAAGTAGAGACACTGGTGTTAGAGAAGCTCAAATCAATCAGCAGCACTAGCAGCCCCTCAAAGTTCAGGGCTGGTGGTACATAGAGAGTCAGAGGGCACAGTGAGGTGCAGAAAGTGAACACAGTTTGCACCAAAAACACAAAAGCAGAGGAACGATGTGAGCGCGGATGAAGGCAAGGGGACGCGAGCGGGGCAGCAGAAGTACGCAGTGTACTTGCCTGTAGAGACCTCTGGTGGAGAGGTCGTCAGAACATTAGCGTGGCCGCCATTAGAAACCAAACTGGTTTCATGGCCCACGCCGTTACAATTCTCTTTCTCTTCTGAAATCATATGAACACAACAATGAAGAGCAAAAATTCATAGTGCTTCTGTCAGCACTTTTGAAAACAGCTGGAAAAAAGTAAAACAAAAACTCGGAGTCCGTAATTAGGAAAGGTATAGGGTAACTGATAAGACTCGAGTGCATTCACTCACACACTTACAAGTACGTACATGTACATACATGTACGTACAGTGAGCAGCATCGTGTAAAATGTCTCAAGATCAATCTAATTTTATTTAGTACAATTGTCTGGGCGAGCGAAAACATGAAACATGATGATATTAAAAGGTAGAAGGGTAAAAACATGTGGTGAAATAAAACCGTACCGGATGGATGTACAGGCGGAGAGGGAGAGAGAGAGAGAGAGAGAGAGCTGACAGCCGTTGGTATCAGCTCTATCTCACGGCTCCCAACTGTCCGGTAGCCGTGGAAACGACTGAGACGTGCACAAAAACTAGTGTTCCAGTTCACGGAGTCTCAGCAAAACAGAATTAATAGGAGTTAAATTGGGGTGTCCACTTATTATAGAGAGGAATCGAGTCTATCGTATGCCACCCGCCATAGCTAGCGCGTACACTCTCAATTACCTGGATGAGGCTCATCGCCGTTCTCAGTGTCCTTGACCTCCTGGAGGCTGGGTGCCTCGTTAGGAGCGCTAGAGCCATTCCATTTGTTCTTGTATCGTTCCTTACCAAAACCCTCCTCATAGTTACCTGAAGTCGCATGTGATTTCTGACATGGGAAGACAATTACTAATACAGACAGACATTCACAGGTTTGGGCTACGCATTCCATTAAGGCTAGCCGTTTTTATCGGAATGTATAGTAATATACTAGTGTGTCATAGTGATTCAATTACACAATAACAACAAGCAGTCTCAGCGCAGTCGTACTCAAACCAGTCCATGGAGGGTGTGCCAAGAGTTGCTGCCGGAGTCAGCTGACAGGAGACGCAGCTCTGGGCTGACAGTAGAAGTACGCAGGCAGGCATCGGCAGCAGATACTTGGCAACAGCCGCACTCATGCTGATTGATAACAGGGCTAGGGTTGCTCAACAGCTCTAGGCCATCTGCCTGTAGTGACGAGCCGAGGCCGAGATAAATGGATCACCCTTGAAGGACCGTTGGTCTATATATACGCACACACTCACACGTACAGGCACATGCACACACATGCCATATAATTTTAACCGCTTTCAAATCGAAAATACCTTTCTGCTTGAAGAGCTGCAAGAAATGTGGCTTGCAGTAAATGGCACCTTCCAGAGAGGCGTAAGATCCAGTACTACAGAAGAAGAAGTGGCGAATTTAGCCACAGCCAGTGACTGACCAGCTGTACAATGGAGCGAGGGTGAACGGCCAGGAGTTAGTGGGCATTGATAATACATTGTTACCGGTAATAAGCTATCAATTCCATAGCAGAGGGTTGGAGATTAGATATGACATAGGAAATAAACACTGGGCAAGTCACAGGGTTCAAACCAGCTACAGAGGGGAAAGTACTGCAGTCTATTCAACGTATGTACACCTCACTACTATCGATTTCTGGCACCAAACACCAAGAACATTGACCTCTGGAAGTTTCTATCCGATGAGAAATGAGGTGTGGTACGTGCAGTACGTACGCTTACTGTACATACCTGAGAGTCCTATTGCATTTGTCACACCTGAAGCAGCGTTTGTGATAGTGGTCGGTGTCGGCAATCAGCTCTTCCATGGGGTAGACGGCCTTGTCACAGGCCTTACATCTGTTGATCTGTACCTTTAGCGAGACATTGAGAAGCATAGGTTACCATGGCTGCGATGGCTGGTGAGTCAGACTCGGTGAACTCTTGAGTTGAAGACGGCCAGACTGTGGCTTGGCTGTTTACAGCATCAGCTGGTCTATTAACGGCTGCAGTAAAAACTGATGTGACCATAAAATCGAGATTGAAGATGTGTCAAGCACCCAATTACATTGGCTGGGTCCTGTAATTCACAAGCATGACAGGGACCGACACACCTGATACGGACATTCAGATTCAGTGAGAAATACTACGCTATGCTACACAACATCTCTCATATGGCTGTTACACTGCAATTTGAGTCACCAAAAGGCTCTGAATGAGGACAGCTAATGATGAGTCGGAAAAGCCAGCCAGTTAGTCTTGGCTTGTGATGGAGAAACATGGCACTGTTGCAAGCTATGATACACTAAATCTTTGTCTCAGATAATGTGTTCAATACTCGGATAGAGTGTCACTGACTATTGCGCTTGCCGTAGCTGGTGTCGGAAGTTACACGATATTGCCGAACTGGCGGAGCTAAAATCAATATGTTGCCTGCCACCACGTAGACTCACTATCATATCAAAGTAACACTCTACAAAAGTACGACTTGTGAGCATGATAGATGAGCTTCATCCGCTCTGATCTGTCGCATATGTTGCAATATATCCAGCAGCAAATAGGTTGACACAATTGATCACTACTTAAAAAAAATTACATTACCCCTTCCCCATTGAGTGACTGTCAGGGCATTCAGTCAAACATCTTCTATCGCATTAGATCATCTCTATGGCACTTGGGTCAGTTACCAATTAACAAAGAAGAAAGCGTGGAATGAAAAGGCTGCCATAAATCATATGATGGTCTTTCAGTTTCAGACCCACGGCTTAAAATGTACGTACCTGGAATCGAGGCATGATGGAGCAGGAAACTCTTTTCCGTCTAGTAGTCAAGCAGATAGTTCTTGGTCGATGATGGGCGCAGCACTAGACAAACGAAATTACCATGAGTTAGATGACAATATCCCAGATACAAAATATGAGGAAGGCGAGGACACAAGAAATCAGTTCATCCATCCCTTGTGTATTGAAGCTAATTTGTATGGACATCACGTACCAATTCATGGTAATAAGAAATGCAAGATTGGGAGAAAACTCAAGCCACCATCAGTATCCTTAGAACGTACACATGTTGAAGTTGAAGTAGGCGTACTCTAGCTTTTGAGCTAAAGGCCTAGGTCATATCATATCAACTTACGTGCGCAACTTTGATGCACTGCAACCCACGTCAGCTATCCCTTCAACGAATATCTGCTAGCGTTCAAGCCTCCCTTTGTATATTCATCCAGAGGAGATGAGCAACTTCACACACTGACACCGTAATTGACTGGCCTCTCCGGCTTGCTTGATCTGATTGATGAAAATGAAAAATTTCTCAGCTGTTGTGTCATAGTCCGAAATATAGATGAGAATTTCCTGGTACGTCTTTAACGAACGGCGCGTAATATATCGGAGCGATTGATATTAGGCCAAGCTAGACATAATAGACGAATCATAGTGTTGTCCTTTCTTCACTGCGTCACACTCCTGTTTTGGCTCGTGGTTCACATGGCTGTACACGAAAACACTTTCCTTGGTTTTGGTATTTAGCGATCTCCTGTTATTTCTCACCAACTGGTAAGACCAAAAAGTCGAATTTTATCAACTCTTGAATAGATCTTGACTATTTCTAACTTCAACGGTTTTCCTATGTTTCCACCACGTGCTATCACAGTCGATTGATCTATCACCACATATCCTTGGATGCCATGTGGATGAAATGTCGTAACAATGTCTCGAAACTGTTATTCACAAACTCTTATTTAGATTTTAACGGCTTCTCAATCACTGTGTTAACTTTAGGAGATCAAAACGTCATACAATTAGTCTTTGACGTACTAGTGAGTTCACATGAAACGTAATCAAAACGTTCTAAACGTAGGTCTAACTTTTGCCTCCCTTGTAGTTATAATTTGCCAGCTGTTCTACTAGTTTGCTTGGATATATATCTACACACTTGAAAGTATGTATCAACGTAGGAACATTCGAATGTGTCCACCCCGTACTGAGGTAAATAGATCTTGTGTTGAATAATTGCAGTTCCCACAGTTGGTTAACTCGATGTTTTGTCATGGAAGACAGTAAAGAAGCTTCCACTCAGACTGAATCTGATCTACACGATATATTCTACTACAAGAGTAGAGCTTTTAAAGCAGAGGTAAGGTTTCATGCATACGGCAGCTCCCTATTATCTTGCCGTATAAACATAAACACACACATATTATATCTATGTATTTTCTTGGAAAAATTATCGTTCACGCAATATACTGTTCCAACTATTGTATTTTCAATATCTGGACACTGAGCCACAATCACAAGACTGTGCAATCTTAGTGTCGTGTGTTAATCCCCTGCTAGTACCATTGCACCACTCATAGGATTATCTGCTCTAGTTCCGTTGATGATAATCTCATAGAAGGATGATTTTGTAGGAAGCGTTACTGAACCTCAAGAAGTTGCAGTATATAGAGAAGTTACAGTCTGGATTGAGAGAACTGGAGAAGGATACAGCCAGCAAGTTAAGACTTTACAGTTATAATGCTGATAAAACCCACCAGTTACAGCATGACTTCCAGATGGCGACAGGCAAAGCAGAGCAGCTTCAACTGAAGGCAACGGTAACTTCCTCTGCTGAGCCACTACTGACCAATTGATGACAAGTTTGATAGATGACGACCCCTTCTCTACTTCTTTCTCTAGGACATTTATAATTTCAACTTGCAAGCGTTAAGGAATGGCCACGAACTGAACGAGCTACCGCGTATAGACGATGCTGAAGTGGATTTAGACAGCTACCACTTGGGCCCAGTCACACCTACTATCAACCCTCATAGGAACCCCATTTATGACAGCCCGTTGCTACCCCAGGCATTTCCTCAAGGTACTGCCGGTTTCAATCTCAGTGCCGGATCAACCTCCAGCGGTAGTGACCGTTTATGCGTGGCAACCAATTAGCATGGCATATCATTTATTGTCATTATGCAGCATTTTCCTCACTGAGCCTTTCCCCGTAGTAAGCAGCTAGAGCTCCTCCATACCGACTGAGAGAAGTCTGGGGAGTTCGGTGTGTTAGTGTGCCAGTATCACTTAGTATTGGTGTAACTCTCGTTACGAGCTGCTCGACGGTATATCTCCTCCATTGGTCGGTACGTTATTGCTGATCCATTGTCGTTATTGTTCACAGCTGGATCATTTTCTCTCAACGGCATCTCATTTGCCCACAATCGATTCCCAGCGCCTGCACCCTACCCATACAATCTGTACCAGCACAATGAGGTCTGTAGTAGTAGTAATCACGACTCATCTGTATAGCCAACAGGAAATGGCTCATCGCTGACAACAGCCGCCCGCTCTTCTGTAGAATCTCAGCCAAGGCTTCATACCTAGTGCTCCTCTACAACCAACATTCAACTTGCCCGCGCAGAGCAATCACGGCAATGCCATTGGTTCCCACCGTCCATCAGCTCGAGTGGCTGAGATGTCCGACGTCGAACTCGGAGACTTTCGCGGAGAGGAAATCCTCAGGATGATTAGTATCGATGGGCCGAGATCGGATTTTATAGATGGAGCCATCGATCCCAGCCGATTTTCAGGTGCAAACACTGCCCTTGCCTACAATGGCGAACACGCTGCCCCTTCTAGACAGCCAGACGTCGTTCCTCGCATGGCCAAGGCTTCATCTCCATCCAATTCAGGTTAGTATTCAGTAACTCGGAGACTGTGAGAACAACCTTGCCCGGTGCTAGTATCAATCTCACTTTATCCATCTCCTTCCTCTTCTCATCCCTATCACCATCTCTCTCTCCTCTCCTCCTCCCTATCACCATCTCTCTCTCCTCTCCTCCTCCCTATCACCATCTCTCTCTCCT
>ERZ1740065.2800-NODE-2800-length-10903-cov-10.606471_pt1 | contig 10903 bp, 15 predicted proteins | sample MGYA00581738_ERZ1740065 | MGnify/ENA primary metagenome ERZ1740065 (study PRJEB43018, sample SAMN04849749) | marine metagenome | isolation source: floating plastic debris | place: Pacific Ocean | collected 2008-09-01 | study: EMG produced TPA metagenomics...
TCATGTGACTGTAGTCATGTGACTGTAGTCATGTGACTGTAGTCATGTGACTGTAGTCATGTGACTGTATTCATGTGACTGTAGTCATGTGATATGACACACACGCCACTGACCTAGAGTTAGACATCTGATCCATTATCTCCAGGTCTCATGTGGACTGAACCATACTCTGGCTGTATCCACTGACGGCATGCTTGTCTGGGCGTTTGGTGATGGCGATTATGGCAAACTCGGTATTGGCAGCAATGCTGCTGAGATGAGGCCAGTCGCTGTAGAGAAACTCACCAATCTCGGTATCAAGAAGGTCGCTGCCGGCACTCAGTTTTCTGTTGCCTTGAGCAAATCTGGAGTTGTCTTCTCTTGGGGTCAAGGTACCGTACTCTGTGTTTTCTCTGAAGCTGAGGTAGAGACTGAGAGTGAGATGACCTGTATTGCTGTTACAGATCGTCTGACGGGACACAGTGACAGCGTGAGATTTACCAATCAGCCACAGCCCGTAGCCGCCCTATCCGGCCATTTCATAGACGATATATCAGTGGGGGCGGAGCACACTCTGGCAGTTACTAGTAACGGTGATGTGTTTGGTTGGGGTAACAACGTGGACGGGCAGCTTGGCCTCGGCCATACGAACAATGTACGCGTACCGCAGCTCATAACGCGGCTCAGTAACCTGAACGTACGGCGAGTGTCGGCTGGTCGCAGCCATTCAGCGGCCTGGACTATCGTTACTAGTGAACCCGGAGCCACCATAGCCTCTGTACCTGCCCAAGTCCCGCCTCAGTACACGGCACTCCAGGACACCCCCAACAAACTACTGCACAACAGGCTTCTTTTGCTGAACAACTTCTCAAATCTTGTCTACACGAGCTGGCGCCTATTGGATCTACGACCCAATCAGGTTGCAAGATTTATCCGCAGGTTTTCCCAGTCCCCATCGTTACAGCACTGTATGCAATTGTTACTTGTATTCCCTCCGCCCAGGAGGACCTCGGCGCCTTTAACGCTGGTGAGAAGGTAGTAACGAGTGCAGCGATCAGGTCGATTCTGTCTCCTCGAGTCCTATCCCTACCCCTCGTCCGCTCCATCGGTAAGACTATGGTTCAAGGGAAGAACTACGGACCTCAGATCACAGTGAAGAGAATCACGAGTTCCAGGTAGGCCACCATATCAGTGTCCCACATCACTGAGCTGTCAGACTTTGACATCGCGACACGCATTACAATTCTAGCCGCCGGAAGCCGAGACCAATATTCACCCAAATCTCGAGTCAAGTGGTTAAGCTGCGACCTGCTGACCTGAGGCTGCCGGCTCGTGCCTGGAAGGTGAAACTGATCGGTGAGGGAGCTGACGATGCTGGAGGCGTGTTTGATGATACAATCACCGAAATGTGCCAGGAGCTTGAATCGGGTATATGCCAACTGCTCATAGCCACCCCTAACATGCTTAACGACATCGGCTACAACCGCGATCGGTAGGACAATCGTATCATCGCCCTCACTGATGGGTTGCTTACAGCAGGTACACGGTGCGCTGTCATTGTAGCTACCTGTTCAACCCCTCACTCAACAATGAAACGCACATGCAACAGTTCAAATTCATCGGTATTCTCCTCGGAGTAGCTGTCAGAACGAAGAAACCACTCGACCTTCACCTTGCTCCCTCTATGTGGAGGCTGCTGGCTGGACTGAGCCTGACCCCGGAAGATATCGAGGATATCGATCTGCTGTACATGCGCAGTCTACGCGGCATCAGAGACATCGATGAAGACGGAGTGACTGAAGAAAACTTCCACGAGGTGAGAGAACAGCATTTACAGCTGCTACGCAGCCTCCCGCCTGCTTCTATGTATCGACATCTGCTCCAATCAGGTGATACCGCTGACTAACTTCACGGGTCAGAGCTCCAACGACCAGTACGTACCTGTGGTACCAGGCGGAGAGAACATCCAGCTCACATTTAACAACAGGAAAGAGTATGTGGAGAGAGCACTTATCTACCGCATGAGAGAATTCCGGAACCAGGTGAGATTGTGTGGTACACAGGCTTTACTACTCCTGTGGTATTGTAGAACTAGATTTGATAGCGACGGCCGCGAAAATAGCAACGAAAAGTATCGCAATCATTGGAATTCGCTATAGGAAATGGGCCCATTATACGTTATATAGGAGTTGTCTTCTCATTTGTTGGATCGCTATCATTTTTATTTCTTGATGATTTTGAAGGAAACACTAACGTTTCTGTCACTATCAAATCCGGTACTACAGTATGAGATGAAATTTTGGTATTCCCTATTGGATGAAGGGATTCCCTGGATCGGGGTTTTGTGATTTATAAGTATTGAGATGTTGTTTACCTATGGATACTGTAGATACATAGAGTAGCTGTCACTGTCGGCTGTTTGTTGGTATGATTGTATAATCCCATTCATATAGTAGGATATGTGATGAGATACACACAGAGTCTAGTGCTGCTACCATATGAGAGGTGGGCTGGATGGTATGCTGTAAATGTGGTGATTGATGCAGTTGTTGTATGTGTTTAGGCTGACGCTGTGAGGCAGGGTATGGCGTCCATTATACCTGTGCCCATCCTGTCTCTGTATACTGCTGAGAGGCTCGAGCAGCTTGTCTGTGGTATCCCTGACGTCTCTGTTACTCTACTCAAACAAGTGGCCAAGTAAGTTTTTACTGCCAAGACTCTGGTATCACCGAGACTCTGGTATCGCCACTCCCACATATCTGTGACAGGTACTGGGAGATAGATGAAGGCCACCGCCTCATCCGCTGGTTCTGGCAGATGTTGGAATCGTTCTCCAACTCGGAGAGAATTCTGTTCCTCCGGTTTGTCTGCGGCCGGTCACGTCTGCCAGTGAACATTACCGACATTGGTCAGCGTCTGCACATAATCAAAGTTGATAAGGTAATGTGGCGCTACTGTCTGTCTCTGTGTGTGACGTGCCTTTCTCTGTGACGCGGCTGTCTCTGTGTGTGATGTGCCTGTCTCTGTGCCGCGGCTGTCTCTGTGTGTGACACGACTGCCTGTGTGTGTGACACAGCTGTCTCTGTGATACGGCTGTCTCTGTGAGTGACCCAGCTGTATGTGACATGTCTATAGCTGTTTACAGGCCATTAACAGTCTGCCCACATCTCAGACATGCTTCTTCCACCTGCGTATCCCAGACTACTCAACGCTGCAACTGATGGCGAAGAGATTCCGATACGCCATACTTCACTGTCGCAGTATAGACATGGACAACTACATGCTGACGAGAAATGCAGACAACACTATGGAGACGGACGATGACACTGTGTGAACCTCTCAAGCCGATATTTTTGTGCGGTTTATGTTTTTTTAATTTATCATATTGAGCTTCAATCCCACATCTTCTGTATTCTGTTCAGATACTCAGTCATCAGTTTGCCTCACTCAATGTGAGGCCGGAATCTCCTTCTGCCATCTGACATCTCTGTCCAGGTGCTCTCAGCATTCGACCCAGTGCTGTACTGCGGTCTCCTCAGGGATATGGTGTTACCATCACGTATCACTGCTGTCTCGCGTGACGCCAGGGGCAGAGGCAGATTCTGAGGGGAAGGTGAAAATAGAGGAGGAGGAAGGGGTGGAGATACAGGCAGTAACTGGGCTGCAGACAGCGGTGGCAATGGAGCTGGTGTCAGGGGTGGAGGTGGAAAAGTGCGTGGTAAAGTTACGTCCAGTTGATAATCTTGTACTTGGTTAGTGCAAGTTAGTTGATGCCTGCTTGCTATTCCAGGGTTCTCAGCACTCTTATCTTCCACTGATATCCCTTGCTCTATTTGGAATTCACCTCGATCAAATGGTGAGTCCACTTTTACTCTCTCTTTAACTTGTTTCATTAGCATGGAGTGTATCTCTTTCCTTTTGACATCCGCAACTGATACGCATTCACTGTCATGCCTGCTCTCCACCTCAGGCCCATCGGCCCACTGGATTGGTCGGAAAGCTGAGTGTTCCGACACAATTAAATCAGTTGACCTACTGCTGCTAGTTCCAGAGGAGGAGAGAGTCTGTTCTGGCGTAGCTAACTCGCACTGTGTGCCTATTTCTCTAGAGTTCCTACGACTCTGAAGCTCTTCATCCCTCGGTACCCTGAGTGTCTCACACTGCCCTCCATTACTAGGCTGCCCACCATGCCTGATATTGAAGATTGGGTTCTGCTGTAAAGGAAGATAGTAGTGGTCTGACTGCAACAAGCCCGTTAACTACTGGCACGTACCTGGTGCGAGTCGAAGGAGGCATCACTGACAGATCTCTGCACTCCACTGAGAAGGTGATGAACTCTCCGAGAGGGAGAGGCCGCTATCTGAACCACATCTTCATAACTGGTAGCAGCGCGGATCTTCCTGCAATCAGAGAGTCCCAGAGAGAGGTTTAATCAGTCTCATCACACATAGGGCAAACAGTAGGTGCTCTGGGACCAGCTGTGACTGGAATCAGGGACCTGTGTAGCTCCTGGTGACTGTACCTTCGAATGCATACAGCTGCACCTATGGCACACAACACGAGCAGACAGGTTGCCGCTATCCCACAAGCCAACAGCGCCATCAACCTTGATAAACCAGCGTCAGCGCTCCCCACTCCTGCCATGGTAGAGACTGACAGCTCTGATCTGGTAGAGGAGGCTGTCACCACTGGACCTGCAGTGGGAGACACCAATCTGGTTGATGTTTCTAAATGTTTGCTTGTTTCTGTCCTCCATTCACCGAGAGCTGTCTCCTTAGTGGTGGTTGCTGATGGCTCACAGACTGAAATGACAATATCTCAGGCTGAGATCTGGTTCACACCTGACTGACACTTGCCTCTACAGCTCTGACAGACACTGGCAGATGCTGGCAGGTAGTCCTATACAACTCTGGTAAGAATTGGTGTCTAAACCAAACCTTTATACTGGATCATGAATCCTCGCATCCCAGTTGCTCCGTCACTGATGAAGGTAAGTTGGACGCTGTCACCTGCTGACCTTATGTCAGCGTATGGTATTGGCTGCTGACCAGCCAACTTCCTTGAGCTCTGATCCTTTGGGTTGGTTAGTAGTAGGTAGTCGTGATCGTAGCCCAGCACTGATGCTCCCTCCGTTTCAAAATCTGATACAGGTGGGAGCTATATAGCCTTACAAAAACTGGTGAGGTATGTTTGGAGCTCAGGCTATAATATGAGAACTCACTCACCAATGATGGCGAGCTCCATTGCCCGTGACTGGGTGGTGGACAGAGTGAGAGAACAGTTTAGCTGGTTACTGTAAGGGTTGGGGTAGTTAGGACTGACGACATAGCCAACTCCCATGGCCAGAATTTTGCTGTGTTGGCAAATGTCATACACACCATCAACGTGCCCTGAATTATAGTAGGGAGTATTTCCTGTATATGACTCGGCAAGCGTCATATAGTATGTCTGTACTCACCCTGATACAGAAGTATGAACTCATAGTCATGATGTTCTGCAGTGAGGTCCGTTGCCATGGATACCGTATACATGTGGGTGTGTGTGGTCAGCACATAGTACTGTCCTGCACTGGACATGCTCAGCCCGTTGACCATCAGAGTAAATGGCTGAACAGAAACCATCTCATTATACTTTTGTGTCAATCAGTTGCAGGGAACTACTGCAGGTATGATATGACTCAGTTATCATAGACTATTATTTACCTGCTGCGTATGATTATTAGTTTTCACTTTGGGATTCCATGATAGTAAACAGAAGAGACTCAGCTGATTGGGTTCGGTGGCCACCTCTAATGTTTGTGAGTAAAAATTAGGAACTGGAGAGTGTGTGCTCAGCAGGTCTGTTGCTACAGAAGACCGGCTGCCGGTTATGTAGACCCGCTCCGCTGTACTTGGCAGACGTGACGTTGAGTTCGCTGTCATTCTGTGATACCAGCCTCTGGTCACTGCAGTTCAAACATGAATATTTGGCTGCATGTGATGAGTGTAAGTTACAATAGGCTGAGTGTAATAACTTACAGCATCTGTACATCAGAGCTATTCGCTGAGCTGATGCTCTCGTCATCTTTACAAACTGGATACCCATAGTGATGGAATCGCCTCCCACGTCTAATATAGCACTAGATCCACTCAGCTTGCCAGAGTATGGGACAGATGACACCACCAGGTAGTTAGATGAGTCAATAACAAAATCCAGGAACCAGAGTCTTAGATAGTGACAGCCATGTGGAACGATGAAGATAGTGGAGCAGTTTACTGGGGCCGTGAGAGGTAGTGGATAGAGAGGAGTTGTGATATAGCCAAAGTCTGTGAGAGTTGTATCCTTCCTGAACGTCTGCATGGAGTCACAGAGCCCGAAGATTCCTGTTTGCTCTGGCAGACCTGACAATAATATAATAGTGATACAATTGCATAGATCTATGGGGGGAGGGGGGGGGCTCAATGGGTCGGATAATTACTCTGAAAACTCAATCTCGCTCCACTGGCAGACTTGTCGTTGGATCTGAACGAGATCTGTATGCTGCCGATTGTTGGTAATGGAATGAAGAGGCCCTGCATTGCGGGGCCACATAGGGTGAGCTGTTCGTTGAGGAGAATATAATCTGAACAGCTGCCATTAAACTCAACCGGGATGCTGAACTTATCCAGTTTGATGAACACGCTCAGTCCCAGCGTGTAGACGGTAACAGTGCAAACTGCAGATAATGGGTAGAGGTTATCTGCAGCCGATGGAGTTTGAATGATGCCACGGCTGTACAGCTGGCTCAGATCCACCAGTGATGTGTCACACATGTCTCGTATGTAAAGGTAGTCACTGGCCACATCTACAACACAGTCAAAAAATCTACACTCATGGGATTGCCTCACAAGAAGAACACATTGCGCACATCCACAACACAATGTACATTTCTCTGATAAATTATATATGTAAAGCAGAGTAAATTACTTTGTAGGAGGAGAGTTGGTAGCAGTAGGTGTGTAACGAACCGAGCCTTCATGATGTCCACACTGAGCCAGCCCACACTGAGTGCTGTCCACGCCAAGTGCAGTCTGCATGGTTTTGTACTACTTGAGTCTATCTGTTCTTGCTGTTGGTTCAGTTTCCCCAGGGCCGTGACAAACCAAGTAAAATCAATCACTATAGTTTCATTTAGTCAAAATGAGGAGAAGTTGAGGTGCAGGATGGATACTAAGAAGGAGGAAGGGAAGGGGAGAACTGTAGAATGCACAGTGTTTATCATGCCATCCACCAGTATACGTAGATGCTGGAGGTACTCCCTCTTCATCCTGGACAGAGTAGCAGTAAGTACTTGTGTTCACCATACTGTGTGTGCCAGAATTCCTATGCTTGATGTCCCAGAGGTAGTAGTGGTGGGGGGGGGGGTTAGCTATGCTGGAATTATATGACATTGATCGGTTTATAGGCTATATGTACTCTCTCGTTCCTCTCTCGCTGCTGGGCTGCCGCTACCACTGCTGTTGTCTGGTTTACGGGTGAATCGCTCCAATCAATCTATGTGCATAGGATAATAGAGTTGGCCTTAAAACTCAATGTTGACAACTTGATGTAATGGAAAGTGATTGTCAGTCTGTTTGTCTATAGCTGTTGACTCTGGGACAAGAACATTTTCCAAGTCAAATATGTAGTTACCAGGTTAAATAGACAACGCTGTTCTCATTTTCTTTGTTGTTAGGAGTCGTATATCTCAGGTCAAGATCAACTGCAGGCTGTGGTGAAGTTTGAATGTAGAGCAAGTGCTGAGCTGCTTCCACGACGGATTGTTACAGAGTTCCTGGTGAGTGAGACTGCATGTTTCCATCGCTTTAGTCAGTATCGATTCTGGACAACAGATTTCTTGCCATTAAAGGAGAAAAAACAATGTCTGTATGAGTGCATATGTTTACTGAATACTGTAAGCTATTCAAGCACTCGATTTTGATTTGTTTTATCTGCCTGCAACAACCTCTCCTTTCTCAAGCCTTTTCAGTGTGCGGAGTGAGCAATATGTTTTCATGTTGTAAGCCTTAGTGCTGTGTCAGATTCAGCCAGTCCAGTTACTATCAGTGGACACGTGGATAGTGATCAAAGAGAAGAGGCTGTGTACAACGCTGACAGCAGCTGCTCTTATTCAATAGCTAGTATCCAGGTAGGTCACTAACCCACTCAGTATGACCCCAGCTGTTACCCTCTCTTACAGCATGAGCTGCCCCACTCTCTCATTATACTCCCTCCTTACAGGTAAGCAGCTAGCACACACTGGATATTGGGTCAGCAGGATATCGTGTCGACAGGGGCGACCAGGAATCAGGCTCCGATAGAAGAAGAAATATTGCAATGCAGATGGCCCCGCCCACTCATCATATCAGCATGGACTGTTCGATACAGGTAATACTGGGCAATACAGGTAAATCTACCCTGCTGTCAACCGGTGGCAGTGGTGATTATTGTGTGACGTGACGACAGGAGTTTGGTACTGCAGATTAACTGCTGTCAGTCGGTAATTAGATACAGAGAAATATAGGATAGAGCAACACAAGCATCGCAGATCGAACATCAGCCACTCTCAGCCCTCTCATCACCAGCCCTCTCATCACCAGCCCTCCCATCATCAGCCCTTCCATCACCAGCCTTCTCATCACCAGCCGTCCCACCACCAGCTGTCCCACCACCAGTCTTCTCATCAATAGCACAGTATAGATAGGTAGCAGCTCTGAGCGCCTGCCGCTGACTCCCTGCATCTTCTTCTCTATATCCAAGCTGCAGGATGTATACAGCAGGCACCTCATTCGTATATTTGATTTATCATAACAACCTTCGTTCATCATATTTCTGCAGGACGCAGTATATTATCATGGAAATGCCATAAGGTGAGCTCAGTGAGATCTAGAGAAATCTGAATATACAGTGTCATATCCGCACCTTTGTAATGGTCGGTGTGACGGCCCAGGGTAAAGGTCATTGATATCATGTGTTCTTGTGAGGAGGAAGCTCATGAATAGTGATGAGTGCTGTAAGAGTGGATGAGAGGCTGACGGCAGTCAGATGTCCTCCTTTCCTCGTAGGAGGAGAAACATAATCGCAGCAGTCGCTTGCTCAAAAAACGCCAAGAGAAAGTATACAGAATCGGGAAGGTGGAGCATGTTATAAGGAACAGGATGGCAAAGCATGACGGAGAGGTAAGAGGGAATGGATGTATCACAGCTTCAGCTATTGGCTCCCAAGTAAAGTTGTTAGATGCTGTCGAGATGGATGGAAGGTTGGATATTGTTGTCAATAAGAGTGTGGACATTGGGCAGTCGAATGCTGTCATCAGGTCCATCAGTGCTGTCACTGCAAGGCCAGGGGGACTAATGACTAGAGCTCCTCAGACAGCTGCAAATGATGAGGAGCCGAAACGTGAGGAAAACTGTGATTGCTCAGACCAGGCCTCAGACAGCAGGAAACATTCCACCCAATCAGAGCCCTTGGAATACGGAAACAAATCCTCAAAACTACCGGTGAAACTGACGCCATCATCTAAATGGAAATCTGTAAAGATGGCGGTGAAAGTGAGCAACATGCATAAACAGAAGGAGACGGACAGGTTCATGGAGAAGTAAGTATCACTGACATCTCACAGAGTGAGGAGTTACAACGCTCATGGTATCGTTGCTCTATTAAAGGTTTAACAACAATAAAAGGACGACACCCACCTCTGACTTCATGTCTCAAGCCATAGACCACGGCGGATTCAGCAGCTTTGAAGCTGGCGCAGCCGACTGCACAACCCGGCCGACGCCCAGCTGGAAGGAGAAACTCAAATCGATGACTGGTGTTGTCAGTCCTGATGGTCGGTTTATATTCTGGTGGCTTCTAGTAGTTTCTGTGGCTGTGGAATACAACCTGTGGACGTTGATACTCCGGCAATCATTCACTGCCATACAGGTGAGTTTGACGATAGAGTCAGCGAAAGTTGACAGCCTGTACTGAAATAGCGGAAGAGAGCCAAGTGATTTTAACTACGGTTTAAGTGCACTCGTACGCTGAAGCTGCCAGAAGTTTCCTTTGTTGGGGCATATCGACTCTGAGACTTTCAGCATTGCTGATTTCCTGAAAAAAATTTAAGAACCGAGTTTACATTAGTTACTGTTTCAAATGGTACAATAATGCATACATATACATGGTTGTAGACAATGATGCCGGCAGTTTGGTACAGCTTTGATGCCATATTCGACCTGGTGTACATACTCGACATACTCGTACATATGAACACGAGCTTCCTGGATAAAGGCCTTCGCCAGACCACTCGCTCACTCGTGATAAGGAACTATATCTGCTCTCGCTACCTCCCGCTCGACATGCTGTCCCTCCTGCCCCTGGAGTTCCTCTACTTCCAGCTTGGTAAGACAGAGAAATCTATCGCAGAAGGATAGCAATATTCTACTCAAATAGTGAGCATCACTACCAACTCAGACATAAAACAAATTAACTTGTAAGTAAGATTATATCAAAGTGCAGCAGCAATAGCGGAATTGTACGTGTGAGCAGCACCTTACTGCTACACCAGAGAATTAGGTCACGACCAGACACCATGTAAACAGTAAGAGCTATGTCTCATGGATGCTTGTGACTATTCCGTATCAGTGTCGGTGTCGGTGTCAGTGTCAGTGTCAATGTCAGTGTAAGTGCTGGTGTAAGTATCAGTGTAAGTTTTAGGGGAGGTGAGGATATAGTGGTGCTTACTTGTTGACAGGAAACTCCATAGGCACTCACTGATTCATTTAGTGACAAGTCCTCGCCTGAATTTCTCAGGCTCTCTTCAATCATTGTATCAGAGTTAGTTTCACTGCAGTATACTAAAACAAGTCTGTATTCACCGCACTGTCGTCGTGTATTCACCGCACTGTCGTCGTGTATTCACCGCACTGTCGTCGTGTATTCACCG
>ERZ1740065.2801-NODE-2801-length-10902-cov-11.268093_pt1 | contig 10902 bp, 7 predicted proteins | sample MGYA00581738_ERZ1740065 | MGnify/ENA primary metagenome ERZ1740065 (study PRJEB43018, sample SAMN04849749) | marine metagenome | isolation source: floating plastic debris | place: Pacific Ocean | collected 2008-09-01 | study: EMG produced TPA metagenomics...
AAGCAATAAGCAATAAGCAATAAGCAATAAGCAATAAGCAATAAGCAATAAGCAAAGTTACATGTTTTGTTTATTGTTTCGACTTTGTCACACATTAGATCGCAAAGCAGCACGTAAAACAGTGGGGAGAATTATCTTAGCGGATGAGGCAGGTAGTGAAATCCTCTCCCATAGCAATCTTGGCTCGTGGGCAGAGAAGGTGAAGGAGCGTCACCTTATCACTATCCCATACTGTATATCGCTATTCCATAACTTATAACCGGTGAATACTATTGAAGGCAGAGTTTGGCTCCTGGAAACTGAGCTATATTCTCATTACGCTGTTACTCTACTCTTCACCTCAAGCTGTGCCCTTCATGTAAATATAGATTTTGAGAATTGAGAGGGAGTGATATAAAACTGTTACCATTTACCTCAAGCATGACATGATTGGTTGACCTAATTGTGAAACAACATCTCTGCTCATAAGTGAAAGGGGACTTCTTTCCTCACATCTACGACGAGCGCATACCGTCACTGGCTAGTACTAAACTACTAGTATATATCGGATACACCATTTATAAACATAGATGGCTCACTTGCTGTGAAGGCAAATACATTTTATATCCTCAATCAACTCTCAATCCAGCCGTACTAGTGTATGGGCGGAAAAGTTATCTCCACTCGTTCAACTCAATAGGAATGAGGCGTAGAAACCGTCAAGGTCATGTGATCGATTTGCAGGTGTGTGGTGATTGGTAGAGATATTGAGCTGTGCTGTAGTACTGGTGGAGCTGTATATACCTATTACTCATAGAAATACCATGACACGATCTCCGCATAACCCTTCTGTATATAAAACCAGAACGTCTCACCCTCCAACCGTCAGTCATGCTGTCAGGGTAACGGCGATAGGACCGCAGTGAATTACATTACAGACTACGATCTACTGTAGTACCTGCCGGTGGCAGCAGCAGCAGCATTCTCCAGTATACACTACCTGTTGGGAGATACGTTTCCTATGCCAGTATCTGTGTTGGCTGTAGACAGTACAGGTATGTCATTGAGAGCTTGTCATACGTCAGCCTGGTGTGTGCGATCAAGTTTTAAATATGAGGAAGTCAGTAAGCAGTGAGAATGGTATCAGGCGTTCATCACTGGGATAAGAGAGGAGGGTGTGATTGATGTTATCGCTGTCATATCTGTCTGTCAAGTACCATCTATCTCTGGCGAAGAGCATCTGTAGTTAGGGATCGAAGTTAAACTACACACGTCATCATAGACACGAATCGTTGTGAACCAGGCAGCAATATTGATTAGATTTGGCTGACTCACTACTGGCTGTCAGCTACAATAGGCTCTGGGATTCCCAAAGCATGAAAACCTATTCAGATATCCCTTGTAGGGAAATGCCTACCTGTGATGCAATGCTTACATCAGTTCGCAGTGAGTCTTTATATTGTGCTGTTAGGCTTATTCTATAGCCCTCTTCTTTAGTGAACGGGGGGAGGGCCCCTACAGACAATAGAGTCAGCATCAATCGAGTGGAAGATTCCATAACTTGTGATGATGAGTGCCATAACGCACCCTGATTGTCAGCCTACAGTAGGCAGACCGATGATTCATGAACAATAGTAGTAGCAGTATACACTCTGCAACCGTAAGACACAACACTGCTGCTACTATCAAATTAAGGGCCCTCTACACCCCTCCCCTCCCACTGCCCCATAACTTCTCTGTGAGGCTGAGGCTAAATTGATTGATGATAAACAGTCCTATAAGCTCTCCTCAGCCAGAGTTTGCTTCTTAATTTGGTATTTTACAGCTTTTTCACCTGCTTATTACCTGCGGAAGGTTGTCATGGCTGCCCAACACGCTGTCTATCCACAGGTTTGTGGGCTTACCATCCTCCTCTGGTTTCCCATCGCAGTGCCTCAATGAGTTGCATCAGAACAGCTCTCCCAATAAAGTTGACCTGCCAGCAGCTGTTATGTCAGCGTCTGGTTTCCAATCATGTTTGGAATTCCCATGATTCATAAGCACGCCAATGGAGAGAGGAGGAGTGCATACTGACCAGCCCTGGCACAGAAACGACAACTAGTCTTACATCAACGCATGCCTCGCTGGTTTACTCACTGCATCCAATCTGTGGCTGATGTATGTGAGGGATTGATTGATAGCGCTGTACCAAGGAAGAACAGTATCTTCGTATGCTGCCTCCTCACACTCCATCACTGCATCTCTCTACATTCTCCACATGTCTATGAAGTTATAGGCAAGCTACGGCTTTTACGTCGTCTTCATAGAAACGGATGTCAGCGCTAGAACTCTCTCTCCAAGTATTCTACTTCCTATGATAGTAATTGGTAGTCGTCTGCTCCTAAAGTGACGCGAGAGAGTATCTTTGTATGGAAAACATGCTGAAGAATACATACTGAGTTTGCATACAGTTGGATGAAGTTATAAGCAGGCAGTGACCCCTAGACTGTATCGAGTCAGTCCTGGATCCGCCCCTGCTGGATCTCATGCACTGCCCAGCTATTTCTCAGGCTATGTGAGGCCTTCAACTGTGTCTCAACTTTGACCTTTCACCAACGTTTGTCAGCATCTCATCACTATTGACTTAAATGCTTCAAAACTTTACAAATCTCTAAATTCTCTGACAGAGCCTTGACCGTATAGCAGGAGGCCGAAGTGTACCCACTCATAGCCATGGTCATGCTGACAACACTGCCACCTAATATTATGGTATTTCCTATGGCTGGTTTTACCTGCGCACTGCAGTCCCATGCATTTATGGTCAGCACTGCCCAGCTTACAGTCTAGTTGAGTATCGGACATCGAACAACGAGCATCGAGATACACGTAAACATACATCATGGGAGAGAGTAGACCTGATGGACGTCACGCCTTGGTGACATTTGACGAGCCATCTATAGGCTACCTGGGTGTTAATGTGGAGGAGCACTACAACAGAAATTGCCGCTATGAGCTAGTGTAAGTATTTATATTCCATCGTAGTTGTCGGTATGTTACTCACTTGTGTAATTGATGTTGATCTTCTCAAACAGCTCTGAGGAAATGGTGAGCGAGTTTTTCTGCAGATCATACCTAAAAAGGGTGATGAGTCTCTCGTGCCACTGCAAAAGACACCTGTAAGTACCAATGACTTCTATTGAACTTATCTGTGTTTGTCAACACTTTCTATCTATCAATCTCCGTGTCTATGGCAGGCCGAGTAGAAGAGAGTATCACTTTGATGAGAGATGTCGGTGGAAGCTCCGTCAAGACAAGGACACTAAGAAATGCTACTTGATTAGGAAATGTCTGTGCCAGCGGAGAGGCTAGGTTATAGAGATGAGGTGTTCAATGGCTCATAACTGACCTATATAACATACTGTGCTGGTACATCATTGCCATTGCGTATCCTTCTTTGAATAATGTTCTCATATCCCAATAAGGAGACTGTTTCCTACCCTCTTACATTCACAACAACAGTGGTGCCACCTGACGACGCCCCAACCAGTGCGGCAACACGCAACTACTACAGCTTCTAACTATTGTGCTGTACTGAATTTCTACTGTAAATGAATAAATAAAGTTATATTTAAACAACAATGCCACGTACTGCCACGTACTGCCAGATACTGCCACGTACTGCCACGTACTGCCACATATTGCCAGATACTGCCACGTACTGCTACATTGTTTCACCCCATAATCAGGGGATGGGAGGAACCCACGACCTGTGGGCCAATGGGGGAGTGTCAGAGATAGTAAAACGGTATTTAATCGTAAACGACAGAACATTTCTCTTCCTACAATCATGAAATGAAGCGTCTCTCCCAAACCCACAAAACCTCCTGAAAACTAAGTTCGCCATTTTTGCTGCAGAGAGAATTGCCAAACCTGATGACATTCTGTGAAGGTGACCTGATATAACATCACCCATCTGTGAGTGGGTTTAATTGCAGAAGTGGAGATCAGTTCAGATACTGATTGGCTATTGTTTCCCACTGTCACTATGTTGTCTCAGGTTGTTATAAATAAATACAAATACAGGGTTCTCCAAGGGGCGGGGTTTTCCATGCTGTGCATATAACAGGAAGGGATGTCTGCCAACTGGTAGTCAGGAAGAAGACAGTGTAGAGTAACAGTGTATCCTGGTGACTAATCAGAATGGGAGACCACCGACCAGACGGCAGACAGCTCAGCGTTGATTTCGGTTACAAGACCGAAGGCTACCTTCTCACCAATGTCGAGCAGCATAGGGACGGGAGTTGTGGCTATCCAGTACAGTGAGTGGGACGCAACAATTTATATCGTATTTTGGGGTGAGTTATTTGCTATGTTCCTGTTATTAGGGATCACTCATCAAGGAGAGATTACTGGGGAAATACATACGTCAAGCGGAGACTTAAGAGAGTCTGCTACTGCGGAGAGCCCCAACGCAGTGATGACCCAGATGGTTACGAGTTTCATTACGACTCCGAGTGTAAATGGAAGAAGCTTCGAGACAAAGGCACTGGCGTTTACTACATTAGAAGGAAGTGTGTTTGCTCACCAAGGGAATAGAGTGCCGTCTCCAGAGGACAGTGTTTAACAGTAACCAATGTGGAGTAAAAACCGTTTGCAACTTGTTAAATACGATCAACTCTTAAATGATAGCGGATTTAAAAACTTTTATTTAGATTAAATAAATTAAATGCTATTTTCTTCCTCTTTGCTGAATAACAATGAAAATATAGAGCTTATCGCCACGACAAGGACAATATAGAACTTATCGCCACAATCCTGCCTCATAGCTGCGGTGCCACTCAGTAACTGACACCGAGTAGAGAATAGAATGACTGCGACAGATGTTCCTGATGTAACTTTAACATTATTGTGGAGAGAACAGATATTTCAATAGTCATTTTGCTGTCTGTGTAGTACAGGTGAGATGCGTGTAAAGCATCACATCTCTCTGTCTGTCTGTTAGCCCCTGATGAGCATTGTACTCCAGGCTCTATGCTGGCTGAACAAAGTGTTGAAGCACTGCTTCGGTTCTGATCCATCCATATACATGATTGCTTGGGTACATCGTACGCGTGATTCCTCGCTATTGAAGTTACCTTTGCTAGGTTGCATATATAGAGGGTAAGTAAATCAGCTCTGAGCCTATGATGTGTGATGGTGCGCCTGTGTGTGCATTGACCTCCACAGCGTGTAACTTAATACACATTCAGTGTTCTTTATGAAAGACAGCATATAGTGATCAATTGTTTACCTACGGGTGGGAAACCCTCTGGAATACTTTACGGAGTCAGTAGATGAATAAATTGTAATGCTGAGTAAGGCGCGGTCATTTAGTTTCACGGAATCGTTGAGAGCAGTAGCCAGTCTCCGCGCCGTCAGCAACAATACCGAAGTAATGAGCTGCTCTGATGGACGCCATGCTGTTGGTACATTCACCGAACGTACCAATGGCTACCTTCCTACTGAAGTTCAGGTACATCACGATAGTGAGTGCAAATATAAAGAGTAAGCACACGAACCATATCGTTATATAATCATGTTAGGTAGTTCCTAACTCAGCTGTATTTATGTTCAGGTCGGCACCGTCAGGAAGGAGAAGGACCCTCAAGCAGTACTGCAACTGCAGATTTTCCTGGGGGGGTTGGTCAGTATTCTCTCTATACTCTTATTTGCTATCCAAAGGTTCTTGAATATCGTACATGTTTTTGGCTTGTTACTGATTCAGGTCAACCTCATCAGATGAATGCCACTATAGTACAGACTGTAAGTGGAGACGATTCCAAGATGCTGAGACAGGACGGTATTATCTTATCCGCTGCTGCCATTGCCAGCCATAGGGAGCTGACATCAGGACCTCCCCCTTCAGTCTGTCTGGGTTGAGTGGATATGACAAGTTCTGTGTTGATGTCCTTACACTTGGTGTGCTTGCTTTCTCGGATCAAATGCCAACCTCTGTGAGGTTCTCTGTGACAATACCTGTGACAGTTTCTGTGACTATCACTGTGGCATTCTTGGTTTAAGCGCACATGTAAATTTAAGGTCAATAAATACCTGTAGCACATAAACTCGTGACATGGCTGCTCTGTTTCCTTACATGATACGGTAGCAGATTCTGATTGTGAATAGGCAGGTCGTCTGATTCATCTAAACAGATCTGTCAGTGCAGCGCATCTTTGGTCAATAACATGAACTGATATTGGCTCTACATCAGTCAATGTAATACAGGCAGCTGTGTGACCATTCTCTGCCAACAGACATGTTTGACTGCATATTTATGTAACCACGAGGCATAGGTAGTGCTTGTATGTATTGGAGGCGATATTATTTAGACATGACACAGACCTACTGCAATGCCACCAGAAGCTGACAGACTGGATTCGGCATGTTTTTACCTCCTGTCCATCAGTGGACTCAGGTTCACACGGAACTGCATGGGGTACGCTTGCATGCTGCCCTCATGTGGCCTCGAGACACTTAGGTCCACCTGGTCAGGCCAGGACTCTGGTCCTCATGCTTTGTCAGGCTTTTTAGGCGTTTTAGGCTGCCCTGCAGTTTACACGGTGCTTAATCAGGTCTACAGTCCTGATCTGGTCAGCTTGGTCAGTCCTGGTGGACCTAAATGCTCAAAATTTTAGTTTCTGTTTTTGTGAATGTTGTCGGCCAAGTTCTCTCTGGCTTTTTCATGTCAAGGAATAGCCTCGTAGCAAAGGTGTACGATTCACATACCCAGCAAATAAGTTTTCATACGTAAAGTTATGCAATAAACCTATCCATTCGTAAAATATTTACTTTTCATACTATATAGGCTACTGCGTCGGAGGTGACTCAGGTAATTCCCATCGGTCTCTGGTATTCCAGTCGCTGTTTCATCATCAGCTGTACAATGTCGGTCGATGTCAGAATGGTGATTGTGCATTGGCCCGTTCCGCTATTCCACTGTTCCGCTATTCCATCACTCACAGCCAATGGGATTAGATTCCAAGTTATCATACGGCAGCACGTGATAAGGTCGATGTCGAGGACCCAGCACAGACGTATATAAGATGGTGGGGCGACGCTCTGCTCACGCAGTTTATCAGCGAGAGGACAGCGCGCATTGACGTGCAGGACTTCACTCAGAAATATAACCAACACGAAACATAAGCCAATATTCATGGATCATATACATGTAGAATGAGGCGACCGTTGGATTTCTAGAGCCTCTCATATTCTTCTCACTAGAGGGCGCTGTTACAATTGATTAGTAATGTAATAATACAGCACACTGAATAGTGGTGGATTCTGTGTCAGACTTTACACAGCTGTAGCTAATTCAATTCATCTCCCTGGATTACCATACCTGGATTACCATACCTGGATTATCACATCTGGATTATCACACCTGGATCATATCGTACACTAACCTCACCTAATCCAGTAAGTATAAACCAGTTAGCTTTTTATAGTTTTAGTAATTTTTTAAGTCTTGATTAACCACATTGTGGTGACAGCTGCTCAGCTGGTGCATACAGTCAGAGAAGTCTCGTAGCAACATTACTCCAGAGATCCTGGACAACCAGATCCTGGATCAAGGATCTCTGGTTGTCTCTGTGCAGAGGCTCATGGAAGCAGACGAAATTATGTTCACAGTCACACCACCAGCTGCTCATGTTTGGATTTCGTTTGAGCTGATAACTTTGAGCTTGATGCCACACATCTCACACTCAACTTCCTGTATGGGATTTCCACGATTGGAAAACCTGTGCTTATGCAAATGGAAAACCTATTGGGAAGCCTGGTCACAGTACACAATTCGAAATCAATATTGCTGATAAAGTTATGAAATGGGCCTGTTATCATCTGTTGCTGTGACGAATGGCCAACCCTTACGTTTGGATGTAATGATGATAGTGTCGACAGGCTGAGTTCTGACTCCAGGCCATCTTGGCAGCGCATCAGAACTTGTAGCTTCTGCACTCAAATCAGCCGACCTGATGTAAACCTGTGCTGGTATCCTGATATCAGATGCCCACAGAAAGACATGATTACTACCATATTATCAGGGTTCTTGTGAAGATTTGCGTGAGATTTTACTCAAGTCTGTCACTTCTATCCATGTCTCACTGCCATTCCGATGGCTCCAACAACCTGCCATGTGCCAAACATAACACACGCCTGGTTTGGACCTCCCTCCTCTCTACTTCACTTTGCTGTGTCTAAGCTCAGCCCCTGTGATTGACATCTCCATCTCACACACCAGCCGGTCTCTATGTCATCTATAGCACCTACAAGCCATCCACCAATCACATGCTGTAGTCTGCCATAGCCTTTGACATGAACACATGGGCTGTGAAGTGAGTCGTGGGTTTACCATTCCTGTCTGGTTTCCCTAACACAGCCTCAGGAGAGTATTGATATCAGCTGTTCTATTCTTCTCAGATGCCTGGATGTAGGTACAGGCTTACCAGATGTGTTGGGTATTCCCATGATTCATCAACTTGCCAAGTACTGCTCGACACCACCCAGTCAGTTATAACATTACTATATACACTCGAGCTACTCTCATGTATAGGCCCACTCGACGCTCAGCTACTCTCATGTATAGGCTCACTCGGCATCGTCAGTAACGAGAAACGTCGAGTGACAGAGGATGCACTCACTGTAAACAACATCATAACGCAGCTATCTACACATTCATGGATGCACTGTGATGGAGCTTATACCGCTCAGTTTTGAAGCTGATAAATATTTTAAAACGTCGATCATAATCCAAGAGATACGGATAATCTTGGAATAACATTTTTTACACCACAAACCATTGAAAACATGCTTAAATACTCTCAAAAGTAAGTAATTTGTGATAATTTCATTCGAGCATCGGAGTTATCCTCTCACTGTATGGAGAGGACAACTCCAAGCAATGTAGCTAGATTGTGTCCCAATAAGTAAATTTACATAACCAAGCGTCTTATGACTCTCGAAGATTCCGATATGTAGCAGGATTGATTTTTTCTGTGTTGGTTTGACGGCAGGTAGAGATGTCAGACAGCGACGACATATGACATGACGTCATGACAAGAGGCTGCGGCATGAGGCTGTGACACGAGGCGGTGATGTGAGACCGCGAAGAGCTGTGGTTTGGGCTAACTAACATTAACTGAGAGGTAAATAGAGTACAAAGTTATTGGATTGAAACCCAATAGTTAGCCCACCTATACTATACGATACAACATAGATACGGTAGTGGCATTTACTTTCCCCTGGAAAACCCTTAGAATATCATGCTGATGCAAGGATCTAGTAGATACATCATTTTATGTCTCTGTCACTCTGGTAACGTTTATGAAGCACAAATACAGGGATGTCTTGTGATAGTCTCCAACCTTCGTAAGAAACTAAATACAGCAACGATACACAAGCAGGTATGCCCCTATTCTGTTGTTGCCTGAAATGGTTGAATTAATTTCCTCCTGGGGAAACGTTGAATTTTCCCAGTTGTCTGGGTTTTCCTCAAGCTACTCTACATAACCGTTTACACTATACAGGTCTCTCAGAGCAGTGTTAGTGTAGCGTTGAGCTGGTCACACTCACAGCTATGGGAGAACATAGACCTGACGGTCGCCATCCTGACGTGGTGTTCGATGAACCACTGAAAGGCTACTTGGGTGTCAATGTGGAGGAGCACTACGACAGAAAGTGCACCTATGAGCTCATGTAAGTACTCCAATAACTGAGAAATAGACACCGAATGTACTATTCTCCAGTACTAAAGAAAGATACTTTGTTGTCTTGAAGAGAGGTTAAAACTAAAGGCTCATGTTTAAACCCCTATGAAAAGAGGAAACTCTGTCGTAGATGTGAATGCGCCTCAACCCTGTAAGTAAAAGCGACCTTTCTCTCCATCTCTCCTTCCCTCCATCTCTCCTTCCCTGCCTCCCTCCCTGCCTGCCTCCCTCCTCTCCCTCCCCCTCTCTCCCCTTCTCTCCCTCCCTCTCTACCTCCCCCTCTCTCCCTCCCTCCGCCTCTCTCTCTCTCTCTCTCGCACAAAGTTCACTGCTGCCGTTTATTCAATCCTGCTTTGTCTGCCAATAGACATGGTGCAGTATGTACAGTTCGCGTATATGCTTCCTACTATGTAGATAATAGTACCGATGTCTATGTTCAGTTCCAGGCGATGTGAGTTCCACTACGAGGAAGCGTGTCGCTGGAAGCGATATCAAGATGAGTATAGCGGCAAGTCTTACCTGATCAGGAAATGTGTGTGTCAGAAGAAAGACTAGAGTAAAGACTGACTAGTATTGGATGATAGTATTGGATATTAACAATCTTGTTCAACTGTCATTCACGATACCATAAATACACACTACCCACAGCCGAACACATATAGTATCATTCCATGGTAACTCCCGAAACCTTTCCCTTAAATAGCCTGTGAGCAGAGGGTTGATCAGTGCCCATTGGTGGAGTATAATGTGGTGAGTTTTTTTATCCACATCCAGTGTTATAGTGAAAAGGGGGGAGGGGGCTACAGACAATAGAATCATCCTCAATCGAGTGGAAGATTCCATAACTTGTGATGATGATCGCCATAACGCACCTGTCATTGTCAGCCCACAGTAGGCAGAACAACGATTCATGAGCAATAGCAGTAGCAGTAGGCAGACTACCGTGGCACAAAGGTGCCACATAGTACTGCCATGAAAACACGAGTGGTACTATTACACAGAAACATGGTACTATTACACAGAAACATAGTAGTGTGACACAGAAACATGGTACTGTTACACAGAAACATGGTAGTGTAAAATAAATAGGTAGTACTATAAAATTATTATCTATTGCTGTGACAAGAACACCTACTTCTAGGATAAATATGTGTGTTACGAAATCGCAAGTACGTGTTTGCCACCAGCGACGTTAGTGCTA
>ERZ1740065.2802-NODE-2802-length-10901-cov-11.972248_pt1 | contig 10901 bp, 9 predicted proteins | sample MGYA00581738_ERZ1740065 | MGnify/ENA primary metagenome ERZ1740065 (study PRJEB43018, sample SAMN04849749) | marine metagenome | isolation source: floating plastic debris | place: Pacific Ocean | collected 2008-09-01 | study: EMG produced TPA metagenomics...
ATAATAGCTATAATAGCGACCTCCGACCTCACAATAATAGCTATAATAGCGACTCGAAGAAAACACTTATTTAAGTTGAATGCTATATTTTTATAGCTCTTTATATTATATATTATATATAAAAGGAGATTGTCAAAAATTCTAGGCGTTATTATTGAAACTACTGCTGATTTGAGCAAAACACTAATATTTTTTCCACCAAAGTATTTGGGTTTACAGTAGTTTTTCTTCACAAGATCTTGAAGGAGTTGTGTTCTCGTTCTATTTCAGTTTCTCTCAAGCTGACAGGTGTGGGTTTCTCATCATTCGGCACGCAGATATGGCTGCCCGCTCTCGATCAGTTGACCAAGATGCAGGGAACTCTGACCTCGTAGGACACCTGCTGACACCTGCTGACTGGTGCCCACGAGTGCCATTATGCAGTAGTCTCCATTGCTGCCAGTGTATCCAGTTCTCTCTATGCACATTCTCAATGATTGGCATTGGCATTGGCATTGATATTGACATTGGCATTGGCATTAACATTGACATTGACATTGACATTGGCATTGACATTGGCATTGACATTGACATTGGCATTGACATTGACATTGACATGATATTCAACTGCTCAATATAGTTCGCTTTTTTAAGTATTTATCTTCTAGGCTAAATATTACGAGTGAAAATCGGTTGGTGCTTTTGCAATTATATATGAGCAAAAATATATCTGTGTAAGGTTTATCTGGTTTAGTTGAAGTAAAGGCTGTGGCAGCAATTTGCTATAGTTAATCATTCATTTGTTTCTATGACAACTGCCATGCTGGAGATGTTTGGTGAAGTGATACATTCTGTATCTCCACCAGCAGCGGTATGCTGCCAGTGCTGTCGGCACTGCTTGTAGAGATCGCGTTACACAATCTATGATGAAGCATCGGGTGTTATCAATGCTAACAGGCGTACTGGATGTCTCATTGCACTCAGCGTTCTTCTTATTGTCTGTCACTTGTTTGAGCTCTGATCTAGTTGTAGCTCTTTCTACCTCCTGTTGCTGGTGATTCCTCTGCACCTGCTGATTGAACCGAGAAGCAACGTTTACACTTCCTTCACCCCTGAGGGAATTGAAAACAACTTCTCTTTGTCCTGAGTCGGTTTTTAGACTTCTGTCGGCAGCCAGCCAGTGTTTGGTTACCAACACGTCTCTGTCACACAGTGTCTGGGTCACGTGTCAAATTCAGTGCAAATCGTTACACAACTCTGTCCCTCCCTCCTCGATGTGGGCCGTATCCACGGTAACCCAGCAACCGCAGCCAATCAGGTGATAGATGTCAGAGTATAATAGCCCTGGTCCTACCACTTCAGCGTCAGTTTAGCTGCCAGAGTTGGACCTATACCCTCGATACCAAAGGACTGCATCGCCGGTGAGTGAGCAACTAAATTCACAAACACACCGCTTGTGCTCATAAGTATGCTTTATTTATGTTATGTAGGGAGACAGGACTACGATTTAGTTTCTCTTATCACTTATTTACTTATACTTATACCTACTATTTACTTACTTATTTACTATACTTATCTTTATCCGAACTCCACACTATATTTAATAAGTAACAGTAATGTACTACAATAATATAATATCGTCACATTAGCTTATATTATCAATAATTTTTTACTTCAAATGTTTATGCAACAAGATGTCTCTCATGACAACACGTTTGTTTTTATTTGTCATTATCCTGCACTGGTGAAAATATTATTTCCATTGTTCTTCATTATTTTTAATCAACTTTCTAGTGTAGATACTAAAATTCTGCAGTAAAAACTATCTGTAACAACATACTTGCTGTCTCATGTTAATGTTAATATATATTAATTAGCGTATTAACACAAATTAAAAGTAAAGTACAGTATAGTCAAGCATATGTACTCACATATATTAATTTGTTGTTAGTCATTAATACATATTAATAACCGTGTTATCTGAGGGTTTGTACATACATATACGCACGTGTTAATGCATAGAGAGAGGAGGTGTACTGTTACCAAGCGTTCTATACGAATTGTTACTTTCTGTGGGCTGGCGATGCCAGCATACCTGTCAAGTCTCCCGTATTTCCCGGGAGACTCCCGTATTTTAGGCGCCAGAATTTAGGGTCAAAATTGCTATTATTGGTTTTCTAATGTTCTCCTGTGGGTCATCAGACAGACCTGGCTGAGCTTAGCTCAAATTTGACATAATCCTTGCTGTAGGGGGTCTGGGGCCTGCGTCAGGGGGTAGGGCTTTTGAGCTATAGCGTCTCAAAGTTCAGAAAAACTAAATCTCCAGTATTTTCAGCCTGATAGGTTGACAGGTATGGATGCCAGCTACCCATATCTTTCTTCTTGTTGTTTTCAATGCATCTCATCTTTCATCTTTGAGAGTGAAATTAGTTGGCAATATCGAGTGCATAGCTGTCAATCTGTCAGGCTGAGAATACTGGAGATTTGTTTTTTTCTGAACTTGAGAAGGCATAGCTCAGAACCCCCACCCCATGCAGCTATAATTCTGCCATATTTGAGTTCAGCTCAGCAACCTCTAACTGGTGAGCCACATGAGAACATTAGAAAACCAAGAGTAGCCGATTTTACCCTAAATTCTAGCATCTAAAATATGGGAGTCTCCCGGAATTATGGGAGACTTGACAGGTATGGTCGAGCGTGTTATGGAGTGCTTGTATTGTTTGCTGCTGAACCATATCTTCTACAACCGCCTCATAAATCAAGACGCTGGTTCTAATTTTCCTTTTCACAAGTAGCAAAAATTTCCAAGAGCTTCCAAAATTTCCAGGATCAATTATGCAACCCCAAACTTCTTGTATGATGCTTTGTCCAATACAATACAATACAAATTAGCCATCACAAATTTTTGTAGTAATTTTAAAACTCAAGCAGCTGGTTTTCTGCAGGATTTTAATTTTTTTTTATGTTCATTCATTTACGTGTATTACGATTTAATGGTTGTTTGAAGACAATGAAAATTTTAAAGGTTTCATCAAAATTTGAGCTCGTAAATGCGTTATAGTTGTAATACCAAAAATTCACCTACTTGCATTTTTTTGTTTGAAACACTTTGCGACAAAGAAGTCACCTGTCAGAATTTAGAGTCAATATTGTTACTATTGATTTTCTAATGCTCTCCTTTGGCTCACCAGTTAGGGTTTGCTGAGCTGAGCTCAGATGTGACCGAGTCATAGCTGTAGGAAATGTGAGGGTTTGAGCTATGGCTTCTCCAAGTTCAGAAAAACTATTGCTTCATCACATCTATGACTCGGACAACCTGCATGGCTAAGAATAAATATCACAAACGTCACAAGCGTCACACTATATGTCACACTATATGTAGATTCTAAGATTAGACTGTACACATGGTTTTGTAACCTAGTGGCAACCCCCTCCTCCCCCCTACTCTCTGACCTTTTTATGGCAGTTGAAAGTTTTCCTGTAAAACAGATGAGAAATATTGGATGTTTTCTGCAAACATCCACTTCGACTTTCTGACGCCCGACTTTATGATATGTGAATGCAGTCATGTTGCAAAATAATTGCCAATTTTCGTATTATTTTGTGATTGGTTGAATGGTACATGTAGTCATTATATATGTTTTCATAACCCCATTATTTATACTTTTAGTGTTGCTTTAATTCCTTCTGCAGTGGAATTTTTGGTTGATCCTACTTCCCCCTTGTCGAATAGTGAGTGCTCCTCTGTCGAGACGGGAACTGGCTGGAAACTGACGGTAAGACTGGAAACGTATATTGATATTGAAAATTATCATATCCATGTGTGGGAACCTGTTACACCTGTCTAATAATGCACCAATCAGGTAGTAATTTGGTGGCTCGTGAACCAATCAGGTGGCGAGCTGGCGGGTGACAAGCCAGTCAGATCGTATATCTAGTGATAGTACGGCTTGACTGTGGCATCCTGGCCAAGGTCAACTGCACCCGCTGGTTTTGTCGCTCTTTACTCTGTCAGTACAACATATCTAGCCAGTATCTCACCCCTCTCCTATGTAACCTGGATCCTCCTAGTGATGTCACTCTGCTATATGGACCCACCAAATACTCGAAACTGATAAAGTTCTCAGAACTATCTTCCCACATTATCTTCCTATTCGCTGATTTGAATTGCTTACAGCTCAAAAGAGAATTATTTCTCTCACACGCGAACATGACAAGCCAGTGCTGCGCCTTGTAAGTTCTAATCAGCCAATCAGCACTGAGTTTGGAACAGCGTACAGATCACTGTGCCGATGGATCAATCAACTCCTTATCGGAGTTCCCGCTCCACAAGAGCGTCCTGGATGGGCAATGTTGGTGAGTCGCTCTTGAAACGCTTGGCATCTGCTTCACTTCAGTCAAGGTTATATCTAGAATTCCAATGAAGGACCGTCTCCAACTCAAATGCCAGTGCAACACCGCCTGCTCCTTCTCTTTCCTGATGAGGTCAAGGTCAATCTGCTGGCAGAGCTGGAAAATCACTGTATAAATAAAATCACATAAAATCATTGTTGGCATACCTGCCAAGTGCCCCGTATTCAGACCTGCCAATTGCCTCGTATTTCCGCGAGCCTCCAGTGCTTTTAATGTCAAAATTTAGGGTCAGAATTGCTAGTGTTAGTTTCCCAATGTTCTCCAATGTTCTTATAAGTTCTAGTTATTATATCTTGCTAAGCTGAGCTCAAATACAGCAGAATCGTAGTCGTCAGGAGCAGAGGCTGTTACTGTAGAACCGGATTTGATACCAACAGAAATGTTAGCATTTCCTTCAAAATCATCAAGAGATAAAAATGATAGCAATCCAATGATAGCAATTCCATAAAGGGGAAGACAACTCCTATATAAGGTATAATGGGCATAATTTCTATAGCAAATTCCAACGATATCGATCAATTCCCATCGCTATTTTTGTGGCCGTTAGACCGTCGCTATCAAATCCTGTTCTACAGTACCTATGGAGTCTCAAAGTTGAGAAAAATTGAATACTCTGTGTTTTTAGTCTGTCAGGTGGACAGGCATGACTGCATTGGTGCTGTACTGGTACTGTACTGGTACTGTACTGGTGCTGTACTGGTGCTGTACTGGTACTGTACTGGTACTGTATTGGTGCTGTACTGGTACTGTACTGGAATGTACTGGTATGACTGTTGATTCAATTAAGGAATCAAAGAAAGTTGTCAACAATTTAGTTTGCAAAATTGCATGAAGATGTATGTGGATGGAGAATGTCGCACTTGCACAGGTGAATTTTAATCATCTACAGACGCTTGAAGGGCATCAATATTTCTATCAACTTTACTATACATCTTCCTCTACATAAATGAAGAAGTGAACACACTTATTGATTAACTGAATCTTTACCCAGTTCCTGTCAGTAAATTTCCCGATACGGCTCTCGCTCTGGGTTTATATACCTCCTTCCGCTGTAGCCATTTTACTTTGATTAGGATTTTCCTGCTCCACAGTGGTGATGACAATGCCACTACCATTTTCTAGGTTCTATGTTGGGATCGTCTGTCCTTCTTCCAAGTCTCAACTTCATCAATGAATACCACCGCCCATCCATCGACTTGTCGTTTGAAGCAACAGAGAGCGATGTCAGTGCAGACGAAGAATGCCTGGACACTTTGCAGGGTTGCATCCCAATATCACAGATCGCGCAAGCTATTGCTGAAGATCCGTCCAATCGTAAAGTCCTTTTTGATGACGAGCTCATCAAATCGTCTGAGCGACGCTATTACAAACGGACAGTCTTGCTGAGCATCAGTTTCCTTTTCATGTACTCCAGCTTCTACAGCATCAGGAACTCTCAGAACAGCCTCGTGGAGGACAAGACCCTTTCGCTGGCCTCCTATGGTGCTGTCAACTCGCTGATGGTATTCGGTGGTGTCAGCGGTGGGCCCCTGATCCACAGAATCAAGATTAAGCCAACACTACTGATTGCAATGCTCATCATGGCGCTATACCCAGTCAGCCAATACCTGAAGACGTACTACAGCCTTATCCCAACATCTATGATCACAGGGGCTATGTCCGCGCTGCTCTGGGGCGTTCAGGCTGTGTATCTGATGAATACTGCTCGCATTTGTTCACTCGTGTCCGGCAAGAGTTTGTCCACGATTGTCAGTGTCTACAATGGCATCATCTTTGCCTGCCTCCTCAGCTCCAACATCCTTGGCAATGTCATGTGCTCTTTCATACTCGGGAGTTTCTATAGCCTTACCGATCCCGTTTCAACCAGTTCCAACAGCAGCATTATAACAAACTCGGATTTATCTCTCCTGCACTCAACTCCATCAAACATGACAATTACAACCGTCGGCGTTGAATCAGCAGCGCAATGTGGCATCGACTTTTACGAGAATCCTATTTTTGCTAGCGAGACAGTATCTGTGTACAAGCAATATCTGTTCTATGGGACTACTACTGGTCTGGCACTACTAGGTCCTCTTACAGTCTTCTTCTTCGTCAAGCCTATCGAGGTACCGTAAATGCCATCATCTCGGCCATTATGAATCTCAGTCTACCGTATTCCTTTGCCAATAAGTCACACAGTGGCTGAAAAGCAAGGAAAGTTTATTGTTAAATCCCCTCATTACACTCTGAACTGGCAAATATTTACATATACAACAATTCTTGGTGGTACTAAGGGAGGGAGGTGATGGGTTTTCTCTCCATATCCTCAGAACACATGGTAAGTTGCCAAGAGGAGACTGTAATGTATTTACGTCGATCGATATTAACTTGTAATTTGTATGTGTCTTGCGTCGTATCGAGTATTACATGGTATACTCTGGTATTACATTTGAAATCCTAAAGCTTCTGTTTACTTAGTGGGATTTTAATTCACCCTAGCCTGTGATCGTATCGCCCAATAGGTGAGAAAGTCGGACTGCAACTCCAACCTCATACAAACATTCAGAGACTTCCTCTGCTTCTTCAAAGATAGAGATGCTCTCCTCATAATGCCGTTGTTTGTGCAGTCTGGCATATTCGGATCGCTCATGCTCGCCGATTTCAACACGGTAAGCTGCTTATAGCATCTCACCAACCAACTATGCCTGTCTTATCACACACCTCACAACCATCACAACCATCACAACTACTACAACCATCGCAACTAGCACACTTACCACAACCACATTAACTCCCACAACCACCGCCACCACCATGTCCACCTTAACTTGCTCCATCTGCCTGAACTGTATGATGTGGGGTTACACAGACGGATGTTAGAAAAGCTCCAACCTCCCGCCTACTCACTGCCGCAAGCAATGCTGTGTCTATCACTCTCAGGCTATCTGTACCTGCAGGCGTATGTCGCGTGTCAGTACGGCACGGATAAGATTGGCTATGTGGTTACCGTGGCCTATGTGTTCAGTGTCCTCGCTGCCTGCCTCAGCCACCGGCTCGTACTGTACTTCGGTCGCTGTACCGTCATCACAGCTGGTTCGTATCTCAACGCATGTAGATTTGTGCAATGCTTGCACCATAGCCTCTTTACTACTTTACCTGCATTATACCTGTTATAACATTATAACTTTTTCATACCTGTATTTTACCTGTGTTATACCTCTTTAAAGCCTGCATTGTACCTGCATTGTACCTGCACACCTTTCAGTAGAACCAGATTTAATAGTGACTTAAATGTTAGCATTTCTGTCAAATGTTCAAGAAATTAAAACCATAGCAATCTAAACATCGATACTTTACATGGAAAGATAACTCCTCTACTGAAGATAGTTTTTATGGTACAATCTAATAGCAGTGATGCTTTTTGTCACTATGTTTGCTACAGTTCAGCTATCAAATCTGATCTACAGCATCATAGACTTTAACCAGATTTCTAATGCTAGCACTCTCTGACAAAGTTCATTTTTAATATCAACCCATACAATAGCTACGTTATCGCTGGAGAGTTATCAGTATTCTATAAATATGCTGCAGGCCACCAACTGTTGTATTTGCAGCGTACAGCCCAATACAACTATTCAATGCGTCAATCGCCATTGACTCACACATTCATGTATTCCATGAATTACCAGTGTACCTATTGCTACTGACATTGTCGGCCAGTAGTATTTCCACATCATTGGGCGGACAACTCCTTGTATTCCCTCAGGGCTGTTACTGTCTCTGGGCTCGGTGTTGAGTATGATGCTCTGGAATCCAGTCGAGGGGAGTATCGTTCCAATGGCATTCATTCCCGTCAGCATCTGGGGTCTCGCAGATGGATTTATCTACACCCAGAGCAACTGTAAGTGCATCTTTGCCCATGCCGACAGATATAGTGTATCACTACGCCAAAGAGACATGTTGTATCCTTATGCCAGTATATAGGGTGTATCCCCAGACAAGTAGAAGTAGTGCATTACTGTGGTAATAGACACAGTGTATCACTACACCGGTAGATACAGTTTATTACTACGCCAGCAGAGGCACATCACCACCGTGCCAATATATATGGCGTATTAATACACTGATTTGTGCAGCAACTGAAGGTCACGCTGTGATTGCAGGTCTCATCAGTCTCCTATTCAAGACCAAATTGCCTCAGGCCCTCACAGTGCTGTCCACCTGTATGGCAGGAGGGGCTCTCACTGGAGCCATGATCATAGCCTCAGGTCTCTTCACTCTAACTCACAAAGTCTATTTTGTCATCGCTGTCGACATCTTAGCCATTATCTGCTACATCACACAGACTTTCCTCTCCAAGAAAACTGACGACGATGAATGATATGGCAGGCATCGCGTTGACCTATTTATTTCTTATAATCATTTGATGCAATCAAGAAAGAGTAAATTTCAGTTCTGTAGTTTTGGCTTGTGTTTTTGTTGTGCATGCAGCAACTGAACTTCCTTTCGTCATAGTCTTTCTGCAAGTATCTTGTATGTCAGCGTCCAAAATAAGGCACTTTGATTGATGCGTAGTCTCGATAGCTCAGTTTTCTAACATTCATCTGTGTCTGGTTATTTGCTTTTTGTATTTTTCATCAAATGTATTTGGTTGGCAGTATTTCGGTAACACCCATTCTCCTCCAACGATTTGAAGACAAAATGTCTGCTGCTTCATCCAACCGATGTACACATGACTTGAGAGACACGTCCACCTCACTGTCCACCTTTACCAAAGGACACGCATACATACGCAGGTGTTGAATGCTTTCCCTCCCAAAATGGCATACAATGTATCAATTTCCTGGCAGGCATAATTGGGCAAATGCTCACAGAGTGAATAATGTATTTCCACCCTCCATTCAAAGATTTGTCAGATATGCAGGTTAGTCCTTAGTTTTTACACAAAATTTACTACTACGTCTAGCAACAAAAAACTATGGAACTTGGTGAGCCCAATTGAAATCTTTTTAGCCAACCGAACCTTCATAGTAAGCACCTGCCTATGTGACAGATGACAGCAATATTTGTTGACCCGGTCAATGGCTAACTGACATATTTTGGTATGATACTGTCACGCAGCAGACGAAGTATGCATCGCAAACCGCCCGATGCCCCTGGGTAACGTAAACACTCGTCCGATGATCACGCGGCCAGCTGGTGCTTCTATCTACAACCAGACATCTTAATTTAACTTTGATGTTGTGTCTGAGAAAAGACCTGTGCATAACTCGGCCTCTGAGAGGTGAGGCTGAGTTGCTGTGCTGTAACTGTGCCTTGTGTAAATGATTCATTTCTTTTATGCTTGTTTGATATGGTTCTATCAGGTAACCCATTGTTTCGCCAGTTCAGTTTGCATCTTGCAAACAGTGACTCACATTTCAAGTCTTTTCTTGCCCGCCCACTCGATCCATTGTAAACCCTCTTGGGGGCGGAGCTAAGGCTGAAAGAAAATTAGCTTAAGCAGCAATTATGAGCCGGCAGCAGCAGAAGCATCCTCAGAACCGGTTTCAACTAGCTGCAGAATTCGATGTCGTATATAAGTTCAAACTCTCAGAGCCTGCAACATGATGACAGAGAGCGTCAAACGAGCGATCGGTTACCATCTGTGGACACAGATTGACGATCGCAGTGACAGGTTGATACTAATATACTACATCGCTATCCATGTTCATGTAAACATTGATGTTGTAAACATATTTCATTTGTGTGGTGCTGCCTGCATGTATTATTGTCTAGATACATGGACTGGTTCCTTTAATTACTCAGAGAAGGCAACATTTCACTTGTGTAATGCAATGATGGCATTTTCTAGAACAAGACGCCATGCTATCACCAGAGAAAGACTACGCAATTCTGGACTTGGAACCACAGAATCAACTTTCCGTTTCAGGAGATATGAAGCAGGATGGTAAGTTGAAGTTGTCTCCACATTTTGAACGTTTCACACAATTGCCAAAATGAGCTGAATCATAAGAATTCATATTGTTTAAAGTTCTTCATAACGCTGACATTAGACGTATTGCTGTAAGCAAGTCTCGTGTAAAGTTCAATACATACGATTATTGATCTGCCTTCTGCATTAGCAAACTGGATAGAACCAGTCGAATTGAGTTTCATATCAGTCAGCGGTCAGCCAGACTGGTAGATGAGAGAGATTGTATAACGTAGTACAAAGGTTCATGTTAAGAAATGAGTCAGGCCCTCATGTTCAACTCTATTCCTTGACAGCCAATGAAAAACGATTGTGTGGAACCACTACACACAATGGAACCCAATCACGTTCCTGAATAGTTTTACAGCCGGAAAACTCATGAAATTAAATCTGATCCCCACTTCTCCTTCCCTTTACCTCTCCCTCTCCTGCCCATCCCTTCATTCGCCTCCCTTCATTCGCCTCCTTCATTCGCCTCCTTCATTCGCCTCCCTCCCTCTCTCTCTCTCTCCCTCTCTCCCTCTCCTCCTCTCCTCCTCTCCTCCTCTCCTCC
>ERZ1740065.2803-NODE-2803-length-10900-cov-11.933149_pt1 | contig 10900 bp, 8 predicted proteins | sample MGYA00581738_ERZ1740065 | MGnify/ENA primary metagenome ERZ1740065 (study PRJEB43018, sample SAMN04849749) | marine metagenome | isolation source: floating plastic debris | place: Pacific Ocean | collected 2008-09-01 | study: EMG produced TPA metagenomics...
ACCCGTCCCCTCACTACCTCTCTTTCTGCTGATTTTAATGAAACCAGCAATTCTAGCCTGAGGCCCCATTAGTTTTCTCTATCATAGAATGTATTCCTCACATTGTTCCCTCTCTCATTACAGCAAGCGGTCTCAAGTATTCCCGCCCACGACAACCCATTAGCTGCTCTTGCCTTCAACTCATCAGGTAGTAAAATAGCCACAGCTTCAGAAAAGGTACATCCTACTTCCACTTCACTGCATTCAATCATTGAACTTCCTCTATCTGATGGGCAGGGTTCAACAACTATTTAGGTGTGGAGGAAGAAGGGAATGAGCCTGACCTGTTATTGTTGTCTTTGCCAATGCTGGTAGCACTGCGGGTGTTATGCAATGCCAGACACAATTATCATATTCCGTAGTAGGCCTAGTTGCTAGTTGCTAGCCCGTACTAGCTTCCATAAGACTAAACCCTACTGGCCAGCTGTTTGTGTATTTATTTTTATCAATCGTGTTCCTCTATCCAGGGTACAGTTATCAGGGTGTTCTCCGTCGCTGACAACACCAAGCTGTTCGAGTTTCGGAGGGGCGTTAAGAGGTGAGGATCCATGACTATTCTACCTACCATCTCTTCAGACATCATACAACCAGAACTCTCTGTCACCACCAACTTTCAGCGGATATAGCTCCACCTGTCTGTCTGTGTGTCCACAGGTACGTGACAATTCACTCGCTGTCGTTCAGCTTTGACGGTCTGTATCTGGCGGCATCCAGTAACACGGAAACTGTACACGTATTCAAGTTAGAGAAGAAAGAGGACAGGTAAAGTACTTCGTCCTCTAATCCCTCCATCTTCCAATGGCCCATTTAATCATACAGTCTACTAGCTGTTAATTAGCCTGGATGAGAAACTCTATGACTAGAATTGTCTCTCCAATTTGGAGTTCTTTTGGGTACTACAGTAGCATAGATATCATAATGTTTGTTATTTAAACATGTTGAAAGATAATACTAGAGGTTATTACTAGTCACTCTTCGCTAGTAGTTGTTATCTCCGTCTAAATAGGGACTGTGAGAACATGAAAACATGTCACTCTCTCCTTCCATTCTCTTGATTTGACGCATGTGCTATCAGGATTATCAGTGTTCATTGACTACCTGCAGGCCAGTGGAGGAGACGCAGAGCTGGACTGGTTACGTAACGAGTGCGTTCAAATCGTCAGCCTCATATCTACCTAGTCAGGTCACAGAAGTGTTCAATCAGTTCCGAGCATTCGCCACGTGCCGTCTACCCGCCTCTGGTATGAAGACTGTGTGCGCGCTCAGCTGCGTAAAGAAGGTGCTGTGTGTTCTGGTGGCGAGTGAGGACGGCGCGCTCAACGTGTTCACCCTAGACCCAGTGGAGGGTGGCGAGTGCAAGCTTATCAAGAAACATAGGTTACTTTCCTTCACACACAGATTGTGATATTATCCCCCCCTTGTATTGCAGTATGGCTAGTTACTCTATCATTATAAAGATTCTGCCAACCCCCTCAATGGCTGTTTCAAGTATCAATCCTTACAGTATCCATAGTGTCTATGGCCTCCAATAGGTTGTCGTTCAAAGGTCTATTCTGAAATCTTAATGGAATCTTGATGTCGATAAGTTATCTCCCCTGTTCGTAAACCAGCTAAGAGAGATGACTGTACTCGGTTCTATGTTTTAGAATTGATATGTTAGATTCAGCGTTGTCATCGCGAGAGCATCAGTCCCCCGCTGACCGGCCGCTGACTAGTCCACGGCGGTCAGGTGACCGGAATAAATCATCCTCCGACTCCCCAGCCTCAGGTACACACTCCCAATCAATCACCTGACAGACTGTCACTATGTCACCTCCATGGTAGGAAGCTTCGAGTGTCAGGCTATGAGCTTTCACCAAACCTTTCAACCAGCGGATCTCTGGTCTGCAGCCTCTGGTATTTGTGATTTCCATTGTGAAATCGACGACATTCCCCGAATCTTTGAATCTTGTTTGTGAGAAAATTTGTGCAAACGAACCATTTGAAGTGTAGTATCTATATTGGCAACTCAAGAGTTTACCTTCATTTTCCAGATTCACAATCGTATCATGACATGGAGCCGTCTGGCAGCTCGCCCACGCCTCCGTTGAACGCACCCAACCTTGAGGATGAATCAGAGTTCCCACCAATGTCACACGACGACTGAAACTATGACAAGACTGACACGCGGGTGACCTACTCACTGGAAATGTAGCTCTTTTTTATGAGAGACGAAAAACTTGATTTTTTATGTGCGGGTAAAATTTTTATACCACTGATCCGTGCTTTATACTGTTGTAATATAAGATACCTACTATGTCAAGGAAAAACTGAACTCCTGGCTTCTTAAAGATACACCACCCAGCTCTGTAGTCTGAGAATTATCAGCTAGCAGGTAATTTCTATCCAATCCCGCGCAGTCACTATAACAGAGGTCATGAAGTGGGACTGGGTCCACAGCATTAGGGCTAACGACATCCGGGGCCTACAAGCAACTTGAATACGCTGACGGGCTTGTGATTGGTACATACAGCAATCTCCATGAGGTTTTGATATCAGCTTGAGATTTTTATGGTAATTATGTAATTCAGCAGTTGTAAGCTGTCTGGTACAAACTGCGGAAGAAATTTGGCAGGTATTTATGGGTCACAGAGTCTGACACTCCTGCGCATCATTGCTGGTGAGGAATAGTACGCAAAAATAACTGACAGTAAATACTCAAACTGCATCTCAGTTAGTTGGTAGAAGAGTAGTAGTGGAGTTGTAGAGTTATCAGGTTGACCTTTTCTCAAAAGCTTATGGAAAGCTATAGAGATGCCTTCAACACAGTCATGATTGTGTTGAAGGCATCTCTATAGCTTTCTATTTCAACACTTGATAATAAAGCTGTTACAAGCTGGACCTAATGCTGTGATCTCTCTGGTACTAGTACAGCATTATATGGCGGATATAGCTTGTGGTTACTGAAAACTATAGGGTAGCTTTATCCCTAACAGCACTAGTAGGGCAGTTGAGTCAATGATATAGAGAAAGGTCAAGGTCAGAGCATAAACAAAATGCTATTGACCCTGGCAATACTCTCTCCAATTATCATACTAGGGTACTTTCTTGCCTAATCCGCAGTAGCAGCCCTGACCAGCTACTGTTCCTGCTGATAAAGAGAGCACCAATGATGGACTGGAGGTGGTTAGGTGAAAAATTACAGTGAGAAATTGGAGTAGCTAGAATAATGTAAATCAGCTACCCTACAACTATATAGGTTACACACTAGAATCTGGCGGCCATGCCAATTCTCCCTCAGTTTGAGGTGAGAGTCAGTAAATTAAACAAGCAAACCAACAGACTGGGAAATCGAACTGGTACTGTATGACAGCAGACTCCAACTCCTCCTCTGTCCAGGCTCTGGGATAATATATATGGAGAACTCAAACGAGAGACTTCCAGGTTCTGTCAGAGCCTACACCAGACTAAGAGTTGTCCGCACTCTTGATTATTCCATCAGGTATTTTCCCAGCATATAATTTCAAACGGGCAAAAGTGTGTAAGGAACTGAATTGCAGAGTATAAATGCTCTGTTTCTGTTGCTTGACAGTCAAGATATAAAAACTGTTGATAACATTTACTGACGAAATAAGTTTAGCAAACTAATGTAGTAAAATGGATGTTGATGATATGATAGCCATTGCGTTCTAGTGTAGACGCCTGTGTCCGTATAGAAATATCTGAGTTGATGCCGGCCACCTCGCACACAGCAGATCCCTTCACCTCACACAAAGATTGGATGGATGCCAGTTTTCGCGGTCAGCTTCTTGCGACATGTCGGACAGCATTTCATGCTGGCCAAAGACTGGACTATACAGTCTCTGCAGAATATATGACCGCAGGAAGTAGACATGAGCTGACGACCCGTCCTCCGAATCTACAACAATCGTTCCATCAGTTTCTCTCTCTCTCTTCTTGTTATCAGTTCACCTACCCATCGCCCATACCCGCCCATCACCCATACCTGTCTGCCATCCCTGCCTGCCCATCCCTGCCTGTCCAACTACTCCTCTCAGGTGCATTTTTCTCTCCAAATATCTCATTTTGGCAACTATTGACCCCACACTTGTCAAGATGAATGAGTTAAGTGGACGGAGTTGATTAACGCATGGCCGGTCCTGTTGGCCGGTAGCGGCACTGAGATAAGGTGGATGTGTACCTTCTGCATTTATGGTGGGGTGCTGTGGGTAATGCATAGACAGGTTAGGAAAAATGAATATGCGACTCTGAGAATACTGCTGACAGTGAAGTAGAGAAAAGATGACGCACTTACCGTCCTTTCATGGTCGAGACAGATTGGACAGCTGAGTAATTTTCTTTTGGGAGTGTGTGAATCCGGATCAATATAGCCTGTGGACGCCGGCGCTTGACTTCAATAGAACAACACTGACAGAATTATTGGGGAATGACAGACTCACCAGATCAGGTGGAGAGTGTAGGAAGATAACTATATCCTACTGCTCAGCCTTCCACTTACATCATATCACCGTCAAATGCACAAGAGCTATGAGGGGCTGAGGCTAGGTAAGTAACAAGAACTAAAGCTATATCCACTTGTGTTGGCTAGAAAGTGTGGCAGACAAAAGATGAATAAGCACACTGGTCCTAGATGATAAAACCAATTCAGCTGTTATCAACAGCTCAACACACAGGGCTGTAGTCATCACCAGTTTCACTCTACCTATCTAAAGTCCCGGCTACACATTCGCAGATAATCTGCAAATTGTGATGGTGTGAGTGGCTGGGGTGCTACACATTCAGTTTTTCTCTTCCTTCTCAGCCAGCTGTTCAGTGTACACCTAGCACAGTGTGGACAGCCAATCAGCGTATGTAAATTCAACATGCTTTGCTCGTTGCGAATAGTGATTCCGCTAGTTTGAACACTCCACAAGTGGATTATTCGCAGATGATTATCTTTTCTGCGAGTGTGTAACCTACCCATTAGGTGTAGAACGGTGTTGGCAATGTGTGCCTACCTTCGCCAGAAAGTCAAAAACAACCTGGCAAATGCTAGTGAGTGTTGTATATAGCTGTGAAGGGAGGTAGATAGTAAAAAATTGGACTCGCTAGCTGGAGTTTTATGATCAGCTACTTTCCTATTATATCTGACACTTGGTTTAGGCTTTGGTAGCTTTCTGTAAACATCATTGTCAAGGAGACAGCTGTTAGTTCAGAGACAGCAAGGTTTACTGTCAGAATGTATAGCAACAGACCCACAGGCATGTCTTCCTAATGGTACAACGCCTGCAATGGGCTGTATTGGCGAAGGGGGTGACTATTTACAATTAAACTTGTTTTCACTGTACATTGGTGCAGAATAGAGGGGAAGATAACTTCCGCCGCATGACAAGAATCCAATAACCTTGACCTCTGAGAATGGATTTCAATCATGCTTACCTTGCATCGGGCTTGTTGAGATTTTCCTTCTCAATAATGATTACATCGCTGTCGTCTGCAATGTATAAAACACACCAATGCTGCTGTAGATAAGAAATAACGTTTCTCGCCAGCACCAAGTATAGATATACCAATACTAACCTAGATTCGTTGGTTCGCGTCGAGACGTCGATACTGAGACAAATATGTCATCATCAGATTCTGAAATTGAATCACAAAGATTGTGCAGTGATTGTAGATAAGGAGGTAGTGCGCCATGTATCACTGTCAGACATACCACGACGCGCCGGGCGACGTCTGTTGTTTGAAGTTCGGCTTGGTCTCGGAATGGGTCCAGCTGACAACGTCAAATCGATAGGTTCAGTTTGTTCATTACTAGTATCTAAAATCTGTACATCTTCTTCGTCACTAAGCAGTATCACGGTGTCACTAGATCTGCCCGATTGGCTAGTATCATCTGCTGTTGCCGCCGACCTCTGGCCATAAACATCATCATCAGACGACAGGTCTACAGAGCTGCTTTCACCTTCTAGTTCCTCAATATTCGGTCGTTTGGTTCTTTTCACTCGAGTCCTCATGATCTATTAAAATCGATTATTAACATGTGACCTGTAAATCTAAGACGAGCAGTGGAGGAAAGCCTATAGACGCAGCATGGTAAAGGTAAGAGAAAGGGAAAGCCAGATTCATTTCTCAGGAAATGTGTTATACTAACCTTACTGCGTGTACTTCTTTCCGTCATGACATCCTATCACGAGCATCTAGAATTCTCTTTACAACCTAACAGCAGAACAGGTTAAACCAAGATATAGAAACATGAAACAGCAACAAGTCCGAACTGGAAAAGGTGCGGCAGAGTGATCCTCATGGTGACTTCAGGATAGTAACAATCATGGCCATCGTTACGTCACATTGATGTGAACTCATAGGAGTCTCGATCTCAACAAGCTGTAGGAAAGAAGTTTTCGCACATAAAGAGTTAAAGATTAGAATATATAAATACCTTTGTGATCAAAATGCCATCGCTGAGTTTGAGTGAACAATCCGAACCGAGAAAACTCGAGAGAAGCTGCTCTACGATTTTCCTTGATTATAGACTGTAGTTCTAAGGAGAACGAAACAATGTGGAAATTACTCAGCGCTCTCGCTTCACTGAGCTACTTGAACGTCAGATCTCCACTAAGTAATGTAATGATGCCTCGTTTTCACGAACCAATTAGATCGCTTAAATCGTACAGGTTTTTGCGCAGGGGATTTTCCTGCCAAGGTTTTCCCACCCCAGGCGCTACTGTGAAGGGATATGCAACTGGTAGCCGAACTTCTACAGTTCATGCTATGCTCTGCTAATCCTTTGGCTCCATATGATGGTAGCTAAACCTCATTCTAATCAATCTGGATAATAATCTATACTTGCATAGATCAACACAAGCTGGTTCGTGGTTAGATCAGAATTGCTTTTGGGAGTTGTCTCACCGAGGGTTCATATCTAAGATGAGCAAACAGCAGCAGAGCCTAGCACATGTGTGCCTGCCTTCTTTATATAGCAATCTTGAGATTTGAGAGCAGATCGCATGCAGTTTCTGAGAGAGAAATCAAAAAAATGTGAGAAAGGGTGAGAGAAGGGGGGGGTGGGTGGAGAGGATGAGACCAAGGGTTGAGAGGGTGAGAGATGGAAAGGATGAGAGGTGGAGAGGGTGAATGAAAGAGGAATGGAGAGGGTGAGAGAAAGGGAGGGGGAGGCGGAGAGAGTGAGAGAAAGGGAGATGGAAAGTGTGAGAGAAATGTGAGGATGGAGAGAGTGAGAGAAAGGGAGATGGAAAGTGTGAGAGAAGGGAGGGAGAAAGTGAGAGAAAGTGAAGCTGTCGAGTTTCCATACAGTTTCCATCCAGGGACCTGCCTTATACATTATATATATTAGAAGGGTTAAATTAAACTGCTTGGTGAACAGTCTTTGTATATGCGTTTCACATCATTTTATAGCACATGAGAAGCAACCATTCATCCTATCTTTACAAAGAATGGCCTGGTCAGCTGTACTTCCTGCAATGCAGTATCATGCTGTCACTTATTTATAGTGTTCGTGTCTGATTGAGGCGGGTGAAAATAAAGTAAAAGGCTGCTGAATGCCGCTTTCATGCTATGTGAATAACTTCACCCCGAATCTGCAGTGAAAACTAGTAAAGTATCTCTGCAAAAAGTCTCATGGTGCCTTATGGTGCATCACGGTGTCTCACGGTGTTTCCTAGTGTCTCATTGTGTCTCATAGATCTGGACATTTCCGACCAGAGGCCATGTTAGATCAAGAGAGAGGACATCCGAAATGAAGCTGACTAATCAAAGAGACCGGAATACTTTTCTGTAAGCACTTCAACGGTACAGTTTATAGCAATTTTAAATTGACGACATGTATTCACAGTATTAAACTAGAAGCGCTTAGAACCCCTGAACGCTGAGGTTTAATCCTGATATCAACTGCCGCCTGTAGATCCTTTCCTCGGAAGAGTCTGATCTCGGTTTCGCTGACTGAGCCCTTTGCCTGATCGGTTGTTTGACAAAGCTCTGCTCTCTTGACTGTGGTCGCGAGATGGATGGTGGTACGTGCTGCAGGTGGGCCACCGGTTGGTAAATGTCAAGGTCAAAATGGCTGAGACGCGTCTGCTTCAGTGAACCATTCTTGATCAGAGATTCCACAGACTGTTTAGTAAGACAGTACAAGTTTGGCGTGTCTGGCTGCTGTAGACTGTCCAACTTAGGTCTACTATACGCCAACGCTGGTCTTCTCTTGATGGCGGATTTTACCGCAGGACGCTGAAAGTTGGTGATCCTACTGTTCTTTTCGGGGTACTGGAATGTGTTAACGTATACCAAGTCGGTAGCTACTTTGGTACCGCCTATCGTCTCCTCTAGTCCGACAGGCATGTTCATACAACCACTGCGCCCACCAGGAGGCTGCTGAATGTGACTGGTCACTCTGCTAGTAAGCAGAGTATGGCGAATCTGATGATATCATCAGTTCGGTGACTTACTGTTTGTACTGTTGTAGTACTGGCTGCCTTTCCGTCCGTGCTGCTACCGAGTTGAAAGTGCTGACATGCCCTGATCGTGTGCGGCCTTGTGTGCTGTGCAAACAAGTGAACAAGCAGTCACCTTGATTCAATTGATGTTATCTAAAGGCAGGCATTGGCGACATTTGTCTAAGTGAATGGCAGTGTGTTTATTGGAGTCAAATTATATCATTGGGTTATTTGAATAGGACAATGTACCAATGGTAACCGCCATTCATTAATTGCACTAAATACTGCTGCTCCTCAGCTCTGAGTGTTACCAAATATTATTGAATTTAATCTCGACTAAAGAGGATAATCGCCGGAGGCAGACTGGCCATCTAGTACGAGAGCTGGAGGTATTTTAAATTATGTCTGCCCACATATGCAATGAAGATGGTGGTTCAGAGTTTACTGATACAATGCTCAGATGTGTGGACCTCCTGAAAGAATGCTCGGTGAATGGCTGGCCTACATGACAATGACCTCTTAATGAGTCTAGGCTACGAAGTAGATTCCAAAGCATTAGAGGTCATCGTAAATTCCTCCTGAGTGGTGGGAATGTCTTAATTCCATACTGGCGAAGGCATAGCAACTCTGCTACACCATCGGTTCTGCTGTGTATGGAACACAGAACACCTCATTGGCCTCCGTCATCCAGACATCTATGTAACAGAACACCTCATTGGCCTCCGTGATTGAGACATGGGATTGAATCAGAGAATGCTTTTCTTGCAAGATCAACAGAGGCAAGGGATGGATATTTACCCAAAGCTGCTTCAACAGCAGTGTTCTATTAATAAATCCCTAGCAATGAAGTAATCAGTGATATTGCAATCGATTGAGAAATAAGCAAACAGTACAGATGATGTCACTGAACTACACACGATGCTCTAGTACAGTTAGTACTGATGGCTGATGTGATATACATGGCACCCTGTCCATACCTCGAGGTTATAAACTCAATGAAAATCCATGATGTAGGTTTCAAATTCAACACTAGTATTGTGTCTGCAATTTGTAGATAACAAATGAAAAATGTCAACTAGCTCCTTCACATGTATATAGGCTAGTAAGTACAGCAAGGACGTGAAAACCGACACTGATTAGGATCTTAGGCTAGATGCTATTCGCTCACATGTTGATGATAGCAGAGGTCAACAGAATATTGGAGGCATGCAGCTATAATAATAGGTATTTATCGGCAAAATAAACAATATGACATCATAGTAAATCTAAAATGGCGACTCAGCACAGGAAACTGCAGATAGAGGTCTATCCACAGTCCTTTCCAACGACAGTAATCGAAGACAGAGACGCATATTCTCGTATCATATATGATTGGTATCATTGTTCTCTACAAACTTCACATGGGTGAATGGAAAGTGTCCTTTTTTGCCGTTGAGCTCGCCTTCCCATTGCCCGTTTAGCGGGGCTGACGTGACGAGGATGACGTCGTCGACCTACAAATGGCATTGACATAAATACAAATGTCCAGATATAGTTACTGAGGGCGTAAAGCTACCACTATTCATATGGGAGAGAACATAACGTCAGAGATCCTGGACAACCATTCTGGTGTCCAGGATCTCTGATAAGACGCAATTCGATCATAAAAAAGAAGCTAGATTTCATCCGCTGGAAGCATGAGCTGTGATTGGTCAATCTATTCCCGCGGCTAGAAAACATCAGCCACTGTCCGAATCAACTCAGAGGGTATCCGAAATCGGAGACTTGATTCGGAAAACTGCTTTAGCAGAGAATGCATTCGAGCCGAGAAGCGGACAGCGTAAATGCCCATGTTTCAGCCGCACTTACCTCCAGTTTGAGGGCAGTCTTATCGTAAGCATTGGGTATCCTTGCAGTGATGACTTTAGCACACGCCGGCAGCTGCCGTGGCCGCTGCTGATTGGCCCCGTCGCTGCTCTGCTGAGGCACGGCAGCGGATGAGTCAGTGTCGTGCTGCTCACCGTCATACTGCGGAGAGCGAACATCAGAGGTCATGGTCACGCTGAGTTATCCGCTAGGATTATTATACGAGTTGGAGTCACTCTTACCACTTCAATATACGGCACTGGTATGGAGCCCTCCTTGCCGGCGCTGTTCCTTGCTGTCCACCAATTGTCTTCATCTTTCCTTATCACAGTCAGTATCTCATCCTTCTTGAATGGCAGGTCGTCAGGGTCCTGTACACCCGAAAGGAAACTAATATAGTGAATGATTGGATTTGGTAGGGGAAGACAACACCAGATAAAAATTACGGCCAAGAGTCATCACTTGGATAGACAGCATAGAGTTTGAGGAACGATAGAGTGAACGGGGGGGGGGGGGGGGAGGGATGAGGGGGGGGGGGGAGGGAGGGGGAGCGCCCATGTAGAAAATTTTTGGATGTTGTAACA
>ERZ1740065.2804-NODE-2804-length-10900-cov-5.392162_pt1 | contig 10900 bp, 11 predicted proteins | sample MGYA00581738_ERZ1740065 | MGnify/ENA primary metagenome ERZ1740065 (study PRJEB43018, sample SAMN04849749) | marine metagenome | isolation source: floating plastic debris | place: Pacific Ocean | collected 2008-09-01 | study: EMG produced TPA metagenomics...
GAATGGCTCTAAAATCGTCCGCAGTTCAGCTTTGTCACCGTGTTTTCTGGAAAAGTAAGCTACAGCCTCAGCAAAATTCACGGTCAGACACAACGCGTTATGCAAATGATTATGGGCAACGTCTGCTCCAGGCTCATTTTTGATCAGGGCAATCATAGCAGAAGTATCAAAAACAACGCTGGTCATGATACTGGATCCGATTTTTCCCAGCGTGTCATTTCTGCTTCTTCACGCTGTGCTTCTGCCCGTTTCCAGGCTAAAAAATCATCTGTTGAAATTTGATCCCAGGCACCACTCTGCTGCAGTAAAGCGCGTGCACGATTAAGTTTTTGTTGTAAGGTCAGAATCTTAAGTTCATTATCTTCTAACTGGAAGGTAACTTTATCGCCTTCTGTAATTCCTAGTTCATTGCGTATTTGAACAGGGATAGTTACCCTCCCACCTTTATATATTTCTGCATTTAGCTCCATGAAAAGCCTTTCTGTACTGGATTTTGCATTAACTAATCATATAGAAATCATGCTTTCTTTTCTACCAAAAAGTTTTAGTGAAATATACTTTTTTACCTGAAAAGTACACTGAAAGATTTCTACCTATAAGAGAATTCTTGTGGTGAGTTATTTGACCAGACATAAAAAGGAATTATGTCTGGTTATAAATCTTTCTTCAGTATTTTGTTGTTGCTGCCATTAGAAGGTTTTTGTATATTCTAAAAATGGCAGCAATTTCAGAACAAGCAACAAGTGTCCGTGTGAGAAAACTCGAACCTTGGATCGTAACCACACATGCTCGCTTAGCAGAGAATGAGGGCGTTTCTCTAGAAGAGCATTTGCGTAAAGTGCTGCGAAAAGAGGCATTGCGGCCACAAGAGGAATTTGCATTAGAAATGCAAAAGCGGCGAGCCGAAATTGCTGAAGAGTTTGGAACAAACTTCCCTAGTAGTGTTGACCTCATTCGCGCTGTTCGTGAAGACTCGAACCTATGATCGTCGTTGATGCCAGTGTCGCCGTGAAATGGTTTGTTCCTGAACAAGATTCAGACAAAGCCGAGCAGCTACTCTTCTCTCGTGAAAAACTACTAGCACCAAAAATTATGCGTATTGAAGTCGCTGCCGCCATTACCCGGCTGGCTAGGACCAAGAGCATTAGCCCCGCGATGGTGGGAATACTCCTCCAAGATTGGCAACGCTCTCTGCATGATGAAACGGTTACGCTGGAGCCTACACAGTACGATTTTCACAATGGCACGCAACTTTCTTTAGATCTTGGGCATCCATTACAAGACTGCTTATACCTCGCTGCTGCCCATCGGCTAGAGACACGGTTACTCACTGCTGACAATAAGTTTTTCAAGAAAGCAATCGCCGCAGGTCATGACATCAAGCTGCTAGCAGATCAGTAACACCACCACTGTCATGGTCAAACTGAACGTGATCGTCTCTCCATTAACGCTACCAGCCATCACTGGGGCTGAAAATGCTATGCAGGTGAATGTTCACTCACCGCTACCAGTACCAGCCTTGGTGCAGAATTCTGGGGAACGTGCATATCATAAATTTGTGGAATATTTTATCGGCCAGCTTCGGAATCCAAATACCCGTGAAGCCTATGCACGGGCAGTAGGACGGTTTCTGAGCTGGTGCGAGCAGCAGGGGGCTAAGTGTCTGGAAGACGTTTCCTACTTGGCTGTTGCCGCCTACATTGAGCAGCACCCAGCTAGCCCACCTACGATCCTGCAGCACTTGGCCGCTATTCGGCAGCTATTTTCCTGGTTGCAACAGCAGGGAGTTTTGGTTGAAAACCCTGCTGTTAATGTCAAAGGCCCTAAACATCGGGTCAAAATTGGTAAAACCCCAGTTCTGAATACCGAAGAAATGCGCCAGCTGTTGAGTAGCTTTGATACCTCTCACATCATTGGCCTTCGAGATCGCGCCATCATTGCACTGATGACGTTTACCTTCGCCCGCATTGGTGCGGTGGTAGCTATGAACATAGAGGACTATTTTCTAAAAGGTTCCCGCTACTGGGTGCGATTCCATGAAAAAGGAGGTAAGTACTTAGAAGTCCCGCTACATCACTTAGCCAATGATTACCTGTATGTCTATGCTAAGGCTGTAAAGCGACAGCATAATATGCAAGGGGAGAAGAGAAGGCCGCTGTTTCGAGCACAGCGACGTGGCCATATCAAAGAACTAAACCATAACCGTCTTAATCGACGTGATGCCTGGGCAATGGTGAAGCGACGAGCAACCGATGCTGGCATTGCCACCGATATCTGTAATCACACGTTTCGGGGCACTGGCATTACTAATTATTTAGAGAATGGAGGAAGTCGGGATACAGCTCAAGAACTGGCTGGACATGAAGATGTCCGAACAACGGCGCTCTATGATCGGCGAGTAAGCAAAATTAGTCTCAATGAAATTGAACGAATGCGGTTTTAAGAATGCTTTTGTTTCTCCTACCGTTTGGCAAATATTTAGATGGAAAGATAAAAGTTGTATATTTAAATAGCTCGCCAGTGTCTAGCTGAGTAGATGCCTCTATCTTTTATGACTGATTGGCTTTAGCGTCGACAGGATAAAGCTTGAAACGCTTGCGAACTAAGCAAGCTTATGATTCGTCATAAGTACCAATGGTTCAATAAGTATTCATCATCGAAATATGTGTACTGCGATTATTCAAGGCTCATAATCTGACTGAATATACTATTCAGTCAGATTATAGTATCTTGTGCCGAAATCACACGCAAAGCGTTTGTGAGCAAAAGTTAAGAGCTATAGCTTCGGACTAGTTTCATAAAAGCTTGCTATTTGAATGATGAATATTTATATCTATCCAACCTTCAAACATGTAATGTGGCGCACTTTTACAGACGCCTTTTAATAACTATTCTTCTTTACTAAGAAAGTAACTCTTAACGCATGGTCAAATCATACAAAAGTAGCCTTAATCAAGTCGAAAAAAAATTTTCAGAAAAGTTAGTATCAGGGGAAGATGCAAACGAGGAAAGGGAAGAACTCATACAGCACTTGCTTTCAGAAGGTTGGACACAGGATGACGCAGAGATATACGTGATAGACACTGAAAGACTTGCCTTTTCTTGGCAAGAAATTTTAGAGACAACTAAACTTCATAAATCATGAACTAGCTACCTATTTAGACAAATCCACGGGCCATCGCTGACTTTAAACAGTGTCTAAAAGATTAAAAAGTATGTGTAGCGTTTCTCAGTCACGTAAGGTGTATTCTCAGAGCTAAAGCTTGTCAGTAAGAGGCTCGGCTGCACCTCATCAGGTTAGAAAACGCTATGTTTCAGGACTTCCTCTCAAATTTGAATGTCAATCCCCCGCGAATTCCTGTTTCTACACCAGAGCCCAATAGGACAAGTTTGCCATTTGCACTAATTTCGGCGGATACCGAAAGCTCAGTAAATCGAAATTTACCTACATCATCTGGCGCATTCATCACAATCTCTTCTATGTGAGTGAGGAAAATGTTGACATTTTCTGCTAAAATTTGAACCTTCAACTCGTTGGCTCCAGCTCCTCTTCTAACAGTGGCATCTCCAGTTCGAACTAAGATTGTGTCATTATCCATTTGAATCACCTGATTGGACTAATCTAATAGTAGGAGGAGCGTACATAGAATACAATAGACCTGACGGATTACCATATTCTTGAAAAAAGTATTGTCGTACAGCTAATAAACATTCTCCTAAACTCTTTCCCTCAAGGAGTTGTGTATAGAGCTGATTTGAAAAGTCAGCAGCGAAAGTGTCAGGTACAGCACACTCAGTCGCAACAACGCCTCGCGCACCGCATTTCAGAAAATGAGCAGCAAAAGAAGAAGTGTAATGAGGGGTTAATTCACCTGTTTCACAGGCATTCATTACTATAAGCGGATGCCCGTTAGTATAAATTTCTTGGTTCGTGATGTCTCTAAGACTAATTTCGAATTCTTCTGAGAGTAGGAGGTAAGAGTTGTGCGGAATACTTGAATTATAGAAAGCGTGACATGCAAAATGTGCCAAATTTAGGGTATTAGACCAGAATCTTTGAAACTCTTGTAATTCCTCCCGCCGCTTTTCAGGATCTAGAGGGCGTAAACAAAAAAGTGATAGTTTACCTTCATCTTGCCAACGAGAGAATAGATGGCTCTCTTGATTTGCACCTGATAAACCATCATAGATAAGTAACCCTAAAGTTGGCAGAGAGTCAATAGAAATTATTGGTGAAATAAATCCTCCGGGGCGAGCACGATCTCTCGAGATAACTCGAGAGATTATATGGTTCATTCCCCAGAAATGACAACAGGAACCTGATTGAGAATCTGAGCTAGGGAGACAAATTAGTTCCCAGGGAAAAGCAAAATTATCCGCATCAATTTCTATATAGCAACGTTGATTAGAAGCAAGTAACTGCTCTATTGCAGAGCGCACGTCATGATCATCAAAAATCCTTACAAAAGCAAACCGCCCTAATTCAGTAAGGCTATCTAAATTAGCTTGTGCTGACGTTTGTTGATTGTTGTTGTGAGCGATATCGCGCATCGCTTTCTGAAGATCTTGATTCAGACTTTCCAAGTCATGAGAAGTCATGTCAAGCTCCCTACGTAAACTTTGCCCTTCCGCAAGAAGCTGTAAACTATACTTCGTCCCCTCCTGGTAGAATCGGAGATTAATATCAACAGAGCTTTCGTGGTAATCAACAGGGGGCAGCAGAGTAGTCTCGATCATATTCGTTACAAGCGTTTGACCATAACATTAGTATCAAGTCATATTACTCGCTAACGTTGACCTTGAACTCAACTTTTCCAAGCCAGTGCCTTCGGTACAAATATTCAACTCGAATCCTCTTTTGTCCCAAAGATAACGGTCTTAGGTAAAAATTCACAAAATCGTTTTCTTCAAACTGTTTGAAAATGTATGGCTGAACCCAGTTCGGCTGGATTTCCATATCTTCTGCCCAAGCAACGATATCAAGTTTACAGAAATCTTGTTGATCTCGAATATGTATGCGATTGCCCTCAAACGCGTTAGCTAAATAGCCTTGGATGCCAGCCTGAAGTGTATAGACCTGATTAATTCGAAGAGGTTTTTCTGTTCCATGGCCTTCAATGCTTGCGACTGCACATGTCACGGCGGGATCCTCTGTCTGCAATCGTTGTTGAATTCTATGAATACAATACCCAAATAAATCTACTATCTCTTGAGAATTGTAAGGCGAAAGATCCTTTATCGTTGTGAGTATAGCTAACTCTTCTTGCCTGCCCTGTTCAGCGACCCACATTAGCGTAGTTTGAAGAGCCTCTTGGCTAGGAGGCTCCATTAACTCCAGTACTCTTTGCTTTCGTTCTACATTATTTCGTAATTCTTGTAATTTTTGTTTGGGATACGGTGCAGATTTACCGCCAGAATTCTCTCTTAGCCTTTTATCTGTCTCAACTAGGATTTCACCAAGAAAATCAATTGATACTATTAACTTATCTAGCGTCTGTTCTTGTTGTTCTTTAGGAACCTCATCTTCTATAATATTAATCTCAGCTTGCAGCTTCTCAGAAATACTAATATCGCCATGTAGCGAAAAAACGTGCAGCTTGCTGCGAAAATCTTCCTTCAGCTTCTTATTTCTTTGAACTTTTACGTGACGCGCTTGTTTAAGTTTTTCTGCAAGTATTTCTCTATCATGCTGCTCATCATAAATCTCCTTTAAGCTTAATTCATACTCGTGCTTAATCTCTTGATATGTACGGGTAAAGTCATCTAACAGTGCCGTTGCCATCTTGAAGAATCAACGCCCCAAAAAACTAGAAACAGACCTACATTCATTGCTTCGCCTCATACATACACGCTGTTCGATGATCGGCAGAGATATGTAAACATTATTATAGCTCCAAAGTCTTGCTGTACTAGACTTAAAAACAAAGAACTTTTACATAATTATCGCAGATAACGGTTTGAGCGTGTTGACAAGTACATAGTTACTTGTCAACTAGTGATCCAGGGCTAACTCAAGTCATACTACAGTAAATGTGTTTATTAAAGCGGCATGTGTTTTTGCCTCTTGGTTCATAAGCTGGAACTTTTAATAAACATGCAATTTTTCTTATTTTTTCTCATTAAGAGTAATTGCATATTGTGGGCACTGATTCCGTATATCAATGGCGGCGACCGAAGTGCTTGCAGTGTAGCAGTTTTAGTTATCTGTCTCGGAAATGGCTGTATTCCTTTCACCCAAAAAAGTTTTAGTTAATTTAGTTCATCATGTCGAACTAGCGCCATATTGTTCCCATTTATCATGAAGCTATGACTAGAAATCACATAACACTTTTTAATAACTTTCGCCAGTTTTCATAAGCTGTCTCAAATTTTAGTTGATAGCGGCATGTGAGCACTGAATCAATCCGAAATTATCGAATGGAATACCCTCGCCCCATTAAAGCTTCTTAGGCTCTGCTACCTAAATTTTGCAATTCATTGAGCTTTTGGTTGGTCTTGAACTAGTAGAAAAGTGTGTAACGCGCCAATGCAAAACCAGCAAGGGACACTTATAAGTAGATGGCCAAAACAAAACTATTCAATAACCCAAAGGCCAGTAGGCAAGAGCCTAGAAACTCAGAGCTAAGTTTACTTATGGCCACCCACTTATAAGTGTGGTTGCTACGCACTACGCTCTAAAGGTTAACTTTCATTTCTGAATACATTGTGTAGGTCTTGGAAAGCCCGAGTGCAATCTAGATAAGAGCTTTAATTAAAAGATCAAAAGCAACTCTCTGAAGTAGGCGAAATCATCTGCAATAATTAGTGAGTGATTGCTCATGCTTAGAATGACAAGAGAGAAGATCTTTAGACCAGCTTTTATGAGCTCTACATCTAAAATCAATATCAACTTGCAATATTGGTTGTATCAGAAATATTGCTGATTAAAAGACTAAGCTAACTATCAAGCCTTGTTCCTGCAAAAATGCGACTAATTATTCTGTATCAGACTTGATTGAAAATAATGGAGCCTCTGATATATGAGAGTTTCAAGGATTAGCAAAAAGCTTTCGACCGATTTCGTACTACTTTAAATCCGATTGAGCCACTCTTCTAAGGCACGACCTGTTGGTAAGTTTCAAAGCTCTTCCATGTCATACTTTGCCACAGGCTTCCTTCTGCTACGCCAGTCTTAGAGCTGATTTCTTAAGTCGCTGAATCCCTTTGGGTTCAAGGCTTACAGAAAACCCATAGATTCAAGAAGGTTGAAGCTACCACTATGCAGGGGATACAAGCCTCTTAAGATTTAGTTTATATAGCGGTTTCCACTCAAATGAGGTTCACTAGAATCATTGTCTGATGAGCTTTTCAGCTTCAAGCCTATACCTCACTAGATAGAGAAACGCTATAAATCAGCTCTCAACATGAGGAAGAGAGTACCTGAGAATCTTTCTTGCTTCTCCACTCCAGTGTAGTCAATGTCAACTTTCTAAAAAATCTTTGACTTTATCAACAAGCTCAAAAGGAAGAAGCTCCTTCTTCTCGAAAAATTTAATAAGGGCTTCTCCAGAGGCTTGCTCAACTTTATTAATTAAAGCCTCATCGCTGACATTTGTTAAAAATATAACTGGGATATTCGACCTTACTTTTCTAATGTACTCGTATAAATAGGCTCCAGTTCTCAAACCATGATGTGTTTTCTGATTAGCAAAGGCTTCTCCTGGAGGCATCATGACATCCAAAATTATTAGTTCGATATCTTCCAAATTTTCTTTGAAGAAGACTATAGCAGAATCTACACTTGATTCATATTGAACTTTGTATGATGCAAACTCCAACTCCTCCCTATAGCTTTCCATTCGAATATCTTCATCATCAACAAAAAGAATCATTTAGTTAACCCTTTCTAATATTTTAGGCAAAATCAGATGGAATTCAGTTGGCTTAGCGCCGTTAAAAAGTCGCAGGTCACCTCCGAGTTGATGCATTATTTTTTTAGAAATAAACAGACCGAGTCCAGATCCGTTAATATTTTTTGCTTTTGCTTCCGGACTCCGAAATCCCTGATCAAATATGTATTTTTGATGTTTTCTATTGATACCTATTCCCCAATCTTGGAACTTTATAGTAAATGTTTTTGCATCTTCATCCACCCCTAATACCAACCTAAAAGTACTTCTATCAGGTTCGCAATACTTGATGGAGTTTATAACTATGTTATACACGACTTGATTTAATAATGCCTTATCAGTATAAACAACAATTCTATTACTATCACTTCTATTGTATTGAATATTCGATGACGGGAATCTTAATCCAGATATAATAGGATAAACTGTTTTTATAACAACATCTCTAAAAACGACTGTCTCCATAAACTTAGGCTTTTGACGAGGCTGTCTACCAAAGGCATATTCTATCTGATTGATTTGATGCAGAAGTAGATCGCAATCGGTCAGAATATCGTTGTACTTTAGAGTTAATCGATCGTAACTTAGTTGACTAATATGTCTCTGAGAAAAGCTAGCATTACTTCTTATACTCACAATTGGAGCTATACATTCGTGAGTAATAGTATCTATAAGCATAGATTTTGAGCGCTCAAGAACTCGAGCTGCATCATCAACAAAATTCTTTAAGATCTGGATGTCTTGCTCATAAATATACGGTACATATTCCCTTTGATAGCCTACTTCTATTGTTCCAATTACCTGACTGCTCAGAAGCTCGATTATTGGAATATATCCTCTAACTAATTTTTCATGTCCGTATTTTCTGAAAATACTCCTATCAAAACGCTTATCTCCCAGTCGAGGAACTTCAATTTTTTTGTTTTTGACAATGCAAGATTGAATGTCTTCACTTTCTAAAGAGTGCTTTGCTTCTGCTTTGAATTCTTGGGCTTTTCTTTTTGACAGTCCAACAACGTATTCAGACTTTATAATCGTTCTTTCAAAATTGACAAATGATATATTAACCCATTTGAATCCTAAAATCTCATGGATCCCTTTAGCCAGTATTTCCATAAATTCATCTTGATCTTTACTCCTATTAATTGCTCTTTCTATACCACGTAGCTTTGCATGTTTTCTATTTAATTCGATACTTTCCAATCTTATGGCGGCGCAACGTGTCATAACCTCAAGTCGCTCAATATCTTCTTCAGAAAAAGCGCTAGGTTTTGGGCTCTCAAGGTTTAATACTCCTATACGCTTTTTTCCATTCTTGTTAATCTCCTTTCCGACTCTGATGGGGACATTATCAATGAGTATCGGAATTGCTAGTTCTGATCGTGTATCTTCCCATCCTTCTACGTAAGCTTTATTCCATTTGGAAGACTCTATATCCAAAACATTGATACTTTTTTCTTGTATCAGGGCTGTACCACTTATACCCTCTCCTAATTTCAGTTTTGAGATATACTTTGGATATCCATCCTGATGCATCACATCAAGCATCCCAGTCACGGAGTTTAAACAACTAACTATCCCGTAAGGGCAGCCTACTGAGTCCATGGCTCCTCTTAGCAGTAATTTGAAGACATCATCTTTTGTAGAAGTTGTTGTCATAATATTCAACATTGACTGATTTAGATCTCTAAATGCTTTTTTAGAGTTAATCAGTTTGATTTCTCTAAATGCTTGACATGCAAATTGTGAGAATATCTTAAAAACTTCTATTTCCCAATCTTCAAAATACCGCATTTCAGTAGTGAAGATTTCTAGCATTCCAAAAATATCTGTACTTGTTTTCAATGTCGCACATAATAAAGACCTCCATCCTCTGTCAGTAATTTTTTGGAAATCAGATAATCTTACAGACGCAATATTTGAAATATCAGCTAAAAAAAATGTCTCCTTTTTAAGGATAGAGGAGATTGCAGGATGCATTATATCTAGTTCAGTTTCTTGGTAATCTTCATCTACATCACCTGCAAACGAACAAATACTCAAATATCTTTGTGGAGACGATTTCTTCCAAATAAGGCAAATTTCAACTCCAAGAGCCTCGCAGACTACAGATGGCAAAGTTTGAATGAAATCCTCAGAAGAGATTGAAGACCTTAGCTCAAAAATATCATTTACTACCTTAGATATCTTGATCGTTGCATGATCATTTGCCTTCTCTGACATAGTCGGTACCCTTTCAATATTAAGCGGCTAAAAATACACTCTCATAAGTCGCTATGGTTGCATTATCTAGCAACCTCTGCACCACTTTTTATTGAAAATTATATATTTTTTGAAAAATGAGAACTAGGCTAATGGGTCACGCCGGTGCAATATGCTGCCAGATTTTCAGGCAGCTTTTGACTCAGCCATATAATTGAAGAGGGTTCTTGTAGGTCTCGATTTTAGTAGCGTCTTGCCGTTTCCAGCTGATGTCAAAAAAATGATGCGTAGCCCGTTCAATTTGGGCTGCATACCAGCCTTTGACTTCTAGGATCAGGAGGCCAAAGTCAGGGCCAAGAATAATGAAATCAGGATAAAGGTCTTTGACACGAGGCTCGTACCAGACAATAAAATCTTCGGGCAGCTGCGTTCGAAGCGATTCAAATAAAAGCTTTTCGCCCTGGCTAGCCGTTGATGGCACGGTATCTGGGACCATTTGCGCCATTGTGTCTTAATCCTCAGCGTTCGAATAGCATGCAGACTTTATAAGCGGCGATCACGTAGTGTCATCGACCCAATCACAGTGCTCACAATCCCAATGGACTTTTGAGGATTCCTTACCTTGAATCAGTCGTTCACAGTTGTAGCATCGGTCAGTGAAGATCGGATGCCAGTCGAGTAATGCCAATTTCTGCTCAAGGGTTAAACAAGCATTCAGGGCTGGAATAGACTCGCCATTATATCTAGGTATTTCGACAGCAATTCTCAGTATGAGATTTCAGCTAGTATCAGCCGGGATTTCAAGCTCC
>ERZ1740065.2805-NODE-2805-length-10895-cov-12.268727_pt1 | contig 10895 bp, 12 predicted proteins | sample MGYA00581738_ERZ1740065 | MGnify/ENA primary metagenome ERZ1740065 (study PRJEB43018, sample SAMN04849749) | marine metagenome | isolation source: floating plastic debris | place: Pacific Ocean | collected 2008-09-01 | study: EMG produced TPA metagenomics...
CTCAGACGTGCGCGATCTCAGACGTGCGCGATCTCAGACGTGCGCGATCTCAGACGTGCGCGATCTCAGACTATTGTTGAATGACTTTCTAGAGTTTGATCAAAGTTCTGCTGGAGGAGAATTACACCAAGGAGGCTGAGTACGCCATGAAAGCGCCTGTGCTGTTCGGCGACTATCGTAACGCTCTCGAGGAGTCTGAGCCTCGACTCTATGAGGATCTCCAGGACTACGAGGCCACCAAGGCTCTGTTCACTGAGGTGGCGCCATCTGTCTCTAGTTTGACTCCATTTATCATTGTCTCTGTCAGTAGCCGGCTGATCTGAGCACCTGGATCCAACCAGATCTATCTCACTGCGGTCATCATTTCCCCTTGACTCCACCCCAAGATTGTCTGTCCCCACCCAGTATGGTCTAGGCTCCGCGCGTCTTTACCGTTCACTGCTTATCGCATACATTAATAGAATAGGTATAAGATGAAGTATGTTTGCCCAAATTTCTTTTTTTGGTTACTTTGTAAGCGAACAATGATTGCTACTTTCTACTTACACAGCAAACTTACTATACTTTCACATTAAACTTACTACACGTACGCAGTGGACTTACTACACGTACGCAGTGGACTTACACACTAAATACTTTACTGACAGATTCTGAGCGAGTACAATGACAGGAACACAGCGATGAACCTGGTCCTCTTCGACGACGCTCTCGAGCATCTGACTCGAGTGCATCGGGTCATCAGGATGGATCAGGGACACGCCCTGCTCGTCGGCGTTGGCGGCAGTGGAAAACAGGTCAGAAACAGTCAAGATCACCTTACAGCAGACTGCGTGGAACTCTAGTCTATCACGTCATCGTATCTGCTGTTGTAGTCGCTGACGAAGCTGGCAGCGTTCACCGCTGACTGTGAGGTATTTGAGATTACGCTGAGCCGGGGATACAGCGAGAACAGCTTCAGGGACGACCTGAAAATCCTCTACAACAAACTCGGCATCGAAAACAAGAAAGTCGTCTTCCTGTTTACCGATCAGCACGTTGCGGAGGAAGGTGAGACATTGTGTAGATAACTCTCGATTTTATAGGAGTAATCTTCTCTTAGTACTGGCGTAGGCTTTACAGTATACTGCATTATTTGGATGCCTGTAGTATTGGATTTAGGCTACAGTAAGCCTGAAGAGTTCAGTAAGTTAGCCGTTGTCTCCCAATGCATGCCTTATCATTTAGGCTGCGTTCCTAGTGTCAAACCATCAAACTTGCAGTTTGTGTTGTGTCACACATCAGTCTATTGATATCTCCTACAGGATTCCTGGAGCTGATTAACAATATGCTGACGTCTGGTATGGTGCCTGCCCTCTACCCTGATGATGAGAAAGAAGCTATCATAGGCCAGGTGAGTGGGTGGGGAGTGTCACACCATTACACAGTATGTCACACAGTATGACATGCTATGACACAATATGACACGGTATGACACAGTATGACTCAGTGTGATATGCTATGACACAGTAGGACTCGGCATGACATGCTATGACATGCTATTACACAATCTACTGACTGTGATGCATGATCTTAAGTATTTGTACCTCATGCAAACCTTCTACTGCCTAAATTTCTCTCGAGGCTTGCAGCTCTAATTACTCGTCATCTCTCCGTGGAATTGTTTGACCTACAATCGTTTGACCTACAATATAGATTGACCTACAATATAGATTGACCTACAATCTAGATTGACCTACAATATAGATTGACCTATAATATAGATTGACCTACAATCTAAATTGACCTACAATCTAGATTGACCTACAATCTAGAGTGACATGTCCGTGTGAGTCATAACCTGAACGCTGCTTGTCAGCGTCGTTACAACTTGATATCTGTTTCTTCCAGATGAGGAACGAGGCAATGAAAGCCGGCTCTGCTCCCGCTAGAGAGAGCATCTGGCAGTACTTTGTCAACAAGTGCTCCAACAACCTACACATCGTCATGGCCATGTCGCCAGTGGGCGAGACGCTGAGGACGAGGTGTCGTAACTTCCCTGGCATGGTGAACAACGCCAGCATTGACTGGTTCTTCCCCTGGCCAGACCAGGCTCTGTTTGCCGTCGCCAGCACCTTCATATCTCCTGAGGTAACGATGCACTAGTAAGCCCTGCTGATACAGCCTCTCATAGAAGCACTATCATACCTATCTATCATATACTAAACAGCGTAAAGTTTTTGCACCTTGAAAGCTCTAGTGGCTTCATAAGTACTTCATTAACTTTCAAAGTGTCACAAACACAACGCAGAAAAGCTGCAAATAAAATGCCACACTAATTATTTACGGTATTTTTAATGCAGATATTTGTAGTTTTACAGTACGAGCGTTATTATGATGACGGTTTAAGATTCGAATGATTTGTATAACGATTTTTGTATCATTCTGTTCAGGGCAGTAAGGTAATCCCTATGTGATAATGTCTACCTTCATGTCTGCGTTTACTAACACCACAGGACGTTGCCACACACAGTCCCTGTCTCAGCCAGATGCCTTTGATTGCATTTGAAACTTTGATTTGTCCCCCCTTGCTATTTCATCCCTCACATTTCATCTCGTTTCTCGCAGTGTAGCTGGTGGTGCGTTTAGACGTCACTAAGTTTTTTTTATGATTGTTGACAGGACCCGCTGATACCGGAGCAGCATCGCGATGCCATCATCGCTCACATCGTCAAGGTCCATCAATCGGTCGGAGAATACAGCAAAGTCTTCCAACAGAAACTCAGGAGAGCTAACTACGTGACGCCAAAGAACTACCTAGACTTCATCAGCGTCTACACCAAACTACTGCAAGATAAGGATACTTTCGTCTTACAGCAAGTACGTCGCTAGTATCGTCTCGCGTTGTGGTTTCTAACATCAGTTGTCTGAAGCAGAGTATTTCTGTAGACAACCAGTAGTTGTCTATTTCCCTGAAATTGCTCGTGATAAGAAGTGTTGAATGATTCTTAAGAACTTTTCCAGATTTGTTAAGAATTATTGAAGAGTTCTTCAAGAATTCTTTCAGTATCTTCAGCGCAGGAAGAAGGACAGCCACCTTTAAATTTCAGTTGTTTTAATCACAAGGATGCGGATTTTTTCGTTTATTTTGAAGTCTGTCAGAATATTTCGAGTTACAGCGGCTGGCAAATACAATTTTTTTCCATCTGCAGTGTGACCGTCTGGCCGGAGGCTTGACGAAGATCGCTGAGGCCCAGGTGCAGCTGGACGACCTGAACAAGAAGCTGGCTGTACAGAAAGTGGCCGTCACAGAGAAGACGGCTGCCTGCGAGTCGCTGCTGGAGACGATTGCCGAGGGCTCAAAGACTGCAACCGAGAAGAAGGAACTTGCCGTTGCCAAAGGAATAGAAATCGAGGAGCAGTCGAAGATCATCGTTGTTGAGAAGGTGAGAGATGACCTGAGATGCGCCTTATGTCTGTGAGCGTTCTCACTGTTTTTTGTTTGCATGCATGTAGAAAGATGCAGAAGATTCTCTGGCTGAAGCTCTGCCGGCGCTGGAAGCCGCCCGGTTAGCGCTTGACGACCTTGACAAAGGCGATGTCGTGGAAATTAGGTCGTTCGCCAAGCCGCCCAAGCCTGTGCAGATTGTCTGCGAGTGTATCGTGGTCATGAGAAGTGAGGAGTTGTCTTCTCTCACCTCGTTTCACAGCTTTAGCTCCTTAACTTACCGCATGCAATGATTTCTACATCAACCAGACATTAAAGAAATCAGCTGGAAATCTGCCAAGGGTATGATGTCAGAGGCGAACTTCCTCAAGTCCCTGACAGAGATGGATGTCGACGCCATAACGGCGAAGCAAGTGTCCACCGTCAAAGGTATGCTCCGCGGTTGCAGGGCAGTTTATTCAAAGAAATTGTAGTCAGCTGTCAGCATGCATGGGAACATGGGCGGCGCTTAGCTTGACTCATATAACCGTTTCTGTATCATAAATTACTAATCTGCGTCTTTTATGGCGAATAGCATGAACTAATAGTCACTCACATTTTGAAGTAATTTATGTTACTGGTGAGAAACAGAAAGTGATACTTATATGGTGAGAAATAATCTAGAATGTTTCGTTTGAGATGAAAGGCCTGTAGCACTTTATTACAATGCGCGATATTTCATTCGACTTACTAGAATTTGTTTGCAAATTTTTGCAAATGTTTGGAATCACAAAGTATATGATCGCAAAAAAATGTCAATGGTTATGCTATAGGAGTATGGTGGCTGTAAATCAGTCTCACGAATTTTTTCATTGCATAGATTTTCTCAGTGAAGTTGTTCAGCACTAAATGATTCAAATATACAGTATGGTGTTTCATTACAATGACATACAAGATTTCATTTGACGTATGGTATTTTTTAGGGTTCCTCAAGGATGGTGAGCTGGACTATGAGGAGATGAAGAAGGTCAGTAAGGCGGGCGCCGGTCTGCTGAAGTTTGTGGAGGCTGTAATGGGTTACTGCATGGTGGCCAGAGAGATCAAGCCGAAAAGAGAAAAAGTAGCAAGGTAAGATAACTCCATCAAGAACCTCCCCCCCCTAGACGTAAACACTCTCTGCCTTGCATAATAAAAAATAGTCGGTGTTGACCGGGCTGATATAGCAGCTGCTTACTTTCGTGAATCTTCATTTTCACCTCCATGTTGGGCGTTTCTAGGCTGGAGAGGACTTACAATCAGGCCAAGAGAGACTTGGAGAAGATCACGAATGAAGTCAACCGTCTTGAGTCCGAGCTCGCTGAGCTGAGTAAGAAGTATGAGGAGGCCATGACCGAGAAGCAGATGTTACAGGAAGAGGCGGAGATTATGGAGCGACGTCTGATCGCAGCAGACAAGCTGATTACCGGTCTCAGCTCTGAGAGGGACAGGTGGGTAGACTACTATATTCCTAGTCATTAGCGCACATGTTTAGAACAGGATATTATTGGTCACTCAAACGGATGATGCAATATTATTGGTCACACAGACAGACGATGTCATATTATTGGTCAATTGTAGATGGACGATAGATCTGGAGGCATTGAAGCAGTACAAAGTGAAGCTTGTCGGAGACTGCCTCCTCGGTGCTGGGTTCCTCTGCTATGTCGGTGCGTTCTCCTGGGAATTCAGACACAGCCTGGTCTACTCTGATTGGCTGGAGAATGTCAAGGCTAAGGAGATTCCGTGCAGTGACCCGTATAAACTAGAGGAACTGCTAACCAATGACGTTGAGATTAGTCGGTCAGTGTCTCAAAGAGTTATGATTATTGTTATTGGCATCTCATACCGTGTCACATACTGCGTCACACCTCATACCATGTCACATGCTGCGTCACATTTCATAGTGTGTCACATACTGCGTCACACCTCATACTGTGTTACATACTGTGTCACAAATCATGGTGGCTGTCACTTTGATTTGTGTATTTAGCTTCAATTCCAAGGATTTAGCCATGGTTCTATAAATTTCCAGTTGGACGTCTGAGGGACTTCCCCCAGATGAGCTGTCAGTGCAGAACGGTATCCTGACCACAAACGCCAGTCGATTCCCTCTCTGTATCGACCCGCAGCAGCAGGCCATCAACTGGATCAGGAAGAAAGAGGAGCCCAACAACCTCAAGATATCCAACTTCAACGAGCCCGACTTCCTGAAACAGCTGGAAATGGCCATCAAATATGGCTTCCCCTTCCTGTTCAAGGATATCGATGAGTACATTGACCCTGTAGTGGACAACATCCTTGAAAAGAACATCAAAGGTAATCAGGGAGTTTAGGGACAGATGGATGAGGGAGAGGAGGTGGAGGGAAATATGGAGGGGAGGGATGAAGGGAAGGGCATACGGATAGAGGAGTGGTGGAAACAGTGCCAGGGAAGGAGGTAAGGAGTATGTGAGTCCATTATCATAGAGATATAGAGAGTGTGGCTGGATATGAGGATGGGGACATACAAACTCAATCAATCAAATACTGTATTTCTATGAATGTTTGTGTAAAAGTCTTATGTTTGATTCCACCGCAACCCAGTCTGTGAATCTCTGATGTCTGCTTTAAATAGGTCAGCAGGGTCGAGAGTTTGTCATGCTTGGAGACAAGGAGGTAGACTATGATCCCAACTTTCGTCTATACCTCACGACGAAACTGGCGAACCCCAAGTACACCCCCGCCCACTTTGGAAAGTCCATGGTTATCAACTACACTGTGACCTTGAAAGGTCTGGAAGACCAGCTTCTCTCCGTCATTGTCAAGTATGAGAGGAAGGAGCTGGAGGAGCAGAGAGAGAGGCTCATTCAGGAGACTAGGTATGTTTGAGTAGTATCTGCGTCCTCCTAAATACTGCCCCTCAGCTGTGAATCTGTTTGACCCAAGTTTATCAGCTCCTGTTTATTCAAGCATTGAGTAATATGCAGCTGTTTCTGTTTGTGATCGACGTCTGCATCATTTCCAGCGAGAATAAGAAGCTGCTGAAGGATCTGGAAGACTCTCTGCTGCGAGAGTTGGCCACGTCTACCGGTAACATGCTTGACAACACGGAACTCATCTCTACCCTCGAGGAAACCAAGACCAAAGCCGACGAGGTGAGATGATTCATCTATCAATCAATCAATCAATCAAACTATTAATCAATCGATTGATCAGTCAATCAGCCAGTCAATTGATCACTTGATTGATCTGACAGTCAATACATCAATCAATAAATCAATTGGCTGATGGTAGCCTCATGTAGAGAACATTAGTCATGAACCCACCAAAAGAAGGATTTGTTTACATTTTGAAGCGTGTTTGGCTGATGTTCTGATTCTAACTCGTTTTACTCTTAAGGTGTTTGAGAAACTGAAACTCGGAGCCAAGACTGCCATCGAGATCGAGAAGATGCGAGACGGCTATCGTCCGGCGGCAAAGAGAGGCGCCATCTTGTTTTTCGTCCTGTCAGATCTGTCGACGATCAACTCGATGTACCAGTACTCGCTCGCCTCCTACCTCGTCGTATTCAAGATGTCGCTGAAGAGGAGCATGCCTGACTCAATCCTCACCAAGAGATTGCGCAACATCATGGACACTCTAACACACAACATCTACAACTATGGGTGCACGGGCATCTTCGAGAAGCACAAGCTGCTCTTCTCGCTCCAAATCACCATCAAACTTGAGCAGGACGTCGGCAATGTTGCGCAAGAAGAGGTGGACTTCTTCATCAAGGTACGACTGCTCCTAAAGCAAGTCAGAATATAATTATTTTATTTTCTACTGATAATAGGCTCGTTGTTTCAGGGTAACATCGCGCTGGAGAAGAGCAAGAGGCAGAAGTCGTACGCCTGGGTGCCCGAACAGGGGTGGGAGGACCTGCTACAGCTGACTCAGGTTCTGCCCAGCAAGTTTGGCAGCCTCGTCGAGGACCTTGAGAAAAAGGTAAGAAAACACCGACGTCTGGTTTTATTGAGCTCATGCTCAACTTGATGAATGCTGTGCAGGAAAAGGAGTGGTTCGACTGGTTCAACTCAGACGCGCCGGAAGTGCTGCCATTCCCTATGCAGTACAAGGAGACGCTGAACGAGTTCCAGAAGCTGATGCTGCTTCGCTGTTTCCGTATTGATAGGATATACAGGGCGGTCGAGCAGTACGTCACGATCGTTATGGGGGAGAAGTATGTCACCCCTCCCATCATCAGGTGAGGAACAAGAGTATTAAACAGCGTTAGCATACCATTAGTAATCTCTCTCCCTCCCTCCCTCCCTCCCTCCCTCCCTCTGTGCATCACTTTCACCAATTTTTATGTGGTTATTAGACAAAGCCTCACTGCTGGAGAGGAATATTTCATGGCCCTATGTGTACCTGAAGCTAACTGAATGTATGACGTTTTTCAGCTTTGAGAACATCTTTGAGCAGAGTGCATCAACGAATCCCATAGTGTTCATCCTAAGTCCTGGATCCGACCCTGCCAGTGATCTGCTCAAACTTGCTGAGCGGTCAGGCTTTGGTACAAACAAAGTCAAGTTCTTGTCAATGGGACAAGGTCAAGAGAAGGTCGGTTTCCATTGATGTGCAGATCATGCTGTAGCTTGGTGTAGATGAGACTTACCACACAATTTTTTCTAGATGGCAATGACCTTGCTGGAGACAGCCATTCAGAGGGGTCAGTGGTTGATGCTGCAGAACTGCCATTTACTTGTCAAATGGCTGTTTGAGTTGGAGAAGGAGATTGAGAAGCTGGTGAAACCCCATCCAGACTTCCGGCTATGGCTGACCACCGAGCCTACGTCTGCCTTTCCCATCGGCATTCTCCAACAATCGCTCAAGGTAAGCAGACGGCGATACCCGGTATAGCTTAGGATCCTGTTCTCATGACTGCTTACTCGGTAGGTCGTGACTGAGCCCCCCAATGGTCTGAAACTGAACCTGAGGAGCACATACTTCAAGATACCAGCTACCGCCCTCGTGGAGTGCAGTCACGAGTCGTTCTCATCGCTCGTCTTTGTACTCGCTTTCTTTCACGGCGTTGTACAGGAGCGCAGGAAGTACGGAAAGATTGGCTGGAATGTGCCGTACGACTTCAACGAGTCTGATTTCCAGGTAAAACAACTTCCAACGAATGGTCTCCCGTCAACACACTAGCTGGCCACGCCCTCCTTCTTTCGCATACATTAGCCAATCATTGACAAGTATTATATAACATATGGCTGACTAGCTCACGTCCAATCAAATCACGGTACAAGAGCGGCCAATCAGATCGCTGTACGAGGGCGTCCAATCAGATCGCTGTACGAGGGCGTCCAATCAGATCTCGGTACGAGATCGCTCGTCATTTGTCATATTTGGATATGCTGAGCTTCAATGAAGGGCTCAATGAATGTGTAGGGAATGTTTTCCCCAAGTTGAAATCGGCTACCATCAAAGCGGAGTTTTGGCTAGTTACTAGACGAATGAACCAACACTGAACTGATTACACTTATCGGAAGCCTCAGCTGTCATAGCCAAGCAATCAGCTTTGCAGTGAATAGGAAAAAAATACTGGTTCATAGTAGGACTCTTGTAATTGCATCTGATTTATGTAAACTGCATTTTCAAAGAACTTTCCAAGAACTCCTGAGAACTTTCTTCGATGCTTGACGGTTGCGAGCCATTTCGCTTCGAAACATTCCTAAATTTTGCTCAATGTAAAGCACTTGACGCGTTACCAGCAAATTTGAATTTGAAGTTACGTGATCGGAAAATTTTCAAACCCGCAAAGTAGAAGCTACACGATTGGTAAATTTTAAAGCCGCAAAGTAGAAGCTACGCGATTGGTCTACGTGTACCAGTAGCATCATTTGGAGTGTCAGCTCGCTCATTGGTACACGTATCCTTGCGCAGACTATATATAACTGTGTCCCATAGGTGTGCATGACCATACTGCATACATACCTGGAGAAAGCAAGAACTCAGGGCGAGGTAAAGATACCGTGGGCGTCACTGAAGTACCTCATTGGAGAGGTGAGTGCTCATTAAATAATAACCTTAAACTTGTTACTGTGGCAGTTATGCAGCAGAAGTCTGATGTGTTTCTAGGTCATGTACGGCGGTCGAGCCATTGACAACTTCGACCGCCGTATACTGAACACGTACATGGACGAGTACATGGGCGACTTCATATTCGACACGTTCCAGCCGTTCCACTTCTACTACAACGAAGACGTGGACTACAAGATCCCTGATCCAGGAATGAAGGATCAGTACACAGGTACTACCTGGAAAATTACTGCTTACGTCTGCTCCCACCTGTCTCGATGTTGTATCCTGCAAATGCAATACATTATATTCTAGGACCTCAGATGATGGCGTTTATTTCGAGTAATTATCCGTAATTACGTCCTATCCTGTGAATGAACAATGTCTCATGATCCAAAAACCTCACCCTTACTGATCCCTCCCCACTCTTACCATGATTTACGTAGTCCTTAGTCTATGTCTGATTCGTTGATTGACCCAAATTGTCTCTCACACTGATTAGCTAATCATATTCTAGGTCACTCAATCCTCCAATCAGCTGTCCTGTGATTCCTTGTGTGTCGACCCGTGCACTCTCGTCCTCTTTTTCTTCCTCGTGTTACCGTCTTTGCGATCCGTCTTGCAGCGAAATTTGACAAAACTCCTGCTGACCAGTTCCATCAAGCCTACGCTGGTATAACTATGAAATTATTTATTTAGCTATCCCACAATGCACCAGTAGTTTCCTCTCTTGCATCAGACACAGCATATAATTCATTGCAGCATTTCATTTAGTTTTCTTTTGACTGCTTTCTTCTGATCTCGTCTGCAACAGTAAATAGAGCTTTTGTTTCAGACTATATTGAGTCGCTGCCTTTGACTAATACTCCTGAAGTGTTTGGCCTTCACCCTAATGCCGAGATCGGGTACTACACGTCTGCCGCCCGTGACATGTGGACTCATCTCATCGAGCTACAACCTCAGACAGGTCAGTGATATAGGTCATCGATGAAGGTCAGCAATGTAGGTCAGTAATGTAGGTCAGCCAGTGACCTAGTTCAACTGAGAAAGCTCAGAGCATGCAGCAGAAATCTGCAATCCGTGGTGCAATGCAGACGGAGGCCGGACAGGCCTCCAGATTAGGGGGGCGTGGCTATGGGCAGTGCAATGTAGTGGCGGTAGTGATGATGGTGACGGGTTGGCACAATGTGAGATACTGATATCCTCCTGCCTATAATTTATCATTGTTATTGTCATCATTTATTCATTTTTACATGATATCTGCAAGACATCTTATTGGGACAGACAGAAATATCCAACGCATCAAATTACATAATAAAATAAAACCAGCTCTCTTAACGTTATAAACTATTACATTATTACACTATTACATTATTACACTATTACATTATTACACTATTACATTATTACA
>ERZ1740065.2807-NODE-2807-length-10892-cov-11.435453_pt1 | contig 10892 bp, 7 predicted proteins | sample MGYA00581738_ERZ1740065 | MGnify/ENA primary metagenome ERZ1740065 (study PRJEB43018, sample SAMN04849749) | marine metagenome | isolation source: floating plastic debris | place: Pacific Ocean | collected 2008-09-01 | study: EMG produced TPA metagenomics...
ACTCTGATACTCTGATACTCTGATACTCTGATACTCTGATACTCTGATACTCTGATACTCTGAAATCTATTCCACTTCAAAATTGGAACCCATCATGGTTGGAGCCACAATATTAGTCAGAATTCCCAGCTGCTGTAAAAGAGAGGATACACCAGCTGATACTGGGCCCAGACTCACTGTAGATGATTATCCGTCTCTCCTACTACCAGCGATCGTAAACATGGTAATTTTATGCTGGCTCGTAGAATCATTCACGCTACGCAATCCCTAGAAATGCCCACAACTCTAATTTATCATGCTTGTGCCAGGATTAGATAATCTACATATTTCATTCTATGATCCAAGTATGGTCGCTAGAGTCTTTTGCAATCTCTCTCAGGCTGTAGAAGCAGGATATATAGACCTTCATTTACCCATAGCATTAAGATGTGTGTGTGTGTGTAAGTCAGTGTTAGTGCGTAAATAAGTAAGTCAAGTATGGTTTCCAATGTTAGACATAAATTTCACATTTGCACCACATATGCAGCTTGCAGAGAATGAATGCGTACTATGGGTTTCCTAAACAGTGATATCAACTCTGAGGGAATACGGTCAGTCAGTCTGTGCGAGTGTGACAATCCAGACATTCTGGTTTCAGCAGCAATGCCACCCAGAAAGAGTAAGAGCCTGCATGGGGTGACCTCAGTGAAGCACATGAGGCGCTTGCTCAAGGGAGAGGATGAACAGAGGAAATTGGAGTTAGTGCTTGAAACAAACCATCACAATCAAACTCTCCTACACAGCGCAGAATCACCAGAGATCGCGGAGCTGCTCATTGACTCGCTGCCCAAGGACAAGCGCTATGATTATGTCAAGGTCAGAGACAAATGTAAGCAGACTCCTCTCCACACTGCCCGGTCTGTGGGAGTCGCTCAGAAGGTGATTGCTTGCATACCGAAGGACAAGCACAAGTATATCATGGCCAGGGACACAAGGGGTAAAACATGCCTGCATCGAGCTAAATCTCTCCAAATGGCTGGGTGTCTGATATCGTATGTGCCGGATCAGAAGAAAGGCAAGTTCATCAAGATGCGCAGTACATGGTCAAAGCAGACCTGCATTCACACTGCCGCTAATGCCGCCATTGCACAACTGATACTGAGTCACGCACCACAGCACGAAATTGATAGCCTCATCATGGGCCAGGATGGGTATGGGCAGACAATTCTGCACACCACGTCATCTGAGGAGATGGTGGATGTGCTGATGTCAAATTTATCACGTGAGAATAGACTTAAATTCATGTCAATGGAGGACGTTGACGGCATCACAGCCCTCGCCAATAAGTCACAGAGTCTGTTTGAGCACCTGCTTCAATATATTGAGGAGGAAAAGCAGGAAAACTTCATTGAAGAGAGGAAAAAGTTTCAAATCGACAATTCAAAGATAATTGAGAGGCAGCTGATACCCAATATTACCAACAATGACTCTGATAACCTAGGGGGTATGTACAGCTCGGGTGATGGTGATGAAAGCACTGAAGACAGCGATGGGAGCACTGACATCTGGAGTGACAGTAGTGACAGCGACGATAGCGATGAGGGTCATTTCACAGCTGGTCTAGATGGCATCAGTCCATTCTTCTGGATGGTTGTGACTAAGAAAGGTCACAAAGTATCTGAGTGCCTGGGCCCCATTCAACTGGATAACCGAAGGCAGAAGCTGTTGAGAAAGAACTCATCTGGGAAGACGACTCTTGAGGTGGCTGCAATGTCACCCTCTGGGCTACGGAGTTACCTATGGGACCACCCGTACTCCAAGCTATTCGTTGGATGGCATGACTACCTGCTGAATATCAAGTCTGACAGCTTCTATGATATGTGTGCTGTTCTCCATTTCATGACGAGTAGCTACCCAATCAACAGCCATGGATCTTTGATCACCTACTCCAAGTCGCGAATCGAGCAGCAGCTACAGCACAATCATGTCTACTCTCACAGGGCAACAAGATCTGCTTTCAAGCACAAGGTAAGATGCAAAAGATAGCTGCACTACACTCGGATGGCTGCACTCATAGAGTGGCTGCACTACCCTGGGATGGCTGTGGTACCTTGGGGCTTCAACTGATTGATTGATAAATCATGGCACAGGATGTGCACAGAGAAACATGTGTCCTACGTTGAGTTTTGTCTCATATGACAAAAAGCTCTTTAGCTAGTTGTCTCGGTGTCTCCTGACATTAGGAATGAATTCTTTAGTTTCGTTGATTATATTTGTGTTTTAGGTGATCTGAAATTTGACAACTTAATAACTTTTGATTAAACACTTATTTTATACATATTATTATTATACTATTATTATATATATTATATACATATAAATATTATGAGCACTTATATAGACTATCGGAACCAAAGCTACAAGTGTGACCAAGTATCTGCAAGAGAGCAGTACTGACCTGGGTGGCTACTTGTGGCTGCTTGCCGATGTGGTGTTATCTCCCCCTACTAAACCTGAGATCACGCTTCAGGCGTTGATAGATGACGTGAACAGCAGACCCCTGCATTCCCTTCCGAAGGTAACCAGTAATCACAGTTCTATCGGTAACTCCTGGTACAAGTTCATGCTTTCATTGTCTGTGTTAGTGCCTGGCAGAGCATTCTGGGTAAGAATGATCTTCTCAATCACAATCAGTTCACAGTGAGATCAGTTTAGATCCATAACGTTTTTTAGAGCAGTGATACATGGAGACCGTCTGAATCTGAAGTTCGCTTTGCCATGTTACTTGACATCCTTCTAAATGTGTTGAATTCAGTGTTGTATTGTAGATCATATTCCTTCAGTACCGAGTTACTGACAAGTCAGTCTTACAAACACCGATCTTCAAAGATCTGCTGTCAAAATGGCAGGACGTCCGGCTCCCTGCAGACTTCCTGGTGTGGAGCGTCATTGCAATGTCAGACCTCAGGTAATCACACCTGTCCGTGTCCAGGTGGCTATGCACGTATGACTCTTGTGTAGCTCGGTCTGGTATGCTTTAGAGGGTATGTGAAGCAGTGCCTTGTGTCGCAGTCGCATCACTCAGTTCAACAGGAGCTCTCTCATCTCTGGTCTAAATTGAAAGATCACCCATCGATGCTGCACTCATCACCTATACACACCACGTTGGGCAGACAACTCCGACTCTATCCCACCGTATCGAAGCCAACCTTGAGAGACTCTCCGGAGATGAAACCAGCTGGTCGTGGGCTAGTCATATACAGCCAGACAGGCAGACCAGGCTACAGGAAAGAGCTGAAGAATGCCAAATCTGTGATGGAAAACCAATTGGGGTTGGAGGTGGGAGCCTACTAAAGAGCTAAAGAACTCACCATCAGTAGCAAATTCTTATGCAACACCATTTTTTCATCTTTAGATACAAGTTTTTCCACCCGAAAACGGCAAAGATCTTACTGCCGGCGAGATGAGAGAGGTCATCAAGAAGTTTGCGGAAGAATCCAAACACTGCAGTCTGGTGGTACTCGCAATGATGAGTCACGGGCGAGGGGGACGAATCCAAGGGCGGGACAGATCACTGCTACGAGTGCAGGAGGTCCTTGACATACTCAACCGGAACAAGAGTCAAACCAAGGTCAGATTATCAAGGTCACAGTCAGACTAGCTAATGTACATCCAATCTAGAAGATGTAGCCAATGCATACAACTCTAAAACACACTAGTTCAAACAAATACACCACACCAGTAAACCAGGAAAAACTTGCAGGGTGTAGGAATTCAGGTTGTTTAGAACGGTAGAATGAGCCTCTGGCAGAAGCTGTGCTGCTTGAAAAGTCTGAGACGCAAAAAAAACTGCACCAGTTGAACCGTTTGTATGCGGATTTGATTACTTCTGATTGGTTTTGTAGGTGCTGCTGCTGCAGTTCTGTCGTGGATCAGAAGACACGCCGCGAGTGCTAGACACACTGGAGGCACGCATGATGAGGGAATACGTCATGACAAACAGACTACCGGTAGGCATGCCGGGCAGTGGTGGCTCCATCAAGGATGAAACTCAACACTTGGAAGTTCCAGACAATTTCTTTATCGTGTTCTCCACGCTTTCTGGCGTCCGGTAGGGTACATACAACCTCTAGTCCAAGCCACATGATAGCAGGAAACTTTCTGATTCTATATAACTTGATTTTACAGATCAGTTGAAGGTCTTTGGTTCGAGCAGATGCTGGATTACTTGGATATCTTCTGGCAACACAATCATCAAGCAGACGATGGCGACAAACCGGTGAAAGCAGAGCTGCTGTCACTGATGACGGACATTGCCGGCAGGGTGAGAGAAGAATCCGATCTGAGACAACATCTGGAGACTGTGAGCAGCCTGCGACACACAGCATACGTCAATGTCTATGAAACTCTGTAAGACTCTGTCAACTCCCCACTCGTCGCATCACACAAGACTTGAGGTTACTTATCCAGTCAATCGCCAATAACCATAACTGATTCTGCATAAAATACCAGGCAGGCAGACAGACAGGCAGGCAGACAGACAAGATGGTGTAATGTTCAACAGCATATCATAGCCACCCAATTCCTAATTACAGGTTAATGTAAGAAATGACTGACTTTTATTTTGATAGTAAATAAAACTAAATTATATATTAAATAAGAAGCTGATGATAAGTGACACGGATTCTGTATGAATTCATTCCTGCACAGACTGGAAGAGACCAGGAAACCAGAATAGAACGCAGTCGGATTGCCTGTCCACCCAGGCTATACCCTCTCTGACCATGTGTTCTAGGGCTATCTCCGCTCTGCTGGCGTCCCAGCCTAGCTCTCGGATGAGCAACTCTTGGCTGGTGAATCCGGTCTTCTGTAATACAGAATGACTCTTTGTCACGTCATAATCAAACTCTCTGTCACGCCATAACCAGACTCTCTGTCACAGCATGACTGGTAGTGAACAGCTATGACGGTTTGTACCAGAGGATGAATGCTTATTGGAAGTGTGACAATTTGGAGTTGTCTTCTATATGTTCAGGAGAGCGTACGTATAATTGAACATAAAATGCTAGGTGTGACCACGACTAGGGAGGTTTCCACAGTCGGAGAGCTGGATCAGAGTTACATACTCGCAGTGCTCGAACTCGTTATCATATTCAGCCAGCACTCACTCACTCACTCACTCACTCACTCACTCACTCACTCAGTCAGGGGCGGCGTTAACTGAATTAACTGCAGTCTAACTTGGGGAAGTGGAAATGTGAGTTTGGAGCGGCAAATCTAATAACTGTCATATGGATAGTGTATGTATATCACATGAACTTCATGTAAATTCATCCTTATTCATATGTATGCTAACCTACCAATGGGGCATAAGATGAACTTCATGTAAAGGCTTACTTAAGCAAGTCAAAAGTTACTAGATTTATTCTATCAATCACGTATGTTCCAATCCACCAATACGACGATGACAACCAGACAGCAGAGTGGGTCTAACGGGTGACATACCTGGGCGCTCTGGAGGACTGTAGTGTGGTCTAATGTCAGTTCGCCGGGTACGGCCTGGATTATATAGGTCGACTGCACCGGTATAACGCTGAAACCATTGCCTAACATCTTCAGCCTCTTGATCGCTTGTAATATGTCATCTCTAAACACAGACGTCAATGTCGCTCAATTCTTAGACCAACTGTGACAACAATATCTGACGCGACGGTAAGAAACGACGTGACGACGAGATGACGTGATGGTAAGAGGCGGAGAGGTATTGCTGACTTACGCGCTGATATCAGATGATTGGCTACCTCTAGACTTCACCACTTTGGCCCTCATCTCTTCGATGCCCATTATACCACCATTTCTATGGCTAGTTGCCATGGCAACCTCAATAATCTGCACACCTAAATTTTCAAAGAAATTTGAATTCTCCAATCGTAATCATTGCGTAAGCAGTAAATGGTGAGAAATTAATCACAAGAGCAAGTGGGGCGTCAAACACTGTCAGAATATAGTCGAATCCTGCAGCATATATCAGTCAATAGGTTAATAGGTCAATAAGGACCGTTCCATCCTTGTGAAGTAATATAGGTCACACTATGCTGCAGGACCAGAGATACTGGAGGGTCAGTTTCTTCTGAGCTTTGAGAAGCCATAACTCAGAACCTGTATTCTCTATACAGGTAAGGTCCTGCTATATTTAACTAATAACCTCAATGAGAGAAAACCAACAATAACAAAAGTTTCCGATAGATTTTCTGCGGATGCTACATTGTGTAGCACTATTCGTGAAACCACGTCTAAGTAACTTTTAATCTCCATGGACACACTGTGAACTTGTAATCTCGACCGACATACTGTGAACCTGTCCTTTACGAATGAGGTGATAGTTGATGAGGAGACCTATCAGCTCGGCTGAATTGCCAGGCATATGTAATATATGACATACATAAAATATATGACATATATGTCATATATTTACACAACAGCACCTCTCACCTAATTCATAATAGTAATCACCAACACCCAGCATCTCCGACCAGAAACCCTTGCTGGAGGCGAGAGGGTCGACTCCGATAGTAGCACACATCTCCTGAAAGTGTTTCCGGAACTCGGCATTCTTCTTTATATCAGCTGAAATCGCAGAAGGGTTATGGTGATAGAGGTGTAGTAGTGAGGGCCAGCGTACCCCGACTGTACGATCAGATGTAATACCATCTCTCATGTTGTGTCAGACAGAAGTATACTGACGAAACTATGTTTGAGATTTTAGCAGCAGCTGATATGAAATCCTAAATCACACCATGCTTATCCCTATGGGATTAAAAATAGTAGGAAAAATAGAGGATTGCTTGTATTCATGACATACATTTGTGTTTACTGGCAAACTGCTGGAGGCTAGTTTGAAACACCTCCAACTGTCTCGACATCTGTGCCAGCTGATCTGCAGCCAACTCAGTGCCTTTAGCTTTGAATTGCCCTTCAGCAACACCTTTATTTCTCACAGCAGCTATTCCAACCCCTCGCCTCCTCATGATCTGCAATAAATATCATCTAACTAAACTCTGATACGATGCCTCACTGATATACTCAAAGATCACTTTGCGCGGGTAAGCAGTATGCCAACTTATGTTCATGCTCTACGACGGTTTAGCAACTGGTAAACTAGAAAAGACCAATCTAGGTACTAAAATGACAAGAACTTACAACCGTTTGGAAAAGACGAAGAAAGCTATAGAATGAGTTGATGGTAAGGAACTACGCGTAGTTACAAGTTCCTTGGCTGATTTACAATCGTTGTATATCGCGACAGTTGGTACCCAACGACCGTTTTTTAAATGTCTCTGATTGGTCTTACACAAATAAGAGTGTGACCTAATTTAGTGATTCCATTGAGCTTGTTTTTCACTAACTCATGGCGACTTATCGGCTCTCATGACGCCGCTCTAGCATGTCTCAAGTTTTCAACAGCTCGAGCAGGTAGAAATTTACAATTTCAGGGATTTCACAAGATTTTTTACTTTGAGCTGCTATAGTTGTACCGGGGGAAATGCCGGTGCGTTACATTGGTCGTGAGACGTCGTCTCAAGGCAAGTTTTTATTCCGTATCCTATGCAACCTCAAGAACTTTGGGATTGGACGCATGCTTGTCCGCAAATCATATCTGGACCGTTGGCCTGAACCAAGTTATTATATAATTAAGCAAGCGTTCCCAGATCTTACTCATCCGGTAAGTACAATTATGAAGATTATGACCTGGACATGTCATACAGGTTTAGAAAGCAATAACCGCTTATCCCTGATGCGTAGGATCTCAAAAGAGGGCATGTGATAGCCACTCAAGTGTTCCGAGGAAAGGTAATGGATGATAAGAAGGTTTGCTCTGCCTACAAATGTGACTGGGCTCTGGTTCCTAAGGTAATGTTTGACTCATACGATATATAATGTGGACCATATGATTCTCTCACGTGCATACTCACGTTAATGCTACGCCACGCTAATGCTACTATACATAGTTCTTCCCTAACATACCGTGTGATATGAGGTAGACCTATTAAATCGTTCACAAACACCTCTGATCAGTATTTGAAACATGTTGTCTATTGCTTATAAAATCCGCAGGATGAGGTGGGAGAAATGAGTCAACAAAGTCTGCACAGAGTCCGAATAGAACAGCAGGTCTAAACTTAGATAGGTATTATATGCAGGCTCTTGTGACAGCGAGAAGCCCAGGTGAAAGATCTGGCAATTGAAAGGTGCAGTTTATGGTGGAAATTGTATAGTTGCCTATGCAGTTACTTTGTGTATAGTAAAGTATTATATATTAGAATATATATTAGAATTCCAAATTTGATAAACAATTCATTATCAGGAGAGGTTGGCTATAATTGGTTCACAGGTGCTATAACATCATGTCACTAGTTCCATGAGCTGCATTCACACTAAGCTGATATTCCCATTAGAGTGAGGAGTCGTCTTTCCTTGAGAATAAGATGGTTTACGACCCAGTAGAAGCCCCACTAACAGTCGACATGCCTCCTCTCATGGCCAAGCTTCACATTGAGAGTCTGATGAAGCAGGGTATTGAGGTATGTACTTACCTGACTCGACAATGGATGATTGGTACCGGATTCCTTACACTTCATTCCTGTATTCACCACAGCCCGGGGCGGAAGATACCAAACTGTGGCTGAAGATAAATCGTGGCGTTCATAATCGAGCCAAGCAGTCCGATGTTGAGCAGATGCTGGAGGATGTGCCTGAGGAAAGACTCAGACCGCCTCAGACCTGGCAGTCCAAGGTAGAGATCAAGAGGCAAATCAAGAAAGGGGTTTTATTGAATCGCTACAGACTTCCAAACTGAGCTTTGTTTGTCTCATCTGTCATTCTCTCCATTTTATGTGTATGAAATCAATGTTTAAATTTGAATATGATCCTTATACTCACGCAGATTGAACTGTGTCAGCTGTGGCACAGTCACTCTATGCATACTCTACATAGCACCTACTGAGTTTGGGAGTTGTCACCACCTGTCACCTGGTGCACTTGCGTACTGATACTGAGTGGAGCCTGGTTTGATAGCGACATTGTAACAGTAGCGGAAATATGTACGAAGAATCATTACCATCATTAGATTACGCTATTGTAGAAATTACACCCATTATAATGTATGTAGGAGTTGTCTTCTCATTTATAGGATGACTATCATTAAATTGTTATCTTCGTGATGTCTCACTGATTTTGAAGGAATTTCTCTGTCGCTATTAAATCTGGGTCTACAACTGTAGCATTGGTAGAGGAAAACCAAACCCGCTATGTATTTGTGCCATGATAGAGGGGGTAAGGTAGGAGGGTGGTTTCGATCTCAACCGCTGTGTCAAATACATAGACTGAGTTTATTGAAAGATAAACAGACTCGAAACAAGAGACAGAGCCCGTATCGGTACGTGATAGATATCTAAAGCACCACTGCTATTGCAGTTGCATCGTTGTAGGAACTGGTCTTACACATATCGTCAGGTAGAAATCGCAATTTGAGCTGAATTATGACAAAGAAAATAAAAATACAGCTAAAAACATACAGGAGCGTATGGAAACAAAACATTGTTTTGCACTAAAGACTGACAGAAAAGCATCAGAAAAGTTGTAACTTAAATATGACTGAATCATCTGAGATATAAATTGCATAGCTCGAAAATGAGCGCAGGATGTTGTTTCTATGAATAACTGGGTGAAAGATTACCATAGCAGTGTTGCCGATACCCCAGTGTCTATGGGACATCTTCCGAGTCCATCTCCATGGAGGTGAGTTGTTTAGATTTCAGACCGTTCGATATAGTAGACTGCGCTGGTTTGACATAGTTAGACTGATTGGAGTTAAGTGACAGGTCAAGGTCAGCCTTCTCAGATTCTTCTCCGTCTGACGCCGAGTCAAACTCTCCCTTCTTAATGTCCAGAGTGGAGAAGGAGACACGGTTGGATGTCAGTCCAAACTGCAGGATCTAGAAATGAAAGAGAAATATTTTACCACCCAGGTTTTACATCGAGGGGCCGTCTTTATGTGACACTATAAAGGCGTTAAGTGAGTTATGCAGCTGCATGTACAATTCTATAAATGCACATATGACGATTACAACACTAAAAAAAATAAAAAATCTGGATATAAGCTAGAAAGAGCTGCATATAGCCTTGATGACTTGATTGTCTTACTGAGTTGAAAGGAGCCTATTACAAATGGCTAGAGAAAATTACTAAGAAAGCTATTATGAGACAAGGACAATACATCCAGAGCAATTGCAAGCCAATGGCACTGAAAACTTACCTCCTTTATGCAAGCATAAGCAATTGGGTCAGCCATGACCTATTTCATGGATCAAGTAATGACTATCAGTGTCCAATACTACCTATACTTACATTTTCATGAGAATCGGGTACATCAGCAGGAGGTGAGCTGGGTGATTGGTGTGGCGCTATCTGATTGGCTGTCTGATATTCCTGGTTCTTTATCTCCAGCTCGGCAATACGCTGGCGCAGTTCCGCGATAAGCTGTGAGTGTTCGGCCTCGTTGATGCGAGTGATCATTGCTTCCTCCTTTGACTTGAAATAGAGTTAGCCAATCAGAGGAAATAATGCTTAGGAGAGGGTAGGATGGTAGAGAGGAGTGAGATAGGGAGATAGGAGAGGGGCAATGAAATGGGCGGTGAGAGGGCAGTGAGGAGCATAAAGAGGGACTTAGGAGAGAGCAGGAAGGGAGGAGAGAAGAATAGGTTAGAGGTCATGGGGAGACGTATGGAGCGAGGACAGTTATATGGAGGGAGAGGGGTGAAGTATGAGAGATTGGGGAGAGATTGGGGAGAGATGGGGAGAGATTAGCGAAATATTTGGAAATAGGGGAAATCAAGGTGATATAAGTAAAAATA
>ERZ1740065.2808-NODE-2808-length-10888-cov-9.008862_pt1 | contig 10888 bp, 7 predicted proteins | sample MGYA00581738_ERZ1740065 | MGnify/ENA primary metagenome ERZ1740065 (study PRJEB43018, sample SAMN04849749) | marine metagenome | isolation source: floating plastic debris | place: Pacific Ocean | collected 2008-09-01 | study: EMG produced TPA metagenomics...
ACCTCCGAACTCGATGCCTTTAATTGTATCCAAACAAACTAAGGTGGAACTAGGAATAATTGATTACTGCATTAATTTAATGCGTTAGTGCCACATATTGAGAATCATTGCTAATAGTGTCATACTAGCCAAAGGTATGACTGCTGCTTTCCAATGGCTAAGATTCTGACGGGTAGAGAGATACGCGAAATCATGGGGGAATGCCATGCTAATGGTGATCTTGTGGAGTATAGCGAAGGAGCGGAATGCTTTCGTCGAACCCCATCGGTATTAGGCCAGGGCTGGGGACGTGAGATCCAGCTGCGTCCAGGGTTATTGCTTAGTGTAATGGACGTTACCAATTCCCATACTCAGGTATATCAAGTACAGCAGCATCAAACGTCTATGCCGCTAACGTTTTGCTATTACCTGTTCGGCGGTTGCCAGGTGGATAATGATGGTCTGGCCAGTCCAGAGGAAGAGGTAGCGGGCAAAAGCTACATGTATCGGGTACCGAATACCGGAGAAATTGAGAAGTACCCGGCTGGGCACCGCATTTGTCGGTTTCACATTCAAGTTTCCTTGGAACTGATCCATGGGTTTTGCGATCGCATCCACGAATTTCCCACTACGCTTAGAAACACCCTAGAACATCCAGAAAATACGATTCTCTATTATCCAAGTAAGATCACTCCGGCCCAGCGACAAATCCTACAGCAGATTTTAGAATGGCCCTATCAAGGACTGGCCCGTCAGCTTTATTTAGAAGGTAAGGTGCTGGAGCTATTGGCGCTGCACTTTAATCAAGTCATCATTGGTTCACCCGAACGATCTTCGCCCCTAAAAGCACGAGATATCGATCGGATTTACGAAGCACGGGATATTTTGATCCAGAATGCCGTGACCCCTCCTTCCTTGGCCGAGTTGGCCCGTCGTGTACACCTGAATGAATTAAAACTTACCCAGGGCTTTAAGCAAGTATTCGATACCACCGTTTTTGGCTATCTATACAATTACCGTATGGAGCAAGCCTGTCAGCTACTACAAACAGGCAGCCTGAATATTCAAGAAATTGCCCGCAGCGTTGGTTACACCAGCCGTAGTTCCTTTGTTGCCGCCTTCAAAAAGAAATTTAAGGTTGCTCCTAGCCTCTATCTAAAAAAGATTGGATAGACCAACCTTAACGGGGTTATCCTGATGGCCATACAACCGGTTAAGTATAGAGAAGTTTCCATGGACAGAGGATTAGTAAAGCTCTTCTCATTGCAAAATTCGTCTTTGAAATACGAAAAAGATCGCTCTAGAAGACAAAACACTAGTTTTCAAAGACAGGCATGTCTGGAAGCTTATCTGCTGAACCCTTAATATTGAAGATACTTCTTAAGTAAATCCGCGTGCAAACGGTTTTCCATAGGGAAGCTTACAGGCTGCAACGCCGGATGAGGTCCAAGGCATTACTTGCAATCAGCAGACATTTTCCGCCCACAGCTCGTGGGTCGTTTTCTGGCAGGTTTTCAACAAAAAATTGAGGTGTGAGGAAGCATGACAATCTTGAGCAAACTGGTGAGTCATAATCTACTGGCTGGTCTAATATTAGCCGTTGTTATTCAGCCAGGTTTAGCTAATCCTTTATTGCTGGAGGAGTTAAGGCTAGACAATCACCCTGAAGATATTTCTGCAACAGATAGTTTACCAACACTCGCCCAAACGCTAGAAACGCCAGAAGCAGAAGAGACCGAAAGTGAGAATTCGGAAGAATCCGAGAACGACGATACGGAAGCAGCTGAAGACACCCTACGTATTGTTGTTACTGCTACACGCACGGAGGAAAACATTGTCGATATTCCCCGCTCTGTTAGAGTAATTGATCGAGAAGATCTGCAGCAGCAGCTAGTGCTGAGCAATAATTTGTCTGATGCCCTAGGAAAGTTGATTCCTGGGTTCTCTCCCCCGCCGCTACAGTCGTCGACCCGTGGATTTACACTACGGGGGCGCAGTGCGCTGGTGTTGATTGATGGCGTTCCTCAAAATGCCAATGGCCCTGGTGTCGATGCATTTGATACGATTGCGCCTGACTCGATTGAGCGCGTTGAGGTAGTGCCCGGAGCTAGCGCAATTTACGGTGATGGAGCCACTGGCGGTATTGTCAACATTATTACCCGCGCTCCTGCAGAGGGCGAAGTTACCTATGAGGCAGACTTCGGCGTAATCGCTTCTCTAACTAACCTAGATAATGATGGTAGCTTTAGCTATACAGGCGGTTTGGGTGTGGCAGCCGCAGAAGAGGAAGGCGATGTTCGGCTTTCAATTAACTACGACATTGAAAACGCTAGATTTGACGCTGACGGCAACCGGATTATTCCCATTAGCGGTATCAACGACGCCGATCGCCTGGGGATACTCGCCAAAATAGGCTACAACATTGATGATGATCAGCGCGTTGGGGTTACCTATAACTTTTTCAAAAATGAGATCACCACAGAGTTCACAACAGATCCAGCTGTAACTGCTGAACCCGGCACTCAGGTAGCCAGAGCGCTATTTCTAGGAGACTTTGACTATGACGAACCACCGGAGACAGTTAGTCATAATCTCAATCTCACCTATCGTCATGCTGATATATTTGGTTCTCAACTAGATGCTCAACTTTATTTCAAAGACATTGAGCAGGCAATAAGATTTAATGATTTAAGATCAAACAACCGACGACCGGACTTTTTCCCCGACATTTTCCAGAATCTGACTGACATTTCAGAAATCGGCGCTCGGGTGCAGGTGGATACGCCCCTGAGTGATTCTGCCAGTTTACTGTGGGGTGTAGATTATTCTGAAGAAGAGAATGAGGTTGAAGCGGCGTTTTTAGATCCAGTGGCTTTTGATGCCAATCAAGAACTCAATATTATTGACCAGTTTTCCCTGTTTCCTCCCTATAAAATCGACAAGCTGGGTCTGTTTGCCCAGGCACGCTGGGATATTAGCGACCAGTTTCAAATTAGCGGTGGATTACGCTACTCGGATATCAGCTTCTCTGTTGATGACTACCAGCTAGCGTTTAGAGATCCCCGTGAGCGTCAGGGGGGCAGCGGTAGCGATGATGATGTCTCGTTTAACGCAGGATTGCTGTATCGGCCCATTCCAGAAGTAGGGTTGTTTGCTAATTTCTCCCAGGGTTTTTCAATTCCTAATTTAGGCACCGCTTTTTCCCAGGCCCGCCCCGGTTTTGACATTGATAATGATTTACTTTTTCAACCCCAATCAGTGGATAACTTTGAGCTTGGAGCACGGGCCGAATTTGAGACAATTCAGGCCAGCCTGGCCGGATTTTACTCTGAGTCAAATTTAGGAGCCAGTCTTCGATTTGACGCTGAGACTGGCTTTACCGAAGTAGTGCGAGCCCCCCAGCGCAACTATGGTGTAGAAGCCACACTTGACTGGCGGCCTAGCGATTTTTGGCGATTCGGCGGAAACTTTACCTGGTCCGAGGGTAAAAATGATGCTGACGATGACGGTGATTTTGATGCGATAAGTGCTCTAAATGTCCCCCCTTACAAGCTGGGGCTGTACGTAGAAAATCAGACTACACCCCGCTGGTCTAATCGACTGCAGTTGTTGCTGGTAGGCGATCGCGATCGAGCCTTTGAGGATGGCGTTGACCCCTTTGAAATTGATAGCTACGTCACTCTAGACCTGGTTTGCAGTTTACAGCTGGGACCGTGTCGCCAAGTTCTCGGGATTGAAAACCTGTTGAACGATGACTACATTAATGCAGTTACTCAGGAGCGCGTTGGCCGAAGAGACGATCGCCGTTTTGCTTCTCCTGGTACTACCATGAGCATACGATATGACCTTGAATTTTAATCCTATGGTCAGCCGCTTTCGCCAGGGGCTAATCGGGATAATCACAGGCGGTTTGTTGACAAGCTGTCAGCCAACCGCGCTGTCCCCTGAGACTGATGCCGACCTGCGCCCCATAGAGCATGCCATGGGCATAACCCAAATTCCCGTTTCACCTGAGCGGGTTGTTGTTTTAGACTATGCTCCCTTAGATGCCGCATTAGCCTTAAATGTAAGGCCTGTGGGTCGAGCAGAAGCACTGATTTCTCCAATTTATCCAGAAAAAGTCATCAATGACATCCCATCAGTAGGTAGAGGATCTCAGCCTAATTTGGAAATGATTCTCCAGCTAAAACCAGATCTGATTTTAGGATCTACGGTCGCCACCGATGCCAACTATTATCGACGGCTGTCGAAAATAGCGCCTACCGTACTGACCAAAAGCAACGGGCGTCACGGTGACTGGCAAGAGTATTTTCTCCTCAATGCAGATGCATTAGGCAAGATTGAAAATGCGGAAGAGCTTTTGACCGCTTATCAGCAGCGCGCTGAGGCATTGAAATCTGAACTTTATCCGGTACCCCAAAATACAAAAGCATCTGTTATTACCCGCTGGAGAGGTGGCATTTTGGCCCACACCAGCAGCAGCTTTTCAGGAGAAGTTCTTCAGGATATTGGTTTTGAGCGTAATCCACTTCAGGATAACGAGAGGAACTATGCGCTTAGACTTTCAAAAGAGGAACTAGTTGCTATTGATGGTGATGTTTTGTTTTTGACCTATAATCCAGATTCTGAAGATAGTATTGCTCGGGCAGATTTTGTTAGTGACCCGCTCTGGTCGACACTAAACGCGGTTAGACAAGGTATAGTTTGTGAAGTTTCCAATAGAGTTTGGTTGGGTGGACGCAGTATCTTGGCTGCGAATCAAATTTTGATAGATGTCGAAACTTGTTTATCTCAAGATGATTAAACTTCTCACATCACAACGTTGATCTTTTCAGCTAACGTTCTCAAGGGTGGGCACAGTCCCACCCTTTTTTATGCCCCTCGCTTGATCTATGCGTACCTTTACTCTTATCTGGTTTGGTCAGCTGGTGTCCACCCTGGGTACCTACATGACATTTTTTGCCCTCACCCTGTGGGCCTGGGATCAGACGGGTTCTGCCACAGCGTTAGCGCTAGTCGGCTTCTTTTCAAAGCTACCGAAAATACCCACCACCCTATTTGCAGGACTCATTGTTGACCGATTTAACCGCAAATATCTAATGCTGTTGGGAGATGTCATTTCAGTCCTTGGTACAATTGCGATTGGTGTTCTCTATCTCACCCAGCAGCTGCACATCTGGCATCTTTATATTGTTGTTATTTTTTCTGGAGGGTTTGGCCAAATTCAAACCCTGGCCTATCAGGCGTCAATTTCTATGATGGTGCCCAAACGACACTACACCCGCACTGGCAGCATGGCATCAATTGTTCACTATGGTTCCAATATTGTCGGTCCTGCGTTGGCGGGTGTTCTATATCCACTGATCGGTCTATCGGGCATTGTCCTGGTCGATTTAGTCACCTTTGCAGTAGCGTTTGCCACGCTGCTGGCAGCAACCATACCCCAGCCCGAGAAGACCCCTGAACCCGACCATCTGATCAACAAACTTACCTTTGGGTTTCGCCACGTCTGGCAACAGCCTGGTCTCAAAGCCTTGTTACTCATCACCATTTTGTTCACCTTTGCCCACGATATGGGGGCAGCGCTTTACAGCCCCATGATTTTGGCCCGCACCAACGGCAGTGCTCAGACATTGGCCAGCATATCGGCCATGGCGGGGGTGGGTGGCGTGGTCGGAGCGATTGTTGTCAGTATTTGGGGTGGCCCCAAGCGCCGCATCAATGCCGTGCTGGGCGGATATATCGGCGCAGGTCTAAGTAAAGCGGTATTTGGCCTGGGACAATCCCTCACGGTTTGGCTACCGGCTCAGCTGTCGTCATCCTTGAACTTTCCTTTGCTAGGCAGTGCTCGCAGCGCCCTCTGGATGGATAGTATTTCACCTAATCTCCAAGGCCGAGTTTTTGCCGCCAACAGTTTAGTAATTCAAGGGGCAAGCGCCGTGGCGGTATTGCTGGCAGGGCCGCTGGCAGATCAGCTGCTAGAACCGACCATGATGCCTGGAAGACCACTGTCCAATATATTCAGCCCCAGCTTTGGCAGCGGTCCCGGTGCTGGTATGGCTATTCTGTATGCCCTGTGCGCTTTGGCGATGATAGCCGCAGGCATAGGTGGCTTTTTGATACCCAGCCTAAAGAAGATTGAGGATGCTTAACAGAGTTGAAAGACGTACAGCCCATAATCAAATCCTTATTTCTGGATTAAACCCAGCGTTCAGGAAAGTTGATGTAGCATTAAAATGCTGTGTCCGTCAAAGGAAGGTTTGACATGAGGATATCCTCAAGTTCAATGCGAAACATGGCATTGATTGGCTTCAGTATTGTGGTGAGCCTCAATATTTATGGCCATTTTATCCTCCGCCAACCTGCGGCTGCGCCGTTTTCTAATCAATGGTGGTTTACTTGGGCACCCAGTTATACCGTCTGGTTTATATTTTTAGCCATCGGCTATCAGGGCATTCTCAGAAGACGGCATAGATAGCTGTCAAGTAAGCCCTTCAGCCGGTCTTGTTGGCTAAAAGACTCGCAAATACAGCCTCCAGCAGACATAGTGACTGGAAAAGCATCGCTCAATATTGAGAATGAATAGCAATAATGTCATACTTTTGAGTAGAGTTCTACCACGATGACATAGATGGCTAAGGTGCTAACCGGTCCTGAAGTTGATGAAATCATAAACGAATGCCATGCCAACAAAGAAGCAGCATGGTATCAGGAAGGTCCTGAGTCCTTTTGGCAAATGCCTCCACCGTTGGGCTGGGGCTACGGACGTGAGATAGAGTTGCGACCAGGTCTATGGCTAACAATTACGGATCATAAGAAACGTCAAACCCACACTTATAAATTTAGACATTCGCCAACTAGGCCATTAAGTCTAGCTTTTTACCTTTCAGGCGGTAGCTATATGGATAATGGGGGGTTAAAACTAGTTCAAGAGGAAGTGGCGGGCAAAAGCTATTTTTATTGCTTACCTAACACGCCTGAGACCGAGATATATCCAGCTGAAAATCACACCTGTGCCATTCGGCTTCGGATTTCACCAGAGCTAATGCCCATATTTAGCGATCGCATCCACGAACTCCCCACCGATCTGCGGCAGGCCATCGAACATCCAGAAGACGCCCTGCTTTACTACCCAAGTCGGATCACCCCGGCCCAACAGCAGGTGCTGCAGCAAATTCTACAGTGGCCTTACCAAGGCATTACCCGTCAGTTTTATCTAGAGAGCAAGGCCCTGGAGCTGATCGCCCTGCACCTCAGTCAAATGCTGACCAAGTCGCCTGCCCAGGGTAAGCCCCTGATCGCCCGAGACATCGACCGGATCTACCAGGCACGGGATATTCTGATTCAAAATATGGTCAATCCGCCCTCGCTGCCAGAGCTGGCTAAGCAGGTGCAGCTCAACGAGCGCAAGCTCAAACAAGGCTTTCGTCAGGTGTTTGACCACACAATCTTTGGTTATCTCCACGACCACCGTATGGAGCAAGCCCGTCAGCTACTCCAGGCGGGCCAGCTGAACATTCAAGAAACGGCCCGGTGGGTGGGCTACGCCAGCCGCAGCTCCTTTGTCGTTGCCTTTAAGAAAAAGTTTCAGGCATCCCCTAGCCAGTACCTCAAAAACTCGGACTAGGCAAAAGTTCGGCTAAAGAACAAAACAGTCCCGCTCGAAAACGCCACACACCAAAACCATGTAGGTAAATGCCCTAGTATTGATAACAATTCTTAACTAGCGGACCAGGGATATCTAGTCTCTTTTGGCTGCAGGGGCTCAGCGAAACTTTAGGTGTGAGTAATCATGAAAATTCAAATGCAGTGGGTTGGTTATGTAGCCAGCCTAATTTCGGCAGTGTCAGCTCAATCAGTTCTAGCGCTGGATATTTCCGAAACTGAGGTAGAGCAGCTTAGTCAGGCCGCTCCTGTACAGGGCTCAGATGAAGCCGACGACGACGCTGACGAGGAAACTGCGGAAGACGCTAAACCTCTACGCATTGTTGTTACAGCTACCCGTACTGAAGAAAACATTTTAGATGTTCCTCGCTCCATTACCGTCATTGAGCGAGAAGACATTGAGCAACGGTTGCTCTTCAACAATAGTCTGGCCGATGTGCTCGGCAGGCTAGTACCGGGCTATGCGACTCCTCCTGGAACGACCGAAACTCAGCCACGGGGAGGATTGCGAGGTCGCCCTATTGTAGTGCTGATTGACGGTGTGCCGCAGACTCCTAATAACGATGGGTTTGGCTCCAGTTTGCGAACGATTGACCCAGAGCTGATCGAACGCATTGAAATACTGCGTGGACCTAGCGCTATCTATGGCGACGGCGGCACTGGCGGCGTTGTCAACATCATTACCCGCAGACCAACCGAAGACGCTATCAGCTATGAATTTAGTACCGGTGTTGATGTCGGTCTCACTTCAAACCAGAGCGATCGCATTGGCTACAGCGGCACGTTTGGTATGTCGGCCGCCGATGAGCGGGGTGATGGCGTGCTGGCAATCTCCTACGACACGGTCAATGGCCAGTTTGATGCTGACGGTGACCGGATCATTCGCAACGGCATCAACGACACCGACCGGCTGGGGCTACTGGCAAAAGTGGGATTTAATCTAACCGACGAGCAGCGTTTAGGGCTCACCTACAACTTTTTCAAAGACGAAACGTTTAGTGACTTTACCATTGATAATTCTGTTCTGACTGACCCCGATGCAGAATTTGGTCGGGCCCTACGGATTGATGTTGACTATGAGGAACCACCGGAACAAGTCAACCATGTTCTCAATCTCACCTATCGCCATGAGAATATTTTTGGCTCACAGCTTGATGCCCAGGTCTACTATCGCGATACTGAACTGGTGCAGATTTTTACAGATCTCAGAGGGCTGGGTCTACCGCCTTTTTTCCCCGCCCTCTGGCAGACCACCCTGGATGACACCGAAATCGGCGGGCGGTTGCAGATTGATACGCCTTTGGGTAATTCAGCCAACCTACTATGGGGGGCCGACTATTCACAAAATGACACCGCATCACCGCTGTTTATTGGAGACGTAGCAACGTTCAGCGCCACTGGCCGCATCGACATTGTTGACACTAGCCTGGACCGCTTTGCAGCCTACGAGCTAAACAGTTTGGGGTTGTTTGCGCAAAGCAGCTGGGATATTACCGACCAGTTTCAAATTAGCGGTGGCCTCCGCTATGAAAATGTTGACCTCTCGGTTGAAGACTACAATCTAGCCTTCCGATTTCCTCGGGAACGTCAGGGAGGAGAGAGCAGCTTTGATGATGTGCTGTTTAATGCGGGTTTGCTTTATCGACCCGTTCCAGAAATTGGCCTATTTGCTAGCTTTGCCCAGGGCTTTTCGATTCCTAACCTGGGCAGTTCATTACAGGGCGTACCGCCTGCGTTCAGCGTCACTGATGATTTACTCCTGGATCCTCAAAAGGTAGATAACTACGAAATTGGCCTGCAGTTTGAGTTTAATCAGCTGCAGGGAACCCTGGCCGGTTTTTACAACGAGTCTGACCTTGGCAGCACGTTAACTATCGATCCAGTTACCGGGTTTCCCGTTGTTAATCGTGCTCCTCAGCGTAACTACGGTGTGGAGGCTACGCTAGATTGGCAGCCCAGCGATACCTGGCGATTGGGCGGTCTATTTAGCTGGAACGAGGGTGAAAGCGACGTCGACGACGATGGTGACTTTGAAGAACTCAGCCTGCTAGAGATAGAGCCCATCAAGGTGGGGCTGTACCTCGAGAACGAGACGACACCGGGATGGACCAATCGATTTGATGTGTTTCTTGTGGGTACCCGTGACCCTAGCCCTAGCGATGTGGCTGGTGGTTTAGTCAATTCTGTTGGAGACTATACCACCGTAGACTTTACTAGCAGTATCGATTTAGGTAAAGGCAAGCTCAGTTTGGGCATTGGCAACTTGTTTAATGAACAATATGCCAGCGTTAGACAACAAACATTTGGTGGTGCTGTTAACCGAATTGCTGCAGCTCCAGGGCGTACCTTTCAGATGCGTTATTCTGTCAGTTTCTAACTATGGAGCAATCTACTCGTAAAGGATTTATCAGCATAATTGTCGGGTTACTACTGACAGGCTGTCAGCAGCCCTCGGTTGTAGAGCCAATAATTGACCCTGACATTCCCACACGTTCAGTGGATCATGTAATGGGAACATCGCAAGTTCCCATTACACCCAAACGGGTAGTCGTGCTCGACACAACGCCCTTAGATGCTGCACTAGCGCTTGGCGTAAACCCCGTTGGCACTATTAGCTACGGCATGCCCCCCGGCTATTTGGGCAATAGAGCCAATAATATCCAAATCATCGGCCAATTTAATCAGCCTAACCTGGAAGCTATTCTGAAACTCAAACCCGATCTAATTTTGGGTGCCAAAAGTATTTCAGAAAGACTATATCCAAAGCTTTCCCGTATCGCCCCCACCGTATTTATCGAAGGAGCTGGCCGCAGTTGGGACTGGAAAAATAACTTCCGCATCTATGCTGATGCATTAAATCGAACAGAACAGGCAGAACAACTATTGGCTAAGTATAAGCAGCAGCTAACAGACCTACAGACATCACTCATGCCATCTCCAGATGACCTAACGGCTTCTGTAGTCCTGAACGGTCGCTTTGGATTCATTGCCCACACGCCTACCAGCTTTTCAGGGGCTATTCTTCAAGAAATTGGCTTTAAACGAAATTCGGTGCAGGGTAACAATCAACAGTTTTTTGTTAGGCTCTCCCGTGAAGATTTAGATAGCCCAGAGGGGGATGTCTTATTTTTGATTCATTATCCTAACACCACCTCTAAAGAAAAGTTTGTCAACGATCGTCTATGGTCACAGCTGGACGTTGTTCAGCGAGGTGCCGTGTGTGAAGTCAAAGGAGAAGTTTGGG
>ERZ1740065.2809-NODE-2809-length-10887-cov-10.360875_pt1 | contig 10887 bp, 9 predicted proteins | sample MGYA00581738_ERZ1740065 | MGnify/ENA primary metagenome ERZ1740065 (study PRJEB43018, sample SAMN04849749) | marine metagenome | isolation source: floating plastic debris | place: Pacific Ocean | collected 2008-09-01 | study: EMG produced TPA metagenomics...
AGTCGTTGTCTCTTCCGATTTGGTGGGCGAGGCAGGTGGGTTAGTTGGGATGGATAGACGGGTGGTAGAGACGGTTAGGACGTAAAGGGAGCAGAAAGGGAAGGACGGGAGGGATGGGAGGAAAGAGTATAGCAAGGAAAGCAAAGGGAGAGAGGAGCAGATGAAGAAAGACCTTGGAGTGAACGGAGAAGCAGGACAAAATAGAGAGGCAGGGAGGGCTGAAGTGGACTGCGTCTAGCAGGGCAAAATGGAAAGCCAAGCAGAGGGCACGAGGGTAATAGGAGAGTAGGAACTGCAGGATTAAGCACACCAATAGCACGATAGAGGGTTAGGAGCCACAGAAGAGGTAGGACCGAATAGAACTCAACGGAACAGTGGGTAGTGGAGAAGAAGCAGGGAAAATAGGGCAGATATAGGTGGCGAGTGGGTGAGATGGAGAATGTCCACGATGGGAATGGGGATCACTGTACTCCATTTTATCATATATAGCAAAGTATGGCATATTAGTGTCATACTAAGATTTTATAAGTATGATCACTATACGGCATATGAGTGTCTAACTTCATATGATTCATATCTCTCACTCTCTCTCCCTCTCTGCTTTACCGTTCTCTCTCCCCTCTTCCCCATCCCCACTTCCTCCCACTCTTTCCCACCCTGCCACCCTGCCTCTCTCTCCCACCCTCTTTCCCCTCCATATTCTTCCCTTCCCATTCCCCCCTCTCTCCCAATATTTTTCTCCATCCCTCACCCAGCCTTTCTTTCCCTCACCATCGCCCTACCCTCACAGTTCTCTTTCTCTACTTTTATCTCCCCTCTCCTCCCTCCATTTCTCTCGCATCCATGTTTCTCCTCTCCATCCTCTTTCCCCCTCCGTATCCCTTCCCTCCTCCTCTGTCTCCCCTCCCGCCCTTTCCATTTTGCTACCCTTCATCTTCTTCTCCTCCCTCCTCTCTCCATATCCTTCTCCTCAGTCTCCCTGTTTCCCAGCTCTTCCCCTCCATATCTCTTTCCCTTCATCTCCCTCCCCTCCATTTTTCTCCCCTCAGTCTATCTCACGTCCATTTCTCTCCTCTGTCTCCCCACTATGTCTTGCTTTCCATATATCTCCCCTCTCTCCTTCCTCTCTGCACCTCTCACTCTCCTCTCTTGCTTTTCTCTCTTACTCTGCCCTTTCACTTCCCCTTCATTTTCTTCCCTTGTGGCTGGAGATCACGAATCTGCACTCAGGATTAAGATTCGTCTACTCTTTCTAGTAGTGACCTGGAGTTGTCTTCTATTTTTGATGGCATTTCAGCGGAAAGTTGCTGAGAGTCAGCAATAAATAGGGCGACCGATCTAACCAATAAAATAGCGTAGCCTGAGCTACTGCTCCGAACAAGCCATACATAGCCTGAGTACTATATACCGTAATAAACGTGTTTGAAGACGAAAATTAAACTATCCAAGAATGAAGTATGAATCAAAATATAGGAGAATGAGAGCAAGCTCTATGGATGATTTATAAACCCAGGAATACATCGTAAGTCATAGCCAAGTCACCAATTCACAATCTATTCAAACCTGAACCATTACATATGATGCGGTACAAAGATTTTCGTACTTACCGCAGTTGGCTCAGTTATGGAATTTAATCACTGCTAGTCCGTTAAAGCTACCGTTATACTAACCTAATTTTACCGACAGTATAAAGATGCAGGGTGGCTGACATTCCTAACTCCAGATGATACAGAAAGCAGACCCAAAACCCAACGAAAGATGTGTGCCTATCGGTCCTTCATATTCGCGACATGTTTTGATATACTCAGGGAAAAGAGGAAACCAATGCACAATCATGCGTATACATGTATGGGTATGTGAGACTGATGTTTTCTACCAATGATAATGATCATGATGTATTTTTCTAGTGAGATAATGTGGTCCAGATATTTGTTTTTACTTCAAAAAATGAAATACAGCACTCATTATCTTCTGTCAGTATTGAAAGCTGTAATTGTAAGAACGTCTAGTCTGTGGTACTAATTATGCGTTCTTCTAGTCTGCTCGTAGCATGCAGCAGCGTAAATCCTTGTGTGGAGGAGGTTTTTTCCTGGCTGAAGCAAAAATATCAGTACTAGAACAGCAATTCACAAAAAGTGGTGTGAAATCCATAGTGGATGGAGATCGGTTTTTGACTCTTACCTTATACTCTAAATAGAGGCGCAATGAACAACAGTGAGACAATGCTTCACTACAAATAGGCTTGAGTTGATGATAGCTACTAACTATAGTCAATAGCTATGATAGAGAAGAATACTAAAATATGCTAGGTTGGGAAACTCGACCTTGACACTTGACCTACTTCTCATAATCTCTTCTATGGCTTCTGTATGTGCTGCCTACTTTCAGGGCTATAGGTCTGTAGTAAGCAAATTTCTTATTTAAAAACTCGAAATGATGGATTTCTATATTAATAACGAAGCATCGTGGCATTGTGAAACCTCCTTAAATGCAAATCATATCAGCTCGCCTCCTTCTTATCTGTATATACTCCAGTACCGTAACTAGGCAGTGATTCCACTGGAACATTGTCAAAAATAGAAGACAACTCCAGGTCACTACTAAAAAGAGTGGACGAATCCTAATCCTGAGTGCAGATTCGTGATCGTGAACGTTTTACCTACTGTAAGTGTTAAAAGTTGCTGATTAAAGCCTTTCTTTGAGTGAGGTTAAGTTAGGCTAAGTTAGACACTTATAATTATTTTACGAAACGATAAAATTAAATGTATTGGCACAACAGGAATCCAAGCATAGGTGCGTCAGCCAACATGGTTTAAACTTCAAAGTTACACTGTAAAGAGAGGAGTGAACGTAGCTAACAGGTGCCTGCGGTGATCAGTATGGATCTCAGTCTTCACATGTCACCGTGACAATCACTCGGTGTGTTATCAAAGGTGTCACACACACAAGTCACGTCAGATGACGTACTATCCTCTTCGACTGTGAAGTTGGAGTAGCTGATCATGTCGCCCTCTGAGTCACACGTCAGCTGGTTGATCTCAGTCAAGTTGAGCACCTCATCCCACACGTTACCAAATCCGGCTACGATAGGGCCATTACCTGCTAATTAAATAGGTAAGCCTCTAGAGTTGATGCGAACGCAGTATCTACCATCACAAATACATGTGACACACAAAATGGAGTTTAAAATCATAGCTTGTAAGGCTGATTCTACTGTAAATCTGAGGTGAGCATCTCTAGAAACAATCGACATGGAAAACTCATGCCATTGATGGTTGCGTCTCAGGTCTTTAACTGAGAGGTAGTTGAAGTATCACAATTTTATGCACATGACATGCAGAAAGTAGACTCTTAAGGATAGTGACCCTACCAAAAAGAAATTCCGCTATGCAGACAAGCTGTCCAGCAGGTGGATACCTGATCCGGTCATTTTCCAAGCTGCGCAGTAACTCCAGCTCTCCATCGTTGTCAGTGCCAGCATAGTACTAAAGGAAACATGTCTGATAGTATAATAACGTAACCAGTAGCATCACCTAGTAGAGCGTACGCGCGTCATGTTCGTCTACATAGCCTGATGTCTAGCGATCGATGGAGGCACCAAACCAGTGCTGACTATTCAATAGCTAAAATCATATGTTTCTGCTCAACATCTGGATGACCAACAGTAAGTCTCAAGTCATTTCGTTGCAGATTTGCCAATAGATTGAAGTATGCATTATGTAAAGCTGAGCCACATTCTCTTGCTTCATAAATAAAATTAATAGAGATAAATGTGTAGGAAAGATAGGAGGGAGGGGCGGGGCGAGAGGGGAGAGAGAGAGGGTGAGGAAGGGAGGGGGACTGTGAGAGAGAGAGAGGTGAGAAAGAGAGATATTTAGAAGGAGAGAGAGCCCGGAAGATGGAGAGAGACATTGGGAAGGAGAGAAACCTAGGGAGAGGAGAAGAGATCAGCGTCCTCAGACGACGATAATACACATACCATTACTGTTTCTGATTGAAAGGAGAAGCAAGCTCGGTGGAACATGCTAAGGAATTCTGAAGTCGCAGATTCACTTGTTGGCAAAGAAATTGCCTCAGTTGCATCTGCGATTTTAAAATCTAGGGATGTCGCGCCAGCCTCGACGGAGATTGATATGAAACCTGCAATAATCAAGATTACGTCAATCTCAGCCGATGGCTACCATCACTCACAAGTCAATGATTGTCTCCACTACACTAGGACTGCAAATGGAACTGGATTAACGGTAAAAAATAAGCGTGTTCAACCTTACAGGATACGAAAGCCTATAATTACTTCCAATGATGGGGGAGGGCCGGAAGAGAAGCCTCGGCAACATTGTCACCAATCTAATTACAGGTAACAGATCAAAAGTGCGGAATAGCATTTCCCATCTGATATTTCACTGACAACACTATGGACTAGATAACTACGTGCAGCAATGGGCTGCATGTAGCTTGTTACTAAATGAACCAGCCATTAGTTTTGACAGAAATAATTGTCTCCCCATTTATACATTACCGCCGACACGAATCCTGCCTACATACTAGCGACAACTTCATGCCAGCCTTCTGTATTTTCATGCCATAAGTTCTTTAAAGAGAATTTGCGCTATGAACCTTTGTTGCATGAGTGATGCTCTATCGATGCAAATGTCCCGCAGAATGAAAGAAATACCGTAATAATATAGACCTCTAGCTGCGGAATACTATCACAGAATATTTTCACCACGTTGCAGGAATATTGAAAGAGTTGCTTTTTGCAAACAAATTCTCAAAGTTGGTCACCCTGTACGCTATGTGGAAGGATTTTAAAGAGCTTGAAAGCAAAACTGTTTCTAAATTTTTCGAGGGTAAATGTTTTCAAGATCGCTAGCTCAGTACAACTGAGTTGTGGTTCAATAGATATTTTATGGTACGGTATGAAACTTACGGCGGACAGCCGATCTAATTTCTGTGTAAATGTTGAAAGCGATGGATTCTGTGTGTTCATGTATTCAACCTTCTCTTTCAGTTTTCATTTCGATTGAAATCAGCCAGCAGAGGAGATAAAATTGTACATCACACAACAAATTCTACATATATCAACACTGCAGTATCGTACTCACCGTCGATTGTTGTTGCAGGGAAAGTGATATAATCATACATTGTCTGGTTTGTGAATTTGACAGCTGTGCAAATCGTGAAGCCACGTGCCGAGTCAGTATCTCGTGGTAGGGCAGCGCAGACTTCCTGAGTCTTGTTGATGTCTTTATACAAGATGACTGAAATCAAAAGTGGCAGGTTGACAGCAGAGCCAAGACTGCTGGTACGTGCAATGCTGATGGGAGAATAACCCTTGCCACTGAGTTCAGGAAATGCCAACCTTGAAAGTAGTGTGAAATTTATAAATAATAACGCACAACTTGTTTCTAAAGTGGCAGAAAGATGCCACTGTTGTATTAAGATGGAAGTTAAATGCAATCACGAGTCCTTAAATCACTGGTCAGGCATTTCCGGATACAGGAATCTCTATCTCAGCTAGGTAGTTATCCCATTAAACTCCTCTCGTCTTCCTCTGCCTATGCGTTAACTGTACCTTTTCCCTTCATTTCCATCATCTCTTGCATCCCCGTACAATGTAGCAAAAGCAGCATTACTCACTGTCGCAAGACTCAGGACTGTCAGCAGCACTGGCGTAATTATTACGACAAGAGCACACAACTCCAGTACTGTCCAGTCCACATTCCTGTTGACATCCACCGTTTGTGCTGGTATCACAGTCAGCTGTAGGGAGAATGGACACTTGGTAAGAGATATACGCTTAAATACCATTGGACGCACACCCAGACAGACAGATTCTTACACAGGCAAATGTTGGTATTTCCCAGAGAGCAGCAGCTCCTTCCATCATCGCAGCCCTCTTCATTGTCACAGGGCGGGTTATCTCCTGGTTCTGTACTTGGAGTCACGACTGATTAATCTTCACACGATGGGAATGTCTGTAACAGAGAGCGCCAATTTATTAAAATAATCGCGCGATTTGTACTGAAGATGTGTTTCATATGCTATCAGCTTGTCGGGTAAAACTACAGTTTGACATCTGTGTCAGTGTCACATAGAATGTCGCTGTGATAAATATTGGTTTATGTCGTGTGTGAGGGAGTGCTATGGAGCTCACCCGTGTAGTAGTAGTTGTTGGTGTAGTAGTCGCGGATTTGAGAGTTTTTCCTGGCTTACGACACTGTATCTGACGGTCACGATTACGACGCAGTTTAGAATTTGATAGCCTACCGTATGACATATAAGTCTGTGGCCTCCGCTGTAGCGTACGACTACAATAGCTCCAGTGTGGCACACTTCCGGGACGCCACCGAGTCTTCTGATATGGAGAATTCCTATGATCAAGAGATCTTCGCTCTTCACTTGGATTCTTAGATCGAAATTTCCGAGAGGTTGCGAACGAAATAGTTAGTTAGGCGCAAACCTGAAATAGCAAATCAGTATATAATTTCCATGTTTTCTCATGCTAGACGGAAAGTAATGAGAATGTTCACCAGAATGATCGTGGAGCACCGCATTGCGAACAGGTCGTGGTCACAGGACTGAATGAGAAAGTCGACTCTAATGCTTATTATAAACTACTCACACAAACATCGTTCTCTCTGTCACCACTGTTCTATATTCCCATTGGATGGTAGGCCATAAGTTTAAAGGTCAATGGACAGATTGCATTTAAAAGTATAGATTTGTGGGTAGAAGGTAAGTTATGGTGAGGTTAACTGTTCTCCCTCCTTGTGATTGGTTACTTCAACTGGCGCTTCCTACTAAATGCCAAGCACTCTGATCAAAACCAGTTATGAATCATGGCTATCACATATGGAGCCAAGCTGTGATCAGCTGCCAGCCAAGTGTACTAACGTACCGTACATAACGTATCGTACATAACATACCGTACATAACGTACCTCCCTTCCTATTCTATGGTCATGGTAGTGAACACTAGATTGTAGGATGGAGCAAATGCCAAGATTATTGAGTTGGTCAGATCACACAAATGTATATACTAACAGTCTCACTGTGGATAGGAGGACTCAATTATCATGACGTATAACAAAGACAATTGACTCGGAATCGAAACTATCATGAGTGGAATGAATCCATGTTTTTCTTCACTCATCTGGGAACATCACAATCATTCTCCCTCTGCTTTCCCTTGCCAATTACTATTCCAGCTAGTAACAGGGCACATGCTGCAAGCAAGATGCCTCGTCCATTGTGGACATAAGTAGGTGACATCATTGCTGAAGAAAACCAGCTGCAGAAAGGAGCATAAACCACTTAGCGAAAAGTCGGTGGAGGGGAAATGACACTTCGGCTCACATCAGCTGATTCCTAGGATTCCATTGGGTGATCTCACCACTATCAGTTATTCACCTTGGATGCAATAACGGATAGTGTGACCGTATGCCCGGCATTGGGCTTTTTATCCGTTGGCAAGGTGCCAACAGAACAAAATCACACCCAAACGGATCATTACAGTTAGTGTACAGAGCACAGCATTTGTGTCATCCGGTAGTTGAGATCTGCTGCCATATGAAAACTCTTGAAAGAGAGTACATTGTCAAATACACCGATGTGGCGGAGAGTTGAGCCCTCTGCTGGCTGTGGCGGTAAACTATAGATTCAGATCCAGGGCCTATATATAATCGGTCACCTGGATTTCTTGAATCGAACTGATGAGGTACACACTGGGGCGTACTGAAAAACTAGTTCAAACTAACCCTTTTCCATGGTGCGCGCCCGGTTCAGATCACCTAGCTCACACTGCAAATGTGAATGCACTTAGCTCGGTTTGGGTTTGAACCATAGTGCGCACTAGCCTTAGTACACACTGAGTTTGATCCGTGGAACCCGATGACTGAGCTCTCTCATAACAGATTTACGTGAGCCTTGATTAATGCAGTAGATAACAGCGAACCAGGAGATCTTTATCGCTATTACTGGATGACTATTATTAGTTGGAGCATTTAATTCAGTGATAACTTACTGAAATCCTCCTCCTAATGGCTTTCGCTAGAAGGAATAAAATGCCTCGCATTGATAGCATACAAAATGGCCTTTGATCTAACGCGCCACTTCAGAAATAATATGTAGGCTTTAAATAAATATACCCCAGGCAGACGACTAGTTTATGTTACTGAAAGGATTATAGGTGATCAACGGAGGATCTATTCATTGCCACTTTTCTCCCTTAGGCGTCTACAAAGGTTAGAGTCCACTGCATGTGGACGTTAAAGTGACAGTCCAAGGGATCAACTCTCTCAGTCAGAGCCGTTTCCCTGCAGTCCTAACTCTTCTTCCTTCGTGAAACTCCTCACACAACTTAATGCATTGAATAGGGTGATCTTCGAGGGATTATGAATACATTTTGTCCTACGATATGATCTGAAATGATCTGAAAGCGTCCACGAATAGGTGCGTCGGTGCATTGCGTCTGCCTCAACATGCACTATAAATGTCAAGTCAGAGTGAAGCAATTGCAATAGACCAATGAGTGAGTGGCTGACTGATATATGAGGTCATGACCTCTCAGTAGCTAGTGGCCAACTTTATGCTATTTGGCGTTGAGCTTTGCTCGCTTAATTTTCTGAGACAGTCTAGTCACCCAATTGGTCATCCATCTGCTTTCTGTGGTCGACCGAAGCCCGCAACAACTGACTATTTATATTAGGTTAGCATCTATCCACACTCTACAGACCATAACAGGGGCGTATCTAGGTTTTAGATGAATGGGTGTCTCCAACCCAAAGGCCGGGTCCAGGGGCAATACCCTGGTGCGGCTCTGGGGGCAGCGCCCTGGAAAATTTGTCATTTACACTTAAAAAACCATGAGACATTATACTGCCGTTGCAAAAAAGTTGCTCAGAATACAAGAGACATTCTATGACGAAATACAAAGGGAAGGAGGGAGGGAGGGAGGGAAGGGGAGGGAAGGGGATGGAGGTAAGGGAAGGGAGAGAACAGCTACGACATGCATGGAGATCAGGCTTAAATGATGCGCAGGCTCGGAAAGGCATGTTGGCTACACAGAGTGACTGGTCAACCAATTGCACAACACCTGCTGAGCAGGCATGACCAGAGTGAACAATGCAATGCAATCACTAACTACAAAGTGACCAATCAGAAAGTGCATTGGGGCCTCGCTCGCTTATATTTCAAACATGTCTAAAGCGCATCGTGTATCATCGTTTTCCTAGAAACAGGGCTGCCGGACGTTGTGGTTAAGAGCATGGAGCCATAGCTACTTCTACCTCGTAGGCTTTGAACCGCCTCATAATCACGCAGACGTGCACTGCTCTACCCTAGATCATGGCGACCCATCTATGAGTTAGTAAGACTTTTTTCGTCCTAAGAGTTTTCCTGAGCATATACCATATAGCGGTCATACTCGTTACAGATTAGTACGACAACAGTAAATCATGCAAAGGGGCTACTAAGTGTGCTCCATTGAAAGTACCTCATATTAGGAGTTGTGCTTAACTTAAGTTGTTTTAAATGTATGGGGTAAGTTATGTAGCACGTATTAGTGAATCCAAGCCAAAGAATATAATATGAAGAGGTGTGGCTCAGCCTGACATATATACCATAAGTACAATGTCTATTTCATAAACCTTAGACGGCAGTCGTGGTTACATAGCCTTCAGGTGCCCATACCGCTGATAGCCACTGATGGTACAGTTACAGCGCTCTCAATGATTGACACTTAGAAGACGATGTGCTCCATGAACAGTGAACCAGCTTGGATGCTCTGACAGTATCGGATCACTTGATTGGCAGTCCGTCAATTAGCAGTAAGGTTGCAAACATGTCATCTGTGATTCGTGATCCGTGAACCGTGATTTATCTAGTCTGTTACCATACCTCTATGGCCTATGTATAGGGCCTATGTCTATGTTTACGGTCTATGTCTATGTCTCAGGAAGATTTTGTTGCACCAAATTCACTGACACATGTGCCAGTATATCGGGCACCCCTCCCTCCCGCCGCATCAATCAATACGCGATGCTTACCTTTTGGAGATTGCTGAAATGCTCGGCGAAAGTCATCTGGCTGCTCTCCCACCTCCCAAAGACAGCATTCAGCAGCGATAGTTTGTTAGACTGCAGTGGAGATAAACAACTCAATAGATTTGGGGAAGGGGATGGCTAATTGAAAAATTGCAATACTTCCTACATCTTTCCATCGACCACCTTCTACCTCCCAGAGAGGAGAGTTAATTATTACGTCAAATTGCAGACCCTGATGATGTTTTTGCTAAGAGCTCCGCATGGAATGGGGAGAGATTACTGTATTCCAGCGTAATGAAGCCAATTTTTCACGATATCTGATGTACGGTAAAACAACTAGTGCAATGAGTTCTGATGGAATGCAATCATTCCAAAAATATAACCCCACAATTGCAAGGAATGCATCTAGGGTGTAATTCCCCAATCGATCGAAGTTCAGTAGACATGATCATTGTTCTGTCCAAAGAACGGCTGGGGTAGGTAGACACTAACTCAGGGAGGCAGATTCAAGCGACTCTCCACTGTCAATGCATTAATGAATTGATGATAAACTTCAAGTGCAGAGTGCATTCCTGTTTTACTATGTACACTCTGGGCAGACCCTCACGAGTGTAGTGATGTTAAATGTTTCAGGAAAAGATGGTTAGAGGATACAAAAGGAAGATGAGACCGTTTCGGACTCGCTGACAAACGACAGACCACCACCTTTCACTGGGATACAATTGCACATGCGTCGCTTCTCATCTTTTTTTATCTGTAACCATGACAACCCCCAGTAGAAAAAAGCTGGAAAAGCAACGCGCAAGCGGAGGTAATTATTGAGAACTGGAATGGGTACGGAG
>ERZ1740065.2810-NODE-2810-length-10886-cov-12.616933_pt1 | contig 10886 bp, 11 predicted proteins | sample MGYA00581738_ERZ1740065 | MGnify/ENA primary metagenome ERZ1740065 (study PRJEB43018, sample SAMN04849749) | marine metagenome | isolation source: floating plastic debris | place: Pacific Ocean | collected 2008-09-01 | study: EMG produced TPA metagenomics...
CCTCTTCCCTTCCTCGCCGCTCGGCGGTTCTGAGCGAGTGGGGAGGGAGAGCTGAGAAGTGAGTGAGAGTGGTGGTCACTTACCCAGCACTGGCACACCATGTTTGTGGGCTGCGTTTATCCAGCATGGTGGAGGGATTGTTATCATGTGGTGACTGAAGTACACAAACGTGTCCACCAAATGCCAGTGGTAGAATCTGTAAGCATCGTATTTCCCAGAACCCTGCACGAATCTACAACATACAGACACGACTGCGCTGCAGAAACAGGCGTGTGGGCCATGAATGAACCTATAGTTCTATCCTGGCAAACTTTGATTCGTGCACAATCCTCGCTGCAATCCCTACTGGCACGCAACACCTCTGTATCTGATGAAGCAGACAAAGCAGAGCTCATTACTAGCTCAGCAACCAGTTTCCTAATATAGGTTTTGATTAATTGAAGTAAGCTTATGAAGGAACCTGAGATCTTGAGGAATGAAAGAAGGAAAGTAAGGGGATAGCTATGACAAAGGGCTCATATTTTTTATCAACAGTAACGTAATTGATAGGAAGCACTGAGCTATGTGTGCAGTCATGCTTTACATAGCCAGCTGACACTGCAGCGTCAGCTGACTTGAACGACCACTACTACTAAGAGAGAGAGAGAGAGAGAGATAATTACACCTTACCTGTCCTCTAGATAGCCACCAGCCATGTCGTGGCAGATCAGAGTCTTCGGCAGGTTGACCTCCCTCTGACACGGCTCTAGGGGGGCCACGCCGACATAGTAGTCGTCTCCCTCCTCCCAAAGCATCAACTCCTCCAGGCTGTTGATGGGCTCCGCGGACGGCGAACTGCGCTCAGCTTTGTTTCTCAACATGTTTATCTGTATGTGTCTCTCCGCTCAAGTGTTGTTGTAGCACACGTAAGTTTTAGACGACGACAGTAATTCTAGCATTGGTCTACAGTCGTCTGCTTCTCAGTTACTCCACCTAAAAGAACAAAACAGCTGTTAGCAACCAGTATTAACATAACAAAGCCCACCCTACCAACCTCCCACCCTCCCAGTAACCACCTACCTACCTACCTACGGCCTAGATAACGCTACGAAATACCTACCGCACATCCTCTTACCTAATACCTACCAACTGAGATCACGTGTGAACTCAGCCTGCACAGCTGCGCCAGGCTGAGTCAGCCAGGCCGCACCAACCGACACACTGCCGATTCTGACTGCGAATCATGGACTGTGAACCGCAGTGCATCATTTCCCTTGTGAGATGTCAAATAATCGTTGTATAACAACTCGTACAATCCTGAAATCAGTGCATAGAGTGTGAATCGGTATGACCGATACATATACACAGCAATGCTCTGCCATGCAGCGCTATGAGAAGCACAAGAGCCAGTGATGGTGAGCTCCCTCGACTTAGAAAGGCGATAGGCAGAGTTATACAACTTACGTCTCAGTGTCGAGCAGTCTACACAGTTGCTTGTCTATTGTTGTTTTGGCACTCACACAAGGCTGCGTTCTCAGCTTGAGTTAGTACTATGTGGAAACTGCTCGTGTGGCGCATGGGCTGGGTTTATATACTAGCTATGATGGACCAATCATAGGCCGAGCTGCAGACAGGCTCAACCGATCAGCTGATTTCACGAGGAAAGGCATGTGCGCGCCAGTTACTAATTGCTACGTCAATAGAGCGCCTTCTAAATAACTACCCCGCACCGGTATGCAACATCTATGCGAGCGTTATACTAACTGAGAACACATTACTGTCCAGATAGTGCCGCCTGCCACTTATACACAGTGGTCCCTGATATTGACAGTATAACTACGAACTGCTGTAACAGCGCAGGGTATAATTCATGCTCTCACATTGGTGATGTTCCAATGATAGGCAAGACGTAGGTCACAAAGACAGAAGGCGTTCATATAAGTTGTGCATGCATGCATTGACTGTAGTAAGCAGCCTTCCACTATGCTGTCTAGAAAGTAGTTTGGACAGAAATACCATATTGTTCTATTCTATAGGCATATGATTATGCGGAGGGAGGCAACAGGAAGCATAGGCATAGAAAACGAAAACTGAGGTTACTATCAAAATAATTCTGTGATGGCACGTTTGGTCATCTCCTGAGGATATGATATCCATAGCACATTTAAAACTATGATATTTATAATAAGAGGAAACGCTTTCAACAAGAGTAACGTACATACAACATACCAGGAACCGCAGGAGCAGCAAGATGCCGTCTTCTATCCAAGGCGCATACAGATCATTTATCTGCTGGGAAATCGATTGTGCTGTTGATTACATACGTACAACGCACGCGTGTGCGCATAATGTTTACTATTTTTGTGTCCATGTGACATCACCATACGTCGTTGTTATTGCCGTAGATTCATTGGACGGTAATATACCACTGTGTATCGGTAAGCGAAGAACTAAAATATTCCAATTCAAGGATTAAAAATCATTTCGTAATATTTCATAACTTATAACGTGTAAGACGTATTGTTTTATAACAATATGAGACGAATGTTTATCTCGAGATCTTACAACATAGGTGCAAAATTATGTTCCGTTTATACCGTAATTCGGTACGCGCCGATGTAAAGTATCTGTCAAGGTCGTGTAAGACCGTCTTCGTGAGTTTTTTCTGGATGGTGGCCGTTTCTGTCTTTTGTTTTGTATGAGATAGACACTCTCTATGTTTCGTTAATTTTCTTGTTGAACAACAACAAATACATGATCGTTGCGTTTACAACTACGTATGCGTCTATAGGATTGTAGTATACTCAATAGTTTGGCATATGGAAAGAAAGACCCGTACTAGAATTACCCAAGCGAAGGAGAAAGCCCGACCAGGTCTAGACTCGTGTCTTTCACAATATTTGGTTCAAGCCCTATGGTTTAAGTTGACCATAATATGTTGTGATGGTTAATCGTAGTACTTGACATCCGATCGGTTCTTTTTAGAATTATGTAAAGAGAGTATCGCAGCTGGGTGGCAAAAATTTGGTTTCGCTGAAACCTTCAATCCCTGCATTGATGATATCCCGGACAACATCCTACGTCTTGACGGTAATGACATCTCAGCAGAAGAGTTTATTGCTAGATACGAAGCAAAATATATCCCTTGCGTTATAACGAACCTTCAAAACTCATGGCCTGCGAACGAAAAGTGGACACTGAAGGTAACGATCCGTGACTGTAGAACTTCCTCCACCTATTATTGGTATTCCTTCTCTATAAATATATGAACCATGCATACTTTTAGAAACTCGCTCGAAAGTATCGTAACCAGAAGTTTAAATGTGGTGAGGATGATGATGGTTATTCTGTCAAGCTGAAGATGAAGTATTTTGTTCGCTACATGACTGACAACAGAGATGACAGCCCTCTATACATATTTGACAGCAGCTTTTCAGATGTAAGTTGGTATCTTACTGTGCAATTAACAGCTGCCTCATATCCAGTGAGCCAAGCAACCAGAGGTTAGCTGTATCATTGCAGTATACTGTTGGTTGTACATAATCAGTCCCACCAATAGTCCCATATTTATAATAATTTCCATACTTCCTTAAAGGCATATCATTTCAACCTTGACCTTGTTAAAATTATTGCGAGCAAGCGTGTCTAAAATTGTCAAATTATCTGGTAGAGCCCCTCCCCCTTCTGTATCTGTACGATCTAACAGATCACATCGGCGGCGGAATACGACTGACTTCAAGCAGCCGCTTAGTGAATTATTGCATGGCTTATGTAAATCAGGAGTACATGTTTTCGACCGTGTCATCATTACCAACTAACCATAGCCAAACTCATAGCCCATTGGATGTAAACTATAATCTCGCAATGGATGTGATTTCGGTCTGATTCACCGGTGGCAATGGGAGCGTAAGTTGCAGCCAGTCCACCACCGGCCAGTGGTTGTCTGACTGAGATCAATAGATAGAGTCCTGAGTGGCTAATATTCATCACTTATTTACTTAGGCATTTAGATTGAGGAAATTCACATTTAATTCATGAATGTGCCCCTATTGTTTTTAACTTGTGCTTTTTGATAGAATCGATCTGCTTGGAATACAGCCATGTCTATCTATGCACTGCAATAAATGCTCACTAAAAGTGCATGGTCTACTCTGCACGCGTCATGTGGGCTACCCATCACTGATATGATATGGTGTGTACCACATTCTATCTAGGTTCTTGCAGCGTTATAGATATCGTAGCCATACCTAGATAGATAAAAGTTTCCACTGTTGTCATGGTAAACCTGGCATTGGGGTTTCCACTTGAATGTTTCAAGCGTTGATTTGTTTATCTTTAAGTGGTAGCGTAATCCACTCTCTGGGGTTTTGCTCAGTCACCTAGTCTACAGTTGCTGCCATATAATGAACTCTGTACCATGGAGTATCCCTACCCTAAAATTGACTCATTCCTGTAGCATGCGAAGAGGCGCCGACTGCTCGATGACTTTGAGGTACCGCGGGTTTTCCCAGACGACTTTTTCAAGTTGGTTGGCGAGTCGAGGAGACCTCCATACCGGTAAGCTCAGCTCCACTGGTCTCCAGAAAGTCAGCAGAGTGGAATACAGATGGTAAACCACAGACACGGTGTGTTTTAGATGGTTTGTGACTGGCCCAGCTCGGTCTGGTACTGGCATCCATATAGACCCTCTCGGTACCAGCGCCTGGAACGCCCTGGTGAGGGGCCACAAGAGGTATGAATATCAGTCAGTCGAGTTAGCCGTGATGGCAATGCTAGGGCTGGGAGAGGTGCTGGCAATGTTTTGGCTCATGTATCAGAGTGCTGATTACCTGTCATGTCTGTCTCTCATGGGAATTTCCAGTTTTTGGGCGATGATATACATTTAAATGTAAGGATGAGACTTGTATTGACATTCTGTGGCCATGTTTATCAGCAGCTGCCGGCACTGAGGCCAGTCTAGCTGCTGCCGGCGATGAATACTGATAATGAATGCCGATGCTGTTTTACATGCCATCTCTGATTGAGCGTGTGATAGTAACTGTCTCTCTATGCTAGGTGGTGTCTGTTCCCACCTGAAACGCCGAAGGAACTGCTCAAGCCCACGCACTCTCAGGCCTGGAAGCAGAAGGGAGAGGCGGTGACTTGGTTTGCCTTCGTCTACCCTAAGGCCAAGAGCCCCGATTGGCCAGAGCGGTATAAGATGGTGAGCGTGCCGAATTACTGGTCTGTGAATTTGCCTATCAGCTGATCGCAGCCAGTAAGCGTAGAGGTGAACACCCACATAATAAACCGCGGCTGCTAGCATCTTATCTCCTCATCATGAATATTATTAGTCATTACAGGAAAGTGCATCCAGTTTGAGCTGGTCAAAGTCATTGAGCTGTGACCTCACTGTTCTGAGTAACCCTCCCAATGGCCGGGAGGCGCAAACTGCATAATCAAGTGCAGGCGTGAGGGCATCGTTCGCCATGTGAACATCTCATGCCATCTCATCTAATTCCCTATAGATTGAATGCGTGCAGAGGCCAGGGGAAACAATGTTCGTACCCGGCGGGTGGTGGCACGTCGTATTGAACATCGACGATACGATAGCCGTCACACAGAACTACTGCGGCAGGGTCAACTTCCCTGTCGTCTGGAAGAAAACTGTCAAAGGCCGGCCTAAACTGTCCAAGAAATGGTATACAGCCATGAAGGTGGGTAACGCGGCACCTTCACGTGACACTGGATGGGATGCCCAGAGCTATAAACTCTTTATCTGATATTGTCAGTCCATGGCAGGGATAATTATGTGTCTTACTACAGACTGGTGTCAGTGCCAGCTCCCCCTGCTATCATATGAACTGCACCTGATGTTTGTTGACTATCACGACACAGTTTCATCAGCCATATTGTCCTGATTGTGCAATAAAAAATATTGACGATCAATAATTGTATCTAAGGGAGCTAGTGAATGTCTAGGTCACATGACCCGGCCAGTCATTGGTATAGGCAGCGAACCAGTCAGCCCGTGCCTCACACCCTGACTGAATCATTCAAACTGGCAGCACTCAATTACTCTCTCTGACATCACGCTGCCCCGCAATGTAAAAATAAAATCAGGAGCTTCTCTGTTTGTAAACAGATAGAATGTCGTAGCGGTGAGTAGACTGATGCCTGGGCCATCTTTATCTCAGTGATAAAGTATGTAAACTGTCACTTAATCCCCAGCTGTAGAGTGACCAGGGTCTTGGCTGTACCGACCAGGGTCTTGGCTGCATGAACTGGCTCTAATCTTTCCTATATTGCAGCTGCGGAGACCAGAGCTGGCGGCGGTGGCCGACTCCGTGAATGTGCGCGACGGCAATGAGTCAGACAGTTCGAGCAGCAGCAGTAGTAGTAGCAGCTCCAGCAGCAGCTCGCTAGACAGTGACAGCGACAGCGTGTGGAGTGACGATGAACAATCTACACAGGATGCTCCTCCCGCCAAAAAGTCAAGGTGAGCTTTGATACGGCTCAACAAACTGACCAGTTGGCGAACTGACCAGTTGTAGCCGAGATGATAGAGCCTGCGAGGCGTAGCTGCTCAGCCATTGGGAAAATACATGGTTCACCTATGGCCTCTGAACTGAGATACACTGCGATACACCGAGTACAGTGACTATCAGTTATTGGAGAAACTGATGAAAACACTGAGCAAAGAATAAATAATAATAATTATTGTTATTTATATTTTTATTATATCATTTTTCTATGGCCAATCAATCAACCAAAATAATTCACCCACAGCTAAATATAAAAACACTGCTAATGTGATAATTGTGTTCGATTTGATGAATGGACTTTGCTTAGCAAATCCATTCAGATATTTCACTGGGCTACTTAGAGTCAAAGTAAATAATTCGTTATCATATACCAGAGAGCTCATAAACTAGAACGTTCTCAAATTCATTCTGCCCGTGTCGAACCCATGCTGAGTGTTGGCGTCCGGATGTGCTGAATGCGAAATTTGCATGCTCTTACGAATCTCTGCCAACCGGACTCATTTCATTCAGCTGTAAACTACTATAGATGCAAATCAACGATCAGTCTTCATGAAATTTACAACCATACAGTTTTTATAATAAGGTGGAGGTGCCACTGACGCATGAGCTGTTACTGAGAGTGGTCGGTAGCAGACACTGACTGCTCCTGATCAACCATCGTCTCCACTCCTCCCTCTCATTGGTTGATCTTTGTTGCAGCCCGCTCTGTGTGGAGTAAGTGACAGATATAGTCTTTGTTCAATGTTACACGCCATGATTATGTTGTATATTTTCTGCTAACTCTTTCTACAGCCACTCAGTGTGTGAGGTGCAACACGTGATTGAACTCATGCTGGGGTTTCTCTAGTTATAGCCTAATCTCATTCTGCAGGGTTGGATGCCCACCCGGATGCCAGCAGTGTGTAGAATCCAAGTCTAATGCTGATGAGGTCAGGAAGGCCTCCTCCTCCTCTGACAGTTCTGACGATGAGTACAAGAGCAGCAGCGAGTCGCCAGCCACGTCTAGATAATTTGCCACGTCGCTACTCGGATAGATCTGTCACAGTTTTAGTCGACTTTGGACAGAGTCATATATTTTAGTACATTAGAAACAGTTTCATTGAATCCAACACTGAAAGATTTCCAAACATCAATACACATAATCGCCATCAACGAGGTTATCATTTCCAGTAGACGCACTGATTGTAATCGCGGACTAGAGATCATCATGAGACTGTGCGTGAAAGCTACTATCTATGGGGCTCTGGTCTCCTTTCTTGTCTGATGTACCTTCGCCATTCTCTATCTTCTCCTTTCCGGTCCAAACCTCATCCAAGCAGCCTGAAGTTACAAAATACCCAAGGATTCTATACTCTACCTCTGATGTACCTTTCATAGGTCCAATATGTCACTAAGATAACAAACAAACCTTGCTCTTCTGGCCTCAGTACAGTGTCTCGACACAGGAAGTCAAATATATCCCTACTCTGATCTCCCATGTACCAATCTTCTATTTCTTCTTCGTGATCCTCAATCATAGTGTAACATTCTCGAGTCATCTGACCGATCTCAGCGTTCGGAGCGTCCCACAGCTCGTACGGTATCCCTAACTCCACCTTTACTCCCTTCTCCCTGCCACACAAAATATCTCACAAAAATTAGTATATCATCTTCTGAACAGTTACCTGGGTGTATCTGAGAGAGACTAGACAAAGGTAGTGGGCGTCATCCAACACAAACAGCCATTAGCGTAGTCTAGAGACAGTTGACCTGCTATTTCAAGAAATTTGGTCGGTGAAATTGTGACAGGGTGGAGGGGGTCATCTCAGCATTACTATTATTCTAGTCTTGATACAAGACAAACATCAGCCACTTACAACAGTACATCTTAGAATGGCACAATGACAGCAGACGGCGATTTAAGGTCGTAGGTTTTGGCACAACCAGTTGGGGGACAAGGAGTTCATGAGAATTGAAGGACTATCAGCTCTTCAATGAAATGTTGATACTTAGAGGATGTTGACGCAGATTATGCGAGGGGAAATCTGGCAACAGGGCTTGAGAGGAATAAAAAATGGTTGTCCCAATGCTGGTTGGCAGCTGAAAAAGACGATTTCGATGGAGAACAGATGGTAAACTGAGCCTGTCTTGATAAACACCAACAAAATATTTAGCAATCAAATAGTGAGTTTTGAAACTCAGCCAACGACTGTTTATGAATGTCGGGTCCAGTTCCTTGATAGACGTGTCTCACTGTCTGTGAATATCGCGCTGATGACAGACCAAATTTGGCATATTGAAGAGGTCAAGGCCAATCATATTGGCATAGAAACTTGGAACCACCAGAGCCAATCATTACGCTCGGATGACTTCTTACATTTACAGGACTAAAGCAGTGACTAACGGTATTCCCTCCATACATCCTATACGTACGTAGGTATATAGCGATGACAAGCTGCCAGTGCTATATACCCTGTATAGTAGAGAGGTAGCAGAAAGAAGTTTTGACCAAAGTTATTGCTGCGGCTGCAGGTGTTCTGATTAGTCAACAGCTTTGGCAAACTTGACTTTCCATACCTGGAATTCCTCCCAGTGCATCGGTCAGTTACACTCGAACTCCGGGGCAAAAGCATGCCGAAATATTTGCTATGTTTTCATTCCCATTTTCACCACCTGACCGGGATTCCGCCGGTATTCCCACGTATCGCAACAGTATCTACCTCTTGTCCAGTTGAGATATATGTCAGCTTACTTCAGTCCGTGAAGAGTCTTCATTGTCTCGCTCTGACCTTTGGCGTAACGCAGTGACCCCTTCCTCTCAGCGTGAACGTTGTATTTCTTTATCTCATCGCAGATGTGGGGCTCGTGCAGCGCCTCTATCAGCCTCAGCTCTCTGTCAACAGTCACCACCTCAACATTTATATATGATCATAAATAATAAAATAATAGATGAAATAATATGATCATAAATAATATATTAACAAATAATACCTATAATATATAATGAAGGTATTCTGCTGTGTGTAAGTGGATGAATGAAAGGAGCGGAAGCGTAGGGCTATGTGATATTAATAGTAAACTCTGCTCCAACTGCTTAGGCTACTGATATCCCTGAGATACTCTGAGGAGACATCTTACTCTATGACGTAAAGTTACATATAAACACTAAACAGCGCGAGCTGACTATTGTATAAGGATATAGGTCATTATATAGGTCAATGATATAGGTCATTGAAGAGATCGGTCGTCTCAAAGGGGCGATTGACATAGTGTGTAACTGGCGATGAAACTCCCACATCAACATCAACCTGCAGAACAAAACTTGTGAAAATGAACAATTCAAGATGAAAGAACGTTTTCAGTCGATAACTATTTTTAATTTCAACACAATCTCTGATTACTCCCCTCCCCTCGTCCACCGTAACCACTCTCCTCCTGCACTAACTCGTACTCCTGATTTGTGACAGCGGCTATTCCCTGGCAGCTCGAACGTTTACCTGACAGAACAGGTAGTATACCTTCAAACCAGTGATAGGTGCTCTAACACGGACTCACAGTAAACTATAACACTCTACGTATCCTTAGCGACACTGTCCGTCAGCCATGCTAGAGACAGCGAGCAATACGACATCCCCAGTCTAACCCTTCTATCTGATAGGACGTTTCTTCCAGCCTCATGAGCTGTTTTTGATGTTAGAACGTTTACAGGTCAGTCACTCTCTAACCCATCAGTGATACCTTCGAAAGTCATTGCCCGGTCGCGGCAGGTCGACATACTGGATAGATACAAACTGACTGTCATTCTGGAGCATATGATGCTTTCATACCCCAGTATAATATGATACATGAGAGTTATCTTCAATATTCTCCTTCTATGAGTTAAAAATTGTGACTTAATGAAGCTTTCATGCAAGGGCTTTAACTCCCTAGTCCATCAATAGACTAACTTTCCATTCATATTCTCCGTTTGTACACATCCCTCCTCCCCCCCTCTTACCCGACTACCTCTACGGCTCTGGTCTCATCTTGAAATATGTACTGTAAACCCAAATATCTTAGTGACCTCACAATAATAGCTATGACTAATAATACCGACTCAACACTATATTTTTTATAGCTCTCTACGCTATATACAAGCTCCAAGGAAATCTCGAAAAATTCCAGGCGTTATTATTAAAAATACTGCTGATTTCAGCAAAATGCTGTAACATTTTGTCCGCTAACATATTTGGGTTTACAGTACTACTCACTGTGATATCAATCTCTCTACAATTACAGACACAAATATCCCCAGTACTCTAACTACAAGTCTCCCCACTCCTCTCTCTCCACTCCTCTCTCTCCACTCCTCTCTCTACACACCACAAAAACACAACCTGAAAAACAAAACAAAAAAACAAAAAC
>ERZ1740065.2811-NODE-2811-length-10885-cov-11.288920_pt1 | contig 10885 bp, 6 predicted proteins | sample MGYA00581738_ERZ1740065 | MGnify/ENA primary metagenome ERZ1740065 (study PRJEB43018, sample SAMN04849749) | marine metagenome | isolation source: floating plastic debris | place: Pacific Ocean | collected 2008-09-01 | study: EMG produced TPA metagenomics...
TTCCTTCTTCCCCTTCTCTTCGCGTCTGTGTGTCCGTTGTGTGGTGGGTTCGGTTGTGTGTTGGGTGTCGGGTAGGTGGATAGGCTGTTATAATTAGCGGTTATATTTTTAAGGCCGGTTAGTTTATATCTGGTGTGGACACTGCTGGCGTATATGGCAAATAGTCGCTCACAGCCGACACTTAAAAATATGTCTAGAGTGGACCAGCCTTCAGGGCTGCGCATCATTCATAGTTAGCAGGCTAGCTTTAGGGCAGTTCTTGCTGCAGTTGTTCAGTGTTAAACCTTTTCATGGATTGGACTGTGGAAAAATCGGTTCATATGTTTTATCAGGCTGAAAGGGTTGTTGAATTTTCACCGAGATTGTATTGATGGTAGCTCAGCTATGAAGATTCAACTCACCCAGAATTCCTGCGGTGACCAGAAGGAGCGACATGCAGACCAAGAGGAGAAAATCCATCTCTGAGCCTCGCTCTGTCCGTTTCAAGGCGATTTTCTGGCCTTTGCCAATTGCCTGTCAATTTTCATGTGCACTCTCGCACACTCCTGTGCATGTACACATGTGTGCACGCATGCGCGGGAGTGTGCACACATGCGCGCACGCTCTCGCTCACGCGTGTTTGCTCTTGCACATGCTACATGCATTCATATCAACAAGAGAATGACAAAAGTCAATGTTTTTGTAGATGTGATCAGTTAGCTGCTGGATATCTGAGTACTAGGAATAGCATGAGTTCTACTCGAGGGTTGGGGGGAACCAATCAGAATCCCTCAATCATCTAAACATTGCAGGCAACCTACCCTACCAATTCTGCAATCAAGCCTGAAGTCGATTTCTAGTGCAACTGGCAGTATTCTGCTGGGATACCAGTATTAACTACCTAAGTAAACTGTGTCACCGCTGTGTTGCTTCAAGCCTGCAGTTCATTCCCTTCTTTCATATCCACAAGAGTGTCTGGGAAGGAGTCATCCATCGTTAGAAGGAGATCGGCAGCACAATAACCGCCATACAGATTCATTGGTTAGCAGAATTGCTCTACTTCTGTAACGGGGCTAGTGGGTCATGGAGGAACTCAGCACCTCATTAGTCTGTTACTTTCTGAATAAATGAAAGCTAGTGAGCAGTGCTAGAATTCCAGGCCGTTCACATAATGATAATATCTGCTCATCACCCAAAGCATGTATGCAGGCTTTCAGTAATGAAGCAATGTGTTGCGTTTTTGAGTACCCCATCACAGCAACTCTATGGTCACAGAAGTATAGAGGTTAATACCCTTCAACGTAAAGTGATTCATTGGAAACTAGTAATGGTACAGGACAATGTTCACATCACAGTGTGGTGCGCCTACGTGCCATGTTTCAATAATATTATTTGAAAGGATTCTTTTTCAAGCACCTTTTATCAACTATGCAAGATCACTTCAATGTCAAACATAGCAGTTCAGGCATATCCATTTGGGGTCTTCACTCTTCAGTTATGCCAACATCTTTCATTTTGACACCATATCATTCTTACAATCCTCTGTAAATATAATCCAGCAACCTACACGCTGGGTAAGTAGTACTGAATTGTGAAGAATCCCAATGTTAGAACAGTGGACACCATAACCACTCTTTTGAAGTCGCAGCCCATCAGTACCGGATCAGATGTTTCCTGAGATGTGAGTCGACAGACCTGTAGGCATGCAGTTACTTACCCGTAGGCATGCAGTTACTTACCCGCAGTTGTTGCAGGTTTTGTGGCAGTAATAACCAGTAAAAACCAGGGGGACAATCTGAATCATCTTTACACCAATCTAAAACACAAATCCCTCTTCCTGCAATCAGACAAACAAATCAGAAGTAATAAAATGGCTGAAAATCTAAGGACACCGACACGCACAGGGTAGCTGCCATGATTGGCTTGAAATATGGGCTCGTCATATTTATAGAACTGCTGGGTTTGTCTCCGATACCAGAACACAATAAGTGTTTAAATATGTTTTAGCATCGAGTTAAAGGAGAAACAAGTTCTATGAAACCCACTGGATGCTGATTTACTGGCTGAGCAGGTTACTAGTGTACTCATCAGTCTACCACACCCAGAAACACATGTATCAACACAACTGGTGCTAGCACTATGTCTTTATCAGGAAGATAGAGTAGGAAGGAAGAGTTGACACTCTACGAGGTGAGTATCATCTACGCTCTTTATGTGAAGCTTTGAGGGGAATGAAAGGTTTTAAACCCTTAACTGGCTGGAAAATTTCATCTAAAGCAGCCATGTTCTTATGGGTCGCAAAGTGATAATATAATGGCTTCTCTAACATAACTGCAGAATTTAACTCTCTAATGGAGACAGCGAATGTAAATGATTGCTATGGTGGCAATGGTTTTATTAATGGCTCATGGCCGCAGTGCTTCCTTCCCTCTCCCTGCCCTCGCTTCCCTCTCCCTGCCCTCGCTTCCCTCTCCCTGTCCTCGCTTCCCTCTCCCTGTCCTCGCTTCCCTCTCCCTGTCCTCGCTTCCCTTTCCCTGTCCTCGCTTCCCTTTCCCTGTCCTCGATTCCCTCTCCCTGTCCTCGCTTTCCTCTCCCTGCCCTCGCTTCCCTCTACCTGCCCTCGCTTCCCTCTCCCTGTCTTCGCTTCTTTTAGTCTTCTATCGGTACGCGAGCCGGGATCATGCGCTGCTGTTACACCTGTGTTACGCACTTAGAGCCGCTTTAACCTAAGCTCAACACCGGCGTGTACTAAACCGACGCCTTACCGATAGAAGAGTAAAAGATGCGGAAAAAAGCTTGTGATGAACAAATTACATCAGTGGATAACAAGTTACTCAACATATCACCACATGCAGTTTAGAGTATTCCACAATGAAGCTCTTTAGGGAGGTGCGTCTGTGTAAATGTACTAACTAAAGAATGCCTGTTAGTTTAGTTATAATTCTAAACAGGGTGCTACCAACTGATCGATCAACTCTCTTCTTTCCTCCCGATCACCTTGGGTGGTATTGCTTTCTCATCAGCTTTTACATAAGCACTGGTACCTGACAGTGCTAACATTAACCACATCTCCTGGTAAGTCTTCATATGTGGAAACTCCAAGTGTAGAAGATGTATACCAGATCTATACCAGGTGTATACCAGATGTATACCAGATGTATGTCAGATGTATACCAGATGTATACTAAACCACCATCAGTTTTTTAGTGATTTTTTAACAGCTTTATTCCCTTAGCCACACATTAAATAATCAATGTTCAACCAAAGATGGAGAGCTAATTTTACAATTGTAATACGTCACTGACAATGATTACATTTAAACAAATGTTATCCTAACTCAGATGAAGCCCTCCACTTCATTATCTACTGGATTCCTTTGATCTTCTAGAGATTAGTATCAAGTTCCTGCTTGCATGGAATCCCTGTGTAGCTCGATGGTAAAAATGGAGCACTCCACTCTTTACTTAGACCGAAGGACGATTTTGTTTTCTTTGATAGATCAACAGTGTTAGCACTATTAAAATGTCACAATCCTTCCTAGCGAAAGTTGCCAAATGTTCTCTGGGACAGTCATTGCACACTTTTCAGTGATAAGCACGTTTTGCTGGATTGAGTACTACCACCCATTCTGATTGGACGCCAACGTGTTTGGCCCGGTGTCTTCATTATGTTAATTAACAATCTCAAAGTTGGATTTGCTGGTCAACTTTATTCAGATTGGCATCTCGACTTCAGTTTACAAAACAGGTTCCATCGCAGTAGAAATTATGAGGACAGTCGCCGTTATTGGCACACGGATATCCTAAAATAAAACATCACGTGTTATTGTTAGGGGCATTAGCTGGCTTAAAAGAAATCAAGAATTTCCAGTTCAAGCAGCAGGAATAGACACAGCTTGAATCTAACCAAAACACAAACATACAAAGACATTTTGCAAATTGCCTCGAACTTTTTCAGAATATTTTCGTTCTGAGAGGAAAATATATCAACCACCAGACAACTACATGAGAGTGACGCTATTTACAGTCTGTTGGAGGGAATAGTAGATCACTGAGAACAACTAATGCATCTAAAAATTCCTCGCCAGGAGTATAATTATAATATATCCTGCGAAATGCATTTAACTTGTTTAAAACGGTGACAGAATTACAGAAGTGTCCGAAGGTTTGATTGCTGGATTGCCTTCCCATTAGTTTATTCTGGCCAGTGAGTTGCCGTTTATCGTTGTTGTCTGCTCTCCTCTTTAACTACATATCATACAGGATATGCACACATTAGATGAAGAAACATACCTTCAACACAGTAGTTGCGTCCAACAGAGCTGTCACACACATAGCCGGGTGGGCATACACCGCTTCCCTCACATGAGAAATCTACAAGAGCAGCGCAACAAAATTATTCTCCCCCCCCCCTCCAGCCTAAGGGCGGGGCGACGCATTGTAGTTTTGATGCATCATCGATTATTTACCGAATGATGCATCGTATGCAAAATCAATGATCTCCAGGCTCAGAATGTGTGTCCTGATTACTTTTTCACTTCAGAAATTTTAACGGTGTTTATCTGTGTTGCCACAGCTCATAACACACCTGTTTTTTTAATCTTTCATAGCAACATCGATAATGGAATAGCTATAACTGGCTGTGATCTTCTTGTTGCCAGGATGCATAAGCGCAGTTATTCATCTTATGAACTTAGCCATAGAATCTTTATCTGGAGTCAATCGAAACCCGGAATCCTGAATCCCAAACCCCAAACCCAGCTTCTGTGTCATGTACTGAGACCCAAAACTGCTAACTATAATCTCGAATACCACGTCATGCAAGATTCACCACCTCTGATATGAGTTCTCCTCCTATAACAGAATATGTCAAATGTGCAACGAGGAAAACCCGCTACTGTGCACAGGTAATTCTTTCCTACGTCAGAAATGATACATGTTGATCAAAGCACCTCGCCGTCACCAGATCTAATGCCTCATATTAGCACAAGCCCGCATATGCATTACACATGCCAGACCTATTCTACGGTCCTTATGCTGCACAAATTTCAGTTTCTACCATAAACAGCTGAAAATTTAATTTTTGAAGAGAATTTTGGAGAGAGCCTCATGTATACATGAAATGAACAAATTTTTTACCCTGTTTTCAACTGAGCGTTCCGGTAACACTAGACAACTATTTTGGTAAGAGGCGAGTAGCCTCCTACCAAGGCAAAGCAGGCAAGGCAATACTAATTAATATGAATTATCTTACTGGACCTATGACCTATGACCTATGACCTATGACCTATGACCTATGACCTAGGACCTATGAGTAAGATACTAAGAAGGTTTCTGATAGCAACGTGAGAAGTACCCAATAAGCCTCTGAAGCATCTTACCCTGACGCCTCAAGTAACTAGCAACTAACGAGTGAAAGGAATGTATACTCACCTGCTTGACAGACGTTGTTGTCACATGAGAAGCCGCTTGGGCAGTCCGTATCTTTCATACAGCCAGCAACTGAATCAATACAGGTTGGTGAGAACCATAGAGCATCAAGTTTTGCAGTGTCAAAGTTTTCAGAAAATGTTTCAACCACATCAGATGTTTATGACTACCAAATATGGAGGTAAATTGCTTATATTCCCAGTTTTAAAATCAGAAATGTTTGTAAGATTTGCCATCGGTGGCTGTCCTTTATATCATTTATTGTTATTTAAGTATTTCTCGCTCACAATTGGCTGTTGTCCATGGAGACAGTAAGCTGCACAGCTCAGATTTCCAAAAGATTGCCTCCATTCTGCGAGTAAGCTACTAACATAACAGCTAAAACTGACGTTTGCAGTTTGAGACTCATCTAGAGCGTTGAAATTAGGCACCTGATTGTTGGATTAACACTCTAGGTGATGTGGAGCCTCAGTCACTGCACGCTGGTTACAGACTGACAAATGACTACCGAAACTAATATAACTAAATTGCCATGTGCAGATAAATTATACGTGCTCCATCTCAATAGGTCTATATTTGAATCTGTTCGGATTAAACGGCCAGCTAACTGATATTCTCCATAGGAGCAAATTTCTGATTGAAAAACTCATTCCAAATGAGTCATTCCAAATGAGTCATTCCGAATGAGTCATTGCGAATGTTTTTTGATTGATAGAGTGAGCTGTGATGGTTACATGTTGATGACAAACCTGCATAGCAGCGAAGGGTAGAAAGGTCACAGTCAAATGTTTGCGGACAATCCAGATAGCTATCACAGCCTTGACCTGAAAGAGGAAATGGGTCTAATATTCATTGGAGAGGAAAGTAAAATGTAAGCAAACTTCAGTTATGATTTTAAGTTGGCTCAAAGGAAACCTGAGAACTGGTAGAACGGCTTTCGTTTGCCAAATTAATTTATCAATAGAAATCATGAGATTAGATTATGTTGGATTGATTGTTAGAGTTGTCTGCTCTCTCTTTTATCTGTATTATAGCGACAGGAAGGCAGGAACGTGTAGTAGTACGTAGGCAGCAAAACCTCAAAGATACTGTTATCTATGATCCTCAAGGATCAGCAACAGCCCGCTTGTTCTCGGTAGATGATGCCATCTAGGACAGAAAGTGTCATAATTTACCGCTCTGCTGAATCAGCCAGATTTTCTGGTCTCGCATTAAGCCCAGCTGCTCACAGAAATTCGCCACTCATCCATCTCTTGCACAACTATATGACTGGCTAATTCCTCTCAAATGAGAAATGCTAGAAAATACTGCCAGTCCATTCGAGAGAAACTGGGATGCGTACTTGGCCCCGTCCAGTTCGATCTATTCTTGTCAAGAGCGCTGGCTCACATGACAAAAGATTTGGAAATTTGCATTGCATATTGCATTGCTTCAATGTACCTAAGTACCTATGTACCAACGTACCCTCCTAAATACCTACGTACCAATGTACCCTCCTAAATACCTACGTACCAATGTACCCTCCTAAGTACCTATGTTGGCTCTCTTCTGCGTCTAAATCCACAGAGATGCATATCCTTGAGTAGTTGCTTGCTGATGACTGCACCCTCATGCCACAAAGAAAACAGACACTACAAGCCATTGTGGACCAGCTGGCTTATACAGCCAGATTTTTTGGTCTCGCAATAGGTCTTAGAAAACTAAGAAGGCTGATTTCCATGACCTCTAAAGACATTAGGGTATGAGATGGTCATAAGCATAGAAGAAATCAGCTAAAATATGCAGACAGCCTCACGTATCTAGGCAGCCTCACGTATCTAGGCAGCATGATCCTTCCAACTTGCTGATTCGACAAGCAGAAAATTTTGAAAGTCTGAAAAAGCTATTATATCGTTAACCAGGCTCTGAGTGAAATAAGTGTCACAGTCAACTAAGTAATATATATGACTGTTGTCCCCCTCACTACTCTATAGTTGCGAGGCAAGGACCTTACATCGACTGCGCATCAAACAGCTCGAGAAATTAAACAAGAGATATCTGTGCTAATATATGAGCATCCACTATAATGACAGAGTCACCAACTGAGAGGTTTGAGACAGTGCTGGCGCAATGAACCTATATTCAATGCTACCAAAGTTGTGCTGAACAAAGCATGTAATACAAACAGAGGAGAGCAGCATACTGATGCAAGTCATGTATTGGACAGTTGAAACGGAGTCAAGCAGAGCGCCATTGAGCCATACCAACTGAAATCGTGTGAGTTCTAGAGATCAGATTGGAAATGTCAAATCTAGGAAATGTTCGGCATTTGTCATGCAGGCAAGATGGCGTCTTGTCTGCAGCGACGTAAAAACATTGCAGAGCAGCGCCTGCTGTAGTCCGGAACTCTCAGTAAAAATATGAGGGTTGTGGGCCCCTTAGCGCTTCTAGCTTAGCACTTCAGAGCCACATATATTATCCCCTTGTGTAGCAGATAGAAGAATTTCATACTCAGATGCTATGGACTATTACTGTGTACGTATATATTATAGAGATAGGTACACCTGTATTCGCTCTTACCTTCAATCGTGGCGATCATTTGAATCAAAATGGTGAGACCAATAGTTACCAACATGTTACTTGACTCCTGTAGAACTTCGTAGTTGTAGATTACTGTTATAGTAGCTTTCATTCTCTTATATACTCAAACTTTGATTCAGGAGTGGATGCAGCGAGTTGATCAGGGGCATCGAATGTCATTCGATAAGTTTTGCATCAGCACAGCGTCCAATCACTACCGAATCCTCCATATTGCATGATAAATACTCAAGTAAGCTCATAAATGGAAGCGTTATGAACATTAGAGCGTTTCGGCTACCATACAGCTCTGGCTACAGCCCTGCGGCAGACAGCAGAAAATGCATGTCAACCTTTGCCCTTCTGCCGGTCAACCAATGAAATTTCAGCAAGGTTGCAGCTCAACTGCTGTGGTCTGCAGAGACACAGCAGACTGACGAACTTTAAAATCAAATATGGATATGACGATCGTGAAATCAAACAATTCCATAATCAAAATGAAGGAGAGGTGTAAGTATAGGTGTAGGAGTAGGTGTAGGTGTTGGAGTATGTGTAGGTGTAGGTGTAGGTGTAGGTGTAGGTGTAAGTGTAGGTCCAGGTGTAAGTGTAAGTGTAAGTGATATTACCAGAATATGATAGCATGAGGATTCTTATGAGAACCTGTAAAAACAGACTTGCTCATGTTGCCATAATTGCGATGCCATGGAATTTGCGACCCTCGCAGAAATCAGACGGAAAAGGGAAGTGTGACCCACATCTTTATGAGTTCCAATAACAAAAAATAGCAGCACTTAGGGTGGAGCATAGCAGAGAGGTAGAGTTTGCCAAATAGGTGTGCAATGAAGGACAGTGTGCAAATGCAAATGCATAACAAAGCCAAACACAAGGATTTTGAAATATCAAGATGAAGCTAGCGCAGGTTAATTGCTGTTCGGAACTGTCGCGTAGCTGCCCATTTCCCTCCACCTGCCGATGTCCCTTCCATTCACTCTGTTCTTCTATGCTACATTTCTTTCGCCGATCTCCATACCTTCCCCTAAGTGTCTTTGCTGTCGTACCTCTCCCTCACTGTCCTTCATTTCTCTAATGTTCTTTACTAGCCTATCAACCAGTGGCATTTTCTACTCTTCTATCGGTAGGTGCAGCGGCTTCGTGAAAGCGGGTGTTAAGCTTGAGCTAAAGCAAGCATAAGTACGGCAAAAGCGTAATGCTTGCAGACAAAAGCTGGAGTATCATGATTCAGGCCGCATGCTGATAGAGGAGTAAACGATGCCCAATCAGCAGGCCAGTTTTAAGTAGCTGTTTGCACTCTGAAATCATACGCTTCGTCCAGTTGCTACACTATCTTTGCACCGTTGATAAGCTACCCAATAGCTGCCATAACTCTTACTTCCATTGCAGATGTAGGCATTAACCTATAATTCCATAGCCTTAGTCATGCACCACTATATTAATCAACCTGCAGTAGCCCATCAGACAAATGGTCTTCTCTAAAATTCACTCATGCAAGGTCTACTCCTCAGTATATACACAGAGGCTATTATCACCGAACTTTCATAAGCAGCTACTCATCATCCGTCGTTCATAACGCTTAGTCGATTGTGCATGGTGCAGGAAGTGCAATAGTTTCACAGCTAATCTGGGCAATCATCCTTCGAAAATGAGGAGCTTACAATGCAAAGACTCAATCACTAATAGACTGGATGTTGACAGTTTGAGCCTACAACACTGGTTGTATATCATGCAGGTGTATAGCAAACAATGATGTCTGCAAACTCTAACACTTCAGGCTCTCACTGGCTACCATCAATCAAAGCCGATTAAAAAAATGAATACCTTCCCAGGCCTCTCTCCAGGATTTTTCAACATTGGGTGCAAATGGCTAATTATGCACTTACCTCAACTCAGAAATGGGGGCACGTGCATTCAGCACTGGCCATGAATATAATGCCTTACAACATGAATTGAAGGTTTCCATAGTTCCTATGGACAGCTCCTCTAGCTGATGTATTGGCAGGGGTGTTCCTGAGTTTGATGTTAACGTTGATACCCCATGCTGGGGTCTGGGGCAGCGCTCTAGAGAAAATTTTTGCCTTCTCCCATCAATATGCAGCATATGCGGGCGTGTTTGGGAATGTGCACATGCATGCAAGCACACACATGCGGTGCATGCATATTGATGGGGAAAGACAAAACTGACTTAATCAACATAAAATATGCCTTGAGAGCATTCAAAATGCCAAGACTCTCCTGGACGCAATCCCAAATCCCTCTGCGGAAGAGGTCGCCCCTCTCACACCCACTCCCCTTCTTTGCACTCTTCACTCCACTCTGGTGCTCTACACACTGCCCAAGTGAACTAATTTATTCAACTGCTCTTGTGATTTCAAGTTAACAATGCTGATAGTTCGATGCTTTACCGGCTTTTCTGTTCCATTCACACCTCATTTTGCAAAACCATCTCCACATACAGAGAGAACTGGTATCATTGTTACTAACAGGCCTCTGACCTGGTACAAACCAGAGCCGGCAACGCTGACATCAGGGCCTGAATGTGACATAGTTTTCAAACGGCAGCAGGGTTACCCCAGGGTGGAGAGAGAGGGTGAGCTTGGTAAATATCTTACCCTATTGATTTCGTGTGTTTAGCGGTAATAACGAGTTTTATGTGATGCATTTAGAAGTTTAGAAGTTTAGAAGGTGTGTGTGAGTTATACTTTGGGCATGGAATCCAGCCACTCAACTAAGTATTCAATTGGTAAATTGAGAGAGAACTGACTTAAAAATTGTCTCCAAGAGCTTTGGCAATGAATTTGCAGCTTTCATATAATATGAGGAGCCGTTTGTAAATTAATTCAGGTATTCCCGCCTTCATGTGTTCATTATCAGCTATGGCACCCTCATTATCAGCTATGGCACCC
>ERZ1740065.2812-NODE-2812-length-10883-cov-3.876431_pt1 | contig 10883 bp, 9 predicted proteins | sample MGYA00581738_ERZ1740065 | MGnify/ENA primary metagenome ERZ1740065 (study PRJEB43018, sample SAMN04849749) | marine metagenome | isolation source: floating plastic debris | place: Pacific Ocean | collected 2008-09-01 | study: EMG produced TPA metagenomics...
CCCCACCCTCCTTTCTTGCTCTCCTCCTCTTCCAGTTTTTCTCGGTAATCGGATTTGCTGTTCGAATCGATTGACTTTTGAGCCTCGTTTCCGGCTGCTACTTCCGTGTATAGCTCTTCAAATACCGGCTTACTCGCATCGCGGAATTTCTTCCACCAATCCAGGGCGCCGCGTTGGGCGGTAGTGGAGCAATTGGCGTACATCCAATCCATACCGTTTTCAGCCACCAGGGGCATCAAAGACTGAGTTAGTTCTTCAACGGGTTCGTTAAAGGCTTCTGAGGGTGAAGGTCCGTGGGAACGAAGCACTTCATATTGCGCCGCAAATATGCCCTGGATGGCACCCATTAAGGTTCCACGCTCCCCGGTTTAATCACTGTACACCTCACGTTTAAAAGTGGTTTCAAATAGGTATCCTGAACCTACGCCGATACCTAAAGCGGTTACTCTTTCCTTCGCCCTTCCGGTGGCATCCTGGAAAATAGCATAACTGGAGTTGAGTCCTCTTCCTTCCAAAAACATTCTTCGAAGCGAAGTTCCCGAGCCTTTAGGGGCTACCAGAATCACATCCACGTCTTCCGGAGGAATGATCCCCGTTCTTTCTTTGTAAGTGATCCCAAAGCCGTGTGAAAAATACAGCGCCTTGCCCGGAGTCAGATGCTTCTTCACTGTAGGCCAAAGCGATATTTGACCGGCATCTGAAAGGAGGAACTGAAGGATGGTTCCCTTCTCGCAAGCCTCTTCCAACTCAAAAAGGGTCTCGCCCGGGACCCAGCCATCGCCCACGGCTTTATCCCAGGTTTTGGAATCCTTGCGCTGGCCCACGATGACGTTAAATCCATTGTCTTTCAGGTTCAATGCCTGGCCCGGCCCCTGGACACCGTAGCCCAGAATAGCTATGGTCTCGTCTTTCAATACCTCCCGGGCTTTATCGAGTGGAAATTCTTCGCGGGTTACTACTTCTTCGGTGGTTCCACCAAAATTGATTTGTGCCATTTTATATTTTAGGTTTTTAGATTTAAGATTTTAGTTTTTTGAATTCGGTGTAAAGCGTTTGGTACATACAATTACTCCAGTGGCCCAATCCATCTGAACCATGGAAAGATCCTGACGTTTCTCGAGCACGTTAATCAGACGCTCTGCTTTTTCCGCATGACCTTCCGGCCAATCGGATCGAAAGCTCATGTCATCGATAACGTAGAATCCTCCGGTCTTCAAGAGTGCTAATGTCTCATCCAGCGTATTGTATTTCCCTGGCCAGGTGTCGGCAAATATCAAGTCGAACTTGCTCCCTCTGTAATTGGTTATCCATTCTGCACCGTCCTGGCAGATGATATTCACACGCGGGTCTGTACCGAAAAATTGTTCTGCCAGCTCGCTCAATCTTGGATCATTATCTACCGTGGTCAGCTGTGAGTCATTATCCAGGCCATCAATCATCCAGGCCAAAGAGAGCCCAATGCCTGTACCAAGCTCTAAAACGTTGGCAGCGGGTTTTGAGGCTATAAGCGTTTTCAAAAGTGTTCCCACATGAACATCTGAGGGCATATCAAAACCAAATTCCTCGCATTTTAACTCCAGCGCGGCATAGACTTCAGGAATTCCAATATGTATAGAATAGTTCATGTGAATTTCATTGAATTATTGAGATATAATCTCCTTTGAGTGTGCCTCAAGTTCTTGAAGGTGCTTTGAAAATGTGCTTATTGTCTTACTGAGCGATACCCGGCCCGACCTTACAAAACCCTGAATACCAAATGGTTTAAGAGCTTCGAAAAGGACATGCGTCTCCTGTTTAAGCCCCGTTTTTTCAATGATTAAGAACTTTCCAACTTCCTCTTTGACATGAGCATTATGTTTATCCATCACAGCTTGTAAAGAAGAGCTATCCACAGAATCATCCAGTTTGATCTTATAGAGGGCTATTTCACTCGAAACCGTTTCTTCATCCGTAAAACAAAATGCCTTGAGTACTTCTACTTGTTTTTCTATCTGCCGTACCACCTTGAATGTTCGTTCCTCAGTTTCTTCAATAACTACGGTGAACCTGTGGATGCCATCGTACTCAGATTCTGACGTGGTAAGACTCTCGATATTGATATGCCGCTGCGTAAAAAGAGAGGTTACTCTGTTTAACAGACCTATCTTATTCTCAGTGAATATTACTATGGTGAATATCTTTTTCATTTTGTTTTATTCAAACGACCTTAAAAGCCTTTTCATAGATGTACATGAAATTGTCGCGATTGTACTCAATTAATAAGTCATGTCGTAATGGAGTGAAGATATATTTGCCATTCAGAAGGTTAATGATCGCCTTTCTTTGCGGCAAAGATTCCTACTCCGCCAACTGGCGGATACGGAATGACTTCAATAAAATATTTTTTGAGTTTAATTTTCGTTATGAACATGAATAGGGCTTTTTAAAATCATTCTAACCGTATTTCATCGACGGACGCACCACTGGGCACCATCGGAAATACATTATCTTCTTTTTCAACCTTTACCTCCAGCAAGTACGGCCCTTGATGGTCAAACATGGTCTTAAGCCCTACATCCAGATTTTCTCGCTCGGCTACACTCGATGCCTCAATGCCAAAACCTTTTGTCACGGCGACAAAATCAGGGTTGACCAGCTCTGTTGATGAATAGCGCTTGTCAAAAAATAGCTGTTGCCACTGACGTACCATTCCCAAAAACTCATTACTCAGAATTATAATTTTTACCGCAGCCTGGGTTTGAAATATAGTTCCTAGCTCCTGCAGGGTCATTTGAAAACCTCCATCGCCTATAACCCCTACCACTTGACGCTCCGGTGCACCGAGCTTTGCGCCTAAAGCTGCGGGTAGACAAAAACCCATAGTTCCCAATCCACCCGAAGTGATATTACTTTTTGTTTTTTTGAATTTCGCATACCGGCAAGCGACCATTTGATGCTGTCCAACGTCTGTTACAATCACCGCGTCGCCATCGGTCAGGTCATTTACTCTCCTGATCACTTCTCCCATCGTAAGACCTTCCTTATCAGGGTTTAGCTCATTCTGTATTACCTTTTTATACTCAAGGTCATTAAGCTCCTCAAATTGCTCCAGCCAGTCGGTATGCTCATTGGCGTGGCATTGTTCGATCAGCATTTGTAATGATTTCTTAGCATCACCAAGAATAGGCACATCCGTCTTTACATTTTTATTGATCTCCGCAGGGTCAATTTCCAGGTGAATAACCTTGGCCTGTTTAGCATACCTCGCCAGATTACCGGTCACCCTATCGTCAAAACGCATACCCACCGCAATAAGCACATCGCACTGGTTGGTCAGCTTGTTGGGGCCATAGTTACCGTGCATTCCTAGCATTCCCACATTTAAAGGATGGTCTGTTGGCAAGGCGGAAAGGCCGAGTAGCGTCCAGGCAGCGGGAATACCTGTCTTCTCCACGAAGGCCTGAAATTCCTTTTCAGCTTCCGAAAGGATTACCCCTTGTCCGAATAATATGTAAGGTCTTTTGGCATTATTGATTAACTCAGCTGCTTCTTTTACTTTATTTTCATCAATCCTGGGACTTGGGTTATAACTTCTAAAACCCTGACATTTCTTGTAGTCATAGCTTAAAGAAGCAAATTGCGCGTCTTTGGTAATATCTATCAGCACCGGACCCGGTCGACCTGAGCTGGCAATGTAAAAAGCTTTCGCAATAGCGGCGGGAATCTCTTCAGGTTTAGTCACCTGGTAATTCCATTTCGTGACCGGCATCGAAAGACTGATCACATCAGTTTCCTGGAAAGCGTCCGTTCCCAACAGTGAGAAGGGCACCTGACCCGTAATGCATACTAGAGGTGTGCTGTCGATTTTTGCATCGGCTAACCCGGTGATCAGGTTTGTAGCTCCAGGTCCAGAAGTTGCAAACACAACACCAGGCATGTTCGAAACACGGGCAAAGCCCTGAGCCGCATGAATAGCCCCCTGCTCATGCCTCGTCAAAACATGTTTGAGCCTGTCCTGATAGCCATACAAACTATCATAGATAGGCATGATAGCGCCGCCGGGATAACCGAATATGGTTTCCGTACCCTCTTCCAGAAGAGATAGAATTACGGCCTCAGCCCCGGTTATTATTTGGCTCTTTTTTTCAATCTCTTTGGTTGCTGTGAGTGTTTGCATGTCTATATATCAGTTACGCACCCTTCAGATGCCGATGAAACAAATCTTGCATATTTATACAGCACACCACTTTTCTTTTTCAGCGGTACCGGCTGCCATTCTTCTTTTCTACTTCTCAATTCATCCTCAGAAACAAGTACATCAAGCGTATTAGCCTTAGCATCGATTTTGATTATATCGCCATTCCTGACCAATGCTAAGGGCCCGCCATCCTGCGCTTCCGGAGAAATATGCCCGACAACAAACCCATGCGTACCTCCGGAAAACCTGCCGTCAGTTATCAAAGCGACATCCTTGCCCAGTCCCGCGCCCATAATTGCCGCTGTTGGCTTAAGCATTTCGGGCATGCCTGGCCCACCTTTTGGACCTTCATATCGGATTACAATAACTTCACCGGCTTTAACTTCACCCGCTGACAGTTTATCATTTGCTTCAAACTCACTATCAAAAACGCGAGCGGGCCCTTCAAATAATTCACCTTCTTTTCCGGTTATTTTGGCCACTGAACCTTCAGGAGCCAGATTACCCTTTAGTATTCGGATATGTCCTGTTTCTTTAATTGGGTTGTCTTTCGTATGCACCACATCCTGGGCCTCATGCAATGGGTTCAGAGCTTCTAAATTCTCCGCAATGGTTTTGCCGGTTACGGTACTACAACTACCATCCAGCAGTCCCTCCGATAGCATCATCTTCATTACGCCAGGGATACCCCCTACTAAGTGCAGGTCTTCCATCACATATTTACCACTTGGCTTTAAATCGGCCAAAAAAGGAGTTTCAGCACTAATTCTTGTAAAATCATCAAGCGTAAGTTCTAACTCAAAGGCTTTGGCTATAGCCAAAAGGTGGAGCACGGCATTCGTAGATCCGCCTAAAACCGTGATCAATCGAATAGCGTTCTCTAATGAAGTTTTGGTAACGATATCCCTGGGTTTTAAATCATTATCGATCAGATAAGCCATTGCTTCCCCTACTTTCGAGCATTCGCTATGTTTATCTGCGCTTTGAGCCGGATTCGAGGATCCATAAGGCAACGTCATACCCATAGCCTCAATTGCCGATGCCATGGTGTTAGCAGTGTACATGCCCCCACAAGCTCCAGGTCCCGGGCAGGCATTCATTACGACCCCTTCATAGTCCTTCTCCGTAATTGTACCCGCTATTTTTTGACCTAGCGCCTCAAAGGCAGACACTACATCTAATTTTTGGTCAGCATAACAACCTGGGGCTATTGTGCCGCCATAAACTAATATTGAAGGTCTGTTCAATCGGCCCATCGCTATCATAGCGCCAGGCATATTTTTGTCGCATCCTACCACCGCCACAAGACCATCGTAAGACTGAGCATTTACCACAGTCTCCACAGAATCGGCGATCACATCTCTGGAAGGCAGGCTGTAACGCATACCTGGCGTACCCATAGATATTCCATCACTTACGCCAATCGTATTGAAAATAAGACCTATAAGTTCATCAGAGTTTATCCCCTGTTTAACCAGTCTGGCCAAGTCATTCAAATGCATGTTACAGGGATTTCCCTCAAAGCCCGTGCTGACAATACCAATTTGAGGTTTCTTTAAGTCCTCGTTCGTCAGACCAATAGCATGCAACATTGCTTGCGCTGCTGGCTGGGTCGGATCTTGTGTAACTTGCTGGCTGTATTTATTTCTGGCCATTATACGATGGTGAGTCCCTGGTACTCATTATACTGAACTTTTTGACGATACATAAGATAAAGACTATGACCCGCAGATTCCTCCCAGCTTCCCTTAAAGGTTTCACCATTTACAGATTCAATTGGAGCCACTTCAGTGGCAGTGCCTACAAAAAAGGCATTGTCGGCGCCATATACTTCCTCAATGGTAAAAGGCTTTTCAACGACATGGATGCTTAGATCTTTTGCCAATTCCATAATAGTCGCCCGGGTAATCCCAGGTAAGATGTTACCGGCAGGAGGAGTGTAAAGGATACCTTCTTTCTCGTAAAAGAAATTCGCACCCGATCCTTCAGCCACGTTACCATGCATGTCCAATAGCAAAGCCTCGTCATATCCCAGTTTCTTGGCTTCCGTAGTAGCTAAAATTGAATTTGTATAATGCCCCACTACTTTAGCCTCCACATGGCAAGACTTAGGGTTCGGCCGTTGGTATGAAGATACTATCACTCTTAAAGGTGTATCACCAAGGTATTTTTCCCATTGCCAGGCGGCCATAAATACATGAACTTCATCAGTAGGCATCAATGACATATTTGCTCCCAAATAAACCAGTGGACGTATGTACGCATTGGTCAAATCGTTTTTGTCAAGCAGCTCGTAGGAAATGTGGATTAACTCCTCAACAGAATAAGGTAAGTCGATATGCATTTTGGTCGCTGAATACTGGAGACGTTCAAAATGCTCTTTCGCTTTGAAAATGTTACAGCCATCAGCATTCTGATACGCCCGGATGCCTTCGAATACACCGTTGCCGTAATGCATGGTCTGATTGTATAAGTCAGCCTTTGCCTCTCCTGCGGCTATCCATTTGCCGTCCAGAAATACTGTTGTGTTTTGATCGTAGTACATGGTCTTATATCTGTTCTTTTACTTCAATAGCTTATTTTTCTACCCCTAAATCCCCTAAGGAGGACTTTTTTATTCCCCCTTAGGGGCCAGGGGTCTGCGATACTCTACTTTATAAAGTCGTTTTTCAATTTATGACATAAAAAAAGCGCCTCCGGTCTGGGAGGCGCTTCGATATTTAGTTCTTTATTTAAACAATATCAAGAGTCCTCCGCTGTCATTCTAATGACGCTAATAATGGCTAAGACTATGATATTTAAGTTGTTCATTTTTAAATCTTGATTTAAAGTTAGTTAAATAGAATTTACAAACGCAATATAAAATATTGATTTTTTTCATGATCACGAATCAACCGTTGCCAATTCTGAAATTATGGAGACGATCCTATCGCCTACCTCGTCCGTTGATTTTGTAGTCTCGGAGTTAATATCTTCCGTCACAAACCCTTCATCCAACGCCTGGTTAACCGCCTTTTGGATCAATCTACTTTCCTCAACTAAACCAAAGGAATACTCTACTAACATTGCTGCTGAGAGTATGGCCCCAAATGGATTGGCTATGTTTTTTCCAGCTGCTTGAGGGTAAGATCCATGGATAGGCTCATACAAGTTTTGATTTTTTCCAATGGATGCAGAAGGTAGCATGCCCAGGGAACCTGATATTACTGATGCCTCATCAGTGATAATGTCACCAAACATATTTTCCGTTAATACAACATCAAAATACCCTGGATTCTGGATGATCTTCATGGCGGCATTGTCCACAAACATGAAATCCAAACTTATATCCGGATAGTCAGCAGCCAATTCCTGAACTGTTTCGCGCCACAGGCGCGAGGTAGCCAGTACATTTGCCTTATCCACAAGGGTAACGCGCTTGTTTCGATTCTTTGCTGCTTCAAATGCCAATTTGCTTACCCGTAATATTTCTTCCTTTGAATATATGCAGGAATCAAATGCACTATTTCCATCTTCAGATCGACCTCGTGGTTGGCCAAAATAGATTCCACCGGTCAACTCTCTAAAAACAACAAAGTCTGCATCTTTGATTATTTCTTCTTTCAACGGTGAGATTGGCAAGAGTGCATCATAACTCGAAACCGGCCTTACATTAGCAAAAAGACCTAACTTCTTGCGCATGGCAAGCAACCCCTGCTCAGGTCTTACTTTAGCCTTGGGATCATCATCATATTTAGGATGTCCTATGGCACCAAATAAAATAGCATCCGAATGTCGGCAAACTTCTTCCGTTTCATTAGGAAATGGGTTTCCGGTTGCATCAATTGCGGCAGCCCCGACAAGAGCTTCCTCATAAATGATTTTATGGCCAAACACTTGTTCAATGCTCCCCAGAACCTTTACCGCTTGGGCAGTTACTTCCGGACCAATGCCATCACCAGGTAATACAGCTATCCTTTTGTTCATTGTTTATCTTCTAAAACTTTCCTATCAAACCTAATTTCCAGACTTATCTGTCTTCATTATCCATGGTTAAATAGAAATTGTGTTTTCAAATGCTTCTATCTCTTCTCTCTCCTGTAAACAGTATTTCTTATACGGGCTAATGTCAAAATTTTCGGATTCCCTGGTCTGAATAATTGTTATTTGCTCATTTTCCAAATCCACCTCAAGTTGAGTTTTATTGTCAACTTCAATTGCAGCGAAGATCTTTAACAAAAACTCATCACTTATCTGAACAGGTAAGAGCCCGTTATTAAGGGCATTGTTTTTAAAGATGTCTGCAAAAAAACTTGATATAACCACCTTGAACCCATAGTCATAGATAGCCCAGGCCGCATGTTCTCGACTTGAACCGCAGCCAAAATTCTTACCTGCCACCAATATTTCACCACCCACTTCCGATAGATTTAAAATAAAGTCAGAGTTTGGCTCATCATTAGCGTTATATCGCCAATCTCTAAATAGGTTATCGCCAAAACCTTCACGAGTCGTGGCCTTTAAAAACCTTGCCGGAATAATCTGATCGGTATCCACATCCTGAAGTGATAGCGCAACTGCTGTGGAAATTAACTTCTTAAATTTTTCCATGTTAATTCAACATTTTGCGAACATCAGTGATGTGACCTGTAATAGCGGCAGCAGCGGCTGTAAGCGGACTTGCTAACATCGTCCTGGCCCCAGGCCCCTGGCGGCCTTCAAAATTTCTATTGGATGTAGAAACGCAATACTTCCCTGTAGGCACCTTATCTTCGTTCATACCCAGGCAAGCTGAACAACCGGGCTGTCTAAGTTCAAAGCCAGCGCCTGCCAATATTTGGTCAATGCCTTCTTCCATGGCCTGCTTCTCCACCTGCTTAGATCCAGGGATAATCATGGCATTAACATGATCTGCCTTTTGTTTTCCCTTTACCAGATCAGCTACCATTCTTAAGTCCTCGATACGAGAATTGGTACAACTACCAATAAATACATAATCAATCTTTTTGCCTAGTAATTGGCCGCCGCCTTGCAGGTCCATGTAGTCCAAAGCCTTCGTTAGCGAAGGATCAGAAGTGGGATTGATAGCCGGCACACTTTCCGTTATGCCAATACCCATACCAGGATTGGTTCCATAGGTGATCATGGGTTCAATATCTACGGCATTGAAATGATACTCCGTGTCAAACACAGCATCCTTATCTGTTTTAAGCGCTTTCCAATGTGCCAACTTTTTGTCCCAGTCCGTTCCATTGGGAGCAAACTCTCTACCCTTGATGTATTCGAATGTAGTTTCGTCCGGGGCTATCATTCCGCCACGTGCACCCATTTCAATACTCATGTTGCAAATAGTCATGCGCGCCTCCATCGAGAGTGACTCAATGGCTGATCCGCAGAATTCTACAAAATATCCGGTACCGCCACTCGTAGATATTTGTGATATAACGTACAGAATTATGTCCTTGGAAACGACACCCTGTTTCAACTTCCCATCTACCTGAATTTTCATCGTTTTAGGCTTGCGCTGCAGTACGCACTGGGTAGCCAGCACCTGCTCTACTTCGCTAGTGCCGATACCGAAGGCGATATTACCAAATGCACCATGAGTAGAAGTATGGCTATCACCGCAGACGATGGTCATACCGGGTTGTGTAATACCAAGTTCGGGTCCAATAACATGAACAATGCCTTGATAAGGGTGGCCAAGGCCGTATAATTCTACGCCAAACTCATCACAATTGTTGATAAGCGTATTTACCTGATGCCTTGAAAGGGCATCTTTAATTGGTAAATGTTGATCTTTAGTAGGTACATTATGATCGGCGGTAGCTATTGTCTTGGAGGTATTAAATACACCAATTCCTCGTTTCTTCAATCCTGCAAAAGCCTGTGGGCTGGTCACCTCATGAATAAAGTGCCTATCTATATAAACTACCTGTGGACCATCCTTGATAGAATGTACCACATGAGTATCCCATATTTTGTCGAAAAGTGTTTTTGCTCCCATCCCTTAATCAGGCATTCACGTACTCCTCTGCCAACTCCTTCAACTCGGGATCATCCACAACGTTGATTTCGTCGGCCAGCTTCAAAAACTGCTTGTAGGCGCCTTCCAGCTCGTCTTTTCCAAGTTGTACACCTATTTGACCTAATCGAAAGTTTAAAGCCGCTCGTCCACTTCGTGCGGTTAGAATAATGCTTGATTTATCCACACCCACTTCGGCAGGGTCAATGATTTCATAATTGTCCCGATTCTTGATTACACCATCCTGATGAATACCTGAAGAATGGGCAAAAGCATTTGAACCTACTATTGCCTTGTTTGCTTGAACAGGCATATTCATCGTTTCAGAAACCAGCCTGCTTATCGGATATAATTTCTTACTGTTTATGCCAGTATCGTAGTTTAGCCAATTGTGTTTGCGAAGGATCATAACCACCTCTTCCAATGAGGTATTTCCAGCTCTTTCTCCAACTCCATTAATCGTGCTTTCCATTTGCCTGGCGCCATTCTGGATTCCGGCAATACTATTGGCAGTGGAAAGGCCCAGATCGTTATGACAGTGGGTGGAGATAGTAGCTTTTTCTATACCTCGCACATTGTCAACAAGGTATTTGATTTTTTGACCGTATTCTTCAGGAAGACAATATCCGGTGGTATCCGGAATGTTGACCACCGTAGCTACTGCTTTAATCGAAACCTCTCTAACCTGCGCAAGGAATTCAT
>ERZ1740065.2813-NODE-2813-length-10876-cov-4.012661_pt1 | contig 10876 bp, 13 predicted proteins | sample MGYA00581738_ERZ1740065 | MGnify/ENA primary metagenome ERZ1740065 (study PRJEB43018, sample SAMN04849749) | marine metagenome | isolation source: floating plastic debris | place: Pacific Ocean | collected 2008-09-01 | study: EMG produced TPA metagenomics...
CTATTCTAATTATTGCTATGATGATCTTGAAACATCTTTTAATCTGCAAGACAAACAGCCCCAATCTCTGTGAACCAATCTCATCCTTTTTCTTTCTAATGGCGCCCAACAAACCAATATCCAAACTATTGCGACTACAAGGCCTCTATGTCAATCCGATCCAAAGGACTCTCAATCCCCTTCAAATTGTTCTGCGCCACGTGAGTGTAAATCACCGTCGTCTCAATCCGACTGTGCCCCAAGAGCTCCTGAATGTACCGAATGTCTACCCCCGCCTCCAACAAATGCGTCGCAAAGGAATGCCGCAGGGTGTGCAGCGTCGCAAAAGCCCCTACCCCTGCCTTCCGCGTCGCCCGCCGGAAAATCTGCTGGACACTACTCGCGCTGTAGGGCCCACACATCTGTCCCTCAAACAAACAGTACCGAGGCTGGTAAGCCGCCAAGTAAGACTCCAAAATAGTCAAAAAATGTCGAGATAACAAAGTGTACAAATCTTTTTTATTTTTCCCGCCCCGTACGAATACCTTTTGCTGCCCCAGCATCACATCCTCCACCCGCAACCGCAATACCTCCCCCAAGCGCAGGCCTCCCGAATAAATGGCCATCAAAATGGTTCGGTGCTTCATGTTGGCAACGGCCCTCAGAATCTGCCCAACTTCCTCCTGCGACAATACCTGTGGCAAACTCTTCTTTGGCTTGGGCCGGGGAAGGGCATACAGCGTACGCGGCCGTCCCAAGACCTTCTCGTAGTAGCACTTGATGGCGTTAATGATCTGATTCTGAGCGGATTCCGAAAGGCGGTCCTCCTTCACCCGCTGGTAGAGGTAGCCCTCAATGTCCGCTTTGGAAAGGTCGCGGGGATCTTGGTCGTTGAAGTACCACAGGAATTTGGTGAAACACGATTTGTAAGCCTTCAAAGTCGCCGGACTGTACTGCTTCAGCCGAATCCAGCGCTCCAGGTCATCAAGCACCTGGGCGTAACGGGGCAGCGCCTTTTCGGCAGGGGGAGCGGAGGTACCATCGGGGCTTAAAGCCTGCTTAAAGGTTTGGGGGGGATAGCGACCTGGGTCAAAAGCCAGTTCGAGCGCAGGGCCAAAGTGTCTCCGCAGGGCTGGGAGGGTATTGGGGAAATACAACAGAGAATAATGCCCTTCTCCGTGTTGGAATACGCCCGGCATGCGCTGTAATGCTGCCTGCCACGAAGCGGCGGATGCGGGTACGAAGACTTGTAAACGGTGTGGAAACTGCGAAAAAATACGGAGGGATACTTTCATAGTTTATGGTCTTTTTGCGTAGAAATATACAAATGCACCCTCTTTTAATCAACTAATAATCAGTTAGTTATAAAAATAAGCGTATTAACGGTTAAGTAAACGTTTATTGACCGTTGAGGCGTCGCCAAAAATGGTTTCTTAAACTTGCCCAGCGATCCTCCACCCGTCAGGTGGCCTCGGCCAAAATAACTTCGGCCAGAAAATAGAGGACACCAAGGCATATTTTCCAACCTACCGTAGCGCATTTATTGGAACAACTTAATACCTTCAGCCAACAAAATATATTTGATATGAACAAAAAAGCCTGCCCCATCTGCGCCAAGCCCATCGTCGGCAGATCCGATAAGAAGTTTTGTAGCCTGGCTTGTAAAAACAAATTCCACCACCCCGCTCAAAACCAGCAAGGGAATCTGGTCAAGACGGTCAACCGCTTCCTGCTGCAAAATTTCCAGATTATGGAGGGCATCTTCCGAGAGGAAAAGAAAAACAAACTGATGATCCCCCGTATGGTACTCGACCAAATGGGCTTTCACTTTAATTACTGCACGGGCTGCTACCTCAATCGGCAGGGCAAGCTCTATCACTACGTGTACAATTACGCATGGATGGCCTTTTCCAATCAGGAATTGATGCTGCTGCGCCAGCGAAAATCCCCCTAGCCAAACGGGCACACCACGTTCTACCCACAGGTCAATAATCGACCGCATATTTAGTACGTTATTAGGGATAGTTTTTATAATTTGGTTTGGAGCCTAGGGACAGTGGCCATCGGAAAGGGAACGGCATCAAAAAATAACGCTTGTACACAACGATTCCCAAGCCCCAAAGCGCCGACGCCCGCTCGACCAAGCAACCTTAACGTATTTTTAACGGAAAAACAATTTCCAAATTTCCGAGCAAGAAAAACCTAAAAATGACCAACAAAAGCCTCCATCCGTTTCACCTCCTCATCTGCCTTTCCATGTTGTTTTCCAACTCCTCGCTTGCCCAGATTACGGATTGGCAAGTGGACCCCACCAACACGACGCAGTATCAAGTTCCCCGCGGCTGGAAAGTGAATGTGAGCCAGGAACAGGGGGTCTACGTGTGGCAGGCCATGGAGGATCCCACCAATCCACTCGGGGCCGACATCAGCGTGTTGACCATGCAAGATTTCCCCAATAGCAGCCCCACGTTTTTTATCAACCAGCTGGAAAGTACCATCCAGGGATTTCAGATTTTGGAAACCAAACAAGTATCTTCCGATGAGTACCATTACCAAGCCTCGGGGAAAATGGAAGGGGCCCAAATAAGCTGTAATTTGATCTTCCTCCGGGATAGAAACAGCCAATTTCTATACCTGGCTTCTTTTTCCGCAAAGCAACAACACTACCAGCGCCTGGGAGGTCCCACCATCCTCTATCGGGCCCTGCAACGGATCAATCCCTTTGCCACCGACGCAGCTCCCCCGGTGGCCCCAGCACCAGCCCCCAGTGGGAATACGGATGTCTGGAACATGCAGAGCTTGGAAGCCCAAAACTACCTGAGAACTCAGGGACTTGCACCGCAAAAAAATGCCCTCCTCGGGGAATGGCTACAGGCATTTTCCTACCAAACCGGTACCGCAGCTCAGGATATCGTCTCCGGCCAGATCTCTTTTGGGGAAAGGGGATACGGACATTTGCTGACCTTCAAAGCGGACGACACCTACCAACTGACCTACAAGTACAATAGCGTCAGCCAAGGCTGTAAGTACCAAGCTGATTTTTTTGAAAAAGGCCGCTTTAGCATCCAAGGCCAGCAGGTTGTTTTGTACCCTAGCCGATACGAAGGGACTTACAACATTTGCAACAAAGTGAGCCCGGAGACCAATACCAATCCCCCCACCCGGTATTTCGACCTGTACCTCGACCAAGAAGGAAAACGGCTGCTGGTCATCGGACCAGCCCTGGAGTACAGCATCAGCTCCGAGACGGATGCCAACGGGAACAATTACATTCAGGAGGGCTTTAACAAAACACAGTAATTGGATGGCTATACTTAATGGGTGAAGACCCTACCCCGCCGCTCCGCGACTTCTCCTGGCCCCATCTATACTCTACAGTGGACTCCCTACCTACCAAGCACCCCAAAATGCCATTGCCGGCGATAGCGGGATTACAAAAATTTGCCAAAAAATGAACCTCCCAGCCATTTGTGTTTAAATACTTGTAGACAACAAAACGCAACTATTGATCAAGTACTTCAAACCACATCTGCTGTATGAAAAGAATAACCATATTTATCCTGTTACTATTTTGTTTAGGTGGCTGTAAAGAGCAAAATAGAATTCGAAAAAACGCAAATAAGGTGCAAACAGATAGGCACCTAGCCCAGGAAAAAGATACCTATCGCCAAACGATCGCAAAACTCAATAAAGACTTTTTCAAGAATTACTATCAAATAGAAAAAGTAGTACTAGATAAGCTAGCAAAAGACGGCTCAGAATATTTTATCCAAAACAATTGTTTCGACCTCTTGGGGAAGTTTGAATCAACTTTAGCCTTGTTTTGTCAAATTTGTGAGGAACTAAATATTAACAATACGGGTGGTTTGCTAACCTCCTACCTCCACTTAAATGATACTACAAATGTTAAAAGGCAATACGAACGCATGCAGCATGACGAAAATGCCTTTATCTATAAAGAATTTCACAATTATGAAGATGCTGGAAAAACCTTAGAAAGCAAGTACCTATCCATAAAGTATGACAAACGAGTGGAAGCATTTGCGAATGCCGTTTTTACACACGCTGATGATATCGAATCATTTATGAGCCAAGAATGGGGTGGTTTATTGCCTCCCAAAATAAGGGTGATGCTACTTTATTCCGACGGCCCCGGCCCCTACAATCCCAATTTGAATGAGACCTTTCTGCCCGTAAAATCCAAGCCAATCGATGGTAGTTTAGAGGTCGCGGGATACATTGTACACGAAACATTTCATTTGGTGAATACCAATTTATTAGCACAGAAGTGCAAATTTGCAATAGATCCTGGAATGAACTCCTTTAAATAATAAGAAGCAGGGGCGGCCCAACTCATTGAGAGCAAATTTATGGGTACGTACCATCAACGCCGAGTAGGAGTTGACGAATACGCAAAAACAATAGCCCTGTCCAACTCCTTCGATTTTAAGGACCTAAAAACCAATTGGTTTGCGCTATTTTCCAGTCCGGATGTACACATCTATTATTTAGCGTTCTCCTTTGCCTATTTTCTGGAAGCGCAATATGGCGCAGAAAAATACCAGACTCTTTTTTTACCCACTGCCGAAATTGCGGAGGAGAGTTGGCTAGCATATGTTGAGCGGTATTTTGGGTCAAGTGTCGATGAATTGATGGAAGAGTGGAAAGAAACATTAGTACAACAGTCTTCAAATGATAAGTAGATGGTGTCCTATCAATACCCACAAACAAAAGAATGGAAGCCATCCCAAAAATATCCTTCAGGCTACGTTAGGGTCATTTGTGCCCCCGCCGCAGCTCAAATCAACGAAGGAGATTGACGCAAATAAAGGATACTGTTGAGTTGTGGTGCATTAAAAAGAAAAATGAAAAGACCAATTAAAATACTACTACTAGGACTCTGTGTTCTACAAATGATTGCAGTTCAAGGCCAAAGTACTGAATTGGATACAGTTTTTGTTAAAAGAACGGTGGGGGTAAATGAATTTGAAATAGATACTTTATTTATTCCAAGTGGACGTAGTTCAAAACAAGTCCTGGCAGGAACTACTTTTCTACCGTACTCAGACAAAATGATTGGACTTTTAAATAACGGATTATCACCGATAAGTCTCGAAGTAGTGGAGGAATGTGATCGTAGTGTTGACCCCAGAACTTTTGATGACTACCCGAAATTCTTAAATGTTTGGAGAGGTAAGAACGAATTGACAATTGATGTTTCGGTTGTAGCAAATTGTTGTCATAACTTTCTCGGAGAGGCAGAAGTAGTTGGGAGTGATACTTTGAATTTAGTTTACACCGCTTATGGCGGATTTTGCTCTTGTAATTGCTGTTTTACATTGAGATACAAATTCAATACGAAAATGGAAGCAAATTATCAAATCTTAAAGTTTGTAACAATCAATAGTAATGAAACTGTTGGACAGATACCAGCAACAGAATAAAAACGACACCCCAACAGTTAGTACCATTTCCCTCATTAAACGAATCTACGTACTGCAAAAAAGAGTGATCCTGCTCATGAGTTCCTCTGCTGTAGAACGTTACCATCATTTTGTCGAAACGTACCCCGATATTGTAAAACGAGTTCCTCAAAGAATGGTTGCCTCTTACATTGGTGTAACTCTTGAAAAGCTTAATCGCAATGCCACAAAGCTTGTGGACAGTTTTCATTTTCTTCAGTTAACTGTAGTGCCAAAAATCACTCTACCGCCAATCGATTGTGTACCAAATCTAGCGTCAGCCGTTGGTGGCCCGTTCCAATGATGAGATCGATGACCTCCCCATCGAGTTTTAAGTCAAAGCCCTCCATATAATCCGCTACGCCCAGATCGAATTCCGAAGCCCCCACCAGCAAGGGAACGGTGTAGACATGGTAGGCATAGTTCCCGTACTTTTTTTCCTCCTTTTGGGTGTAGCGGTCCTCGTAAAAACTGCGGTTTAAAATATCCACCGGCGAGCCCGTATCAAAGAGCGCGCTAAGGGGCTCCTGGTCGAGGTACAGGACCGTGATGGGTTTGGAATCAAAAAAGAAAAAGGGCTGGGGCTGCTGCATCTCTAGGGCCTCCTTCGACAGGGTCAACTCCTTCGTTTCCCAGTCAAAGCGGACGTAGTCAATGAGCCCAACGAGGATGTCGATGCCCATAAATACGTCGTACTTTTGCTGCGATGCAAACTGTCCGTCCTCCTGGACGTCAACCGTGTATTGAGCGGGCAAATTACTCAGCTCAATGCCCCCAAAATTGATGCGATCGATAACGGTGGGACTCGTCGTGGATACGCGTTTGAAAGCCGGCATGTAGGACGTACCGGTGATACTGGTATCGGTGGGCAAGTCGTACTTCTCCACCAAATGCTTGGAAATGGATATTCCGTGCCCACCGGTATCAAACAGGACCCGTAGCGTGTCCGCTCCCCGCGTTGCCAGGAACAGGTTTCGCTCCAGGGGCAGTACCGCGGCATCACCGCCCTTAAAGTTGGCGCTTGGCTTACCGTATTTTTGATAAAAATCCCAAGCCCAAATATCAAGCCCCTCCTGCTGGAGGGCTTTCTTTCGATGGGCATACTGAAAGGCGTTGGCTAAAAATTGTGCCTTGGGGGGAGCCTCCGTTTGCGTCAGCAGCAACTGGTAAGCCCTTTCGTAATCTCCGTTACAATAGGCGGTAAACCAATCCGGTTTTTCTTCGCCTTCATTGCCTAGGTAGAGTTCTTGTACGCTTCTTTGGGCGGATAGGCCCAAGGCCGCGAGACAGAGGAGGAGGCTTGGAATTAACTTTATCATTTTTTATGGTTTTTGCTTTATTCAAAAGTCAAGATAAACTTTTCTCGCTGCAGTTCCTCGGGTCGCTCCATTCCAGTTTCGTACTGGCTCGCCGCGAAAACGACGTAGATGTCTTGGTTGATTTTTTCAATGGGATAGGCGTACTCTGACGCACTGAAATCTCGGGCATCCCTTTTATCCAAATCGTAAATGTTTTCAACGGTCACTTGGGCGTAGGTCACACCATTTTCCACCTTCACCCCCTTGTCCAATCGGCGCCAATCCGAATCTTCTTGGTAGAACCAATGAAATTGGTAATCGCCATCGCCAACGTAAATGTCTTTGTTTTCGTTGTATTTATCTTCATTCCCCGTTTTTACCGCCACGAACCTACAATCTATAAAATACCGGTCGTCCTCACATTGATAGATGTTTTTGTCCGCAGGATAATCAAAGTAGTACTTCCCCCACGAATTAGAGACATCAATCCCCGTTACCTTGTACAGGGTCAGTTGGTACACAAAGGGGCGCTTTTCTAAGGTAAGTACGCCATTTTTTTCTTTGACCACCTTTCCATCCTGGACGATTTCTACTTTGAAGTATGCCTCACCCTCCGCTTTGTTGATTTTGATCAAGCGGCAGGAGGACAGTAGCAGGGTCAATAATACGAAGAGTTGAAATTTATTCATATTGGTTTGAGTTATGTCTTACCCATGGAGGGCTTGGCGGATGCCGAGGATACAACCCCCTTTACTTCCCATTCTCCTCCAACCATTCCAAAGCAAAGCCATTGACCTCCCCCAAGCGATCAATCCATTCCTTTTTACCCGATGCATCAACCCGAGTCTCCAGACAAAAATGGTCGCAGTTTGGGAAGACCTTGTAGGTCAGGTTGTCTTTTCCCCGTCTCAAAAACTCCAGCTTGGCGTAGTCCATATTCAGAATACTCTGTCGGTCCGCCCCCCCGGCAACGTACAGGATGGGGATATCGAGCTTTAGCATGTTTTCCAGGGGAGCGTTTAGGGTAAAACTACTCCACTTGTAATACGTTTCCCCAAACCATTCTTTGGTAGTAGAGGTGGGGTCGCGGTAGATTTTTTCAAATTCGGCGTAGAGGGAATCGATGTTCGACTGGGCCTCCTCATTCGATAAATCACCATTTAGGGCGGCCACCCTTTCCTGAAGGATAAAGTCATACAAGTGGTTGAGCGAATTGCCCATCATGGAGATTACGTGGGTCACGCTTTGGTTTTTTACGGCCACCGCCGGAGCCACTTGCGAACCTTCGGAGTACCCCCAAACGATGATGCGGGAACGGTCTACCGACAGTCTTTGCAGGGCATCATCGATGACGCGATCCGCCGCGTTCGTTCGCCAGTCCAAGCTGTAGCGCTCCCGGTATTCCTCATTCGTGGGGTAGTACTTCCGCCCGGATGGGGCGCTCCCAAGGCTGTCGACGAAAGGGATGTTGGGTTTGCTGATGATGATGACGTGGTAATCCTGACTCAGCGATCTAAAATCCAGCGTAGTGCTGGTGGAATAATGCCCATCGGAGCGGGGCCAGTACAGGGGAAAGTTCTTGGAGCCCTGGAGGTAGACGATCAGGGGCTTTTGAGTGCTCAGCGCGTTTTTATAAACGTGGTAGTTGACCAGGCCCAGGGTACTGTCCGCAATGCTGATGGTCTCCCAATTGTCGGTGACCTTTTCGTGTTGCCCGTATGCGAAGGTGGAAAACGCTAGGGTGAGGAGGACTAAAATAAGCGTATTTTTCATGAGCCTGGTGTTTTATCCGCGGTGTGCTGCGGTCGTTTTCCCTCTTCCGGGCGGATCGCTGCGGTTACGTAAGCGGAGTAAGCGTGGTGACGAGCGCCCCACCCCCCGCGGGGCGGCCCGGATGCTAGGACTAGGGCCATTCCCATTGGTTGAGTTTTTCCTTCCGGTTTTCAAAAAGCTGATGTACTTTATCGAGTAGCCAATCTCCCCCAAAAGTCGTGGCCAATTCGTGCGAACCGTATACGACCCAGGTAAAGGTTTGGTCACAAAGAATGGTTTCGTACAAGTCGATATCCAGCAGCTGAATGTCCACTTCGTAGTCGATCCGGTCTTCGGTAACCACAAAGATCTTATCCGTTTGAATCCGCTCCTTGATATGTGCTTCGAGCGCTTGTTGGTCGTCCCACTCCAGGTTATCATTGCTCAGGTAGAGGACGGTTTTTGGGCTTTCGCCCAGCAAGGGGACCCAGGGGTCGCCCGTAAAGTTCCACGTTTCCAGAAGTTGCTTTCTCACCCGGGCGGACTCGGCTTCGGACAGCTTTCTTTCGAACGGGAGGGGTTCGGCCGCTCGAAGTTGCTCGGGGCTTTGCTGGGAAATAAATTCCACGAATTTAGTACATTCATCCCGCATTGCTGCTCGCGCGGTCTTATTGCGCTGGTCGGCCTTTTTGAGGGGATCCTCAGCAGCCCCCAATGAGTCGAGTTCTTCCATACCTATTTTTTTTAGGGCCGCCTGACCAGCTTCAAAGGATTGGAATTCTTTACCCATTAAGGCTAACACTCTTTGCAATAGGGTGTCTAAAATATTGCAACGGGGAAGGAATTGGTAATCGCTTTTTGAATAGGGGTACTGGCCGTTCCCTTCTTGCTGGTACCGATTGGACCAATAAACGTGTCGCTCCAGACAGTATCGTCCCGCCTGCGTTATCAAGGATTCTATTTCAGTCATTTTGTCAGTTTGTCACTAGTACATAGCGCATCGTAGAATTCTTGGTAGTCACTTTGGAGCTGACTAGGGGCGGCTTTCGCCTCCGCATTAGCCGGGGTGGGACCACGCGGTAGGTACGGCAAAATCTACCCCTTATCATTCGGGTAGTCCATACTGGGCGAGCGAGGACCCAAGTGTATAGGCAAAATACTCATAAATTGGCGAGATCACCAGGCGCTTCTCCTTTTTTTTACCGCTAAATCCTCTCCGCATCCTCCATTTGGAAAGTAAGTGCCGATAATACTCCCCCAAAAAAAGAGTGATCTTTTCCCGCGGGAAAAGATCACTCCTTCTTTTACTCCATACCTTGCTCAATTTAACCCGCCACCTCCGCCCAACGCTGATAACCCGCGGATCCTTCCTGCCCGTGCGTGCTGAATAGGTCGGCATTAAACGCCGCGATGGGGGCATCCGCCCGATAGCGTTCTACCAAATCGGGATTGGATACGAAGGGCTTGCCGATACAGATCAAATCCGCTACCCCCGCTTCCAGTCCCGCGATGGCACTTTCCTTTTCGTAGCCGCCATTGATGATAAAGGTGCCCTTAAATTTGGCCTTTAGCCGGGCATCTACATCCGCCGGTACGTTCGAAGCGCCCATGTACAGGGTCCGAATGTGGTGCAGGTAGGCGATTCCCTTGGCAGACAGTTGGTCCACAATGTACTCGTAGTCTTCCGTCAAGCCCTCGTACTGGTCCATGGTGTTGAAAACACCGTAGGGGCTGATGCGCACCCCGGTCCGATCGGCGCCCACCTCCGCAATCACCGCATCCAGTACTTCGAATAGGAAACGGGCGCGATTCTCTACGCTACCGCCGTAATCATCGGTCCGGTGGTTGGCTTGCTTATTGAGGAACTGATTGATCAGGTAGCCATTGGCGGCGTGTACTTCGAAACCATCAAAACCGGCCGCCATCGCATTTCGGGCCGCTACCCGATACTCCTCGACGGCCGCGGTGATGTCCCCCGCCGTCATGGCCTCGGGCACGGGCTGGGCTTGCATCTGCTGCTGATCGGTCCACATCTCACCGGGGCTCGCAATGGCACTGGGCGCCAAAACGCGGCCTCCCGCGGGCAGATTGAGCGGGTGGGATACCCGTCCGGTGTGAAAAACTTGCAGTACGATGGTACCGCCTTTGGCGTGTACCGCATCGGTAACCAATTTCCAACCCTGAACTTGCTCCTGGCTGTAAATACCGGGAATCCGGGGGTAGCCCATCCCGTTGGGCGAAGATCCCGTGGCTTCGGTGATGATGAGGCCCGCCGAAGCCCGCTGGGCGTAGTACTCCGCCATGAGCGCGTTGGGCACCCCATCAATGGCGCGGCTGCGCGTCATCGGAGCCATTACGATTTTGTTTTTCAGGGGCCAGGGACCC
>ERZ1740065.2815-NODE-2815-length-10873-cov-12.015252_pt1 | contig 10873 bp, 12 predicted proteins | sample MGYA00581738_ERZ1740065 | MGnify/ENA primary metagenome ERZ1740065 (study PRJEB43018, sample SAMN04849749) | marine metagenome | isolation source: floating plastic debris | place: Pacific Ocean | collected 2008-09-01 | study: EMG produced TPA metagenomics...
TCTTTTTTTATTTTATTTCTCTTTTCTTTTTTTTCTGCCCCCTCCCCCTCTATTTGAGTTGACCTCAGCTCAGATCTAAACTAATAAGCCACAAGAGAACATTAGAAGGTCCCAGAAACAGGGAGGGACACCTGACAAAGCAGGACTCCCAGTGTTCCACAGTCCACACTACTGCAAGCCGCCTTAATGTAGCATACTATGGTACCATGGTACTAATAGTAGAATGGATATGGGCAATGCACTATAGAAGGCGATGTTGATCATCTTGTCAGTAGTATAGGGTCAGGATGCATGCATGAAACAACTTTCTGACAAGTAGTACTGCAGATTTAGTTTTTCTGAGTTGTGAAATGTGAAAGAGTGTAATATCCACCTCCTGGGCTGTGGTCAGCAAGATCTAGCTAATAGAGCCCAGATGAACACTGGGAAAGCCACAGTAATGACTTTAGTTTAAAATTTCAGCAGTTCAAGTGCTGGAGTTGGTTGTGAATCCAGATAGTATAATAACAGCGAGCTGGTGGGGGGCGCTTACTGAGCTGACAAGCAGTGACAAGTGGCTCTCAGCTGCTAGTAGTGTTAAAACCAACGTAAACAACCTGAAGATGAGTGATCTAGTGTGAAGTGTTAGTATACTATGTTAGCTGGTATGCTATGGTCTATCACTTGTTGAACAAGAAGTGAGATGTGAGTTTTTAAAAGTGGACCCGTAGAGTCTAAAATGTTATTAAGTGAGTCCCTACTTTCATCTCACCAAAGCACTGGGCTTCACTTCACAGTATACTTATCAGATTAGCTCTGACTTCCATGAATCCCAGAAACCTTATAGTTGGATGATTGGAGTTGTATTTGTTTTGCTCTATAATTAGCGTGCATGATGATAGAGTCAAATAGAATGGACAGTATACAGAAAGACCAAAGATCCACTAGAGCTACTGTGTGTCAGTCCAGTCCAGAACCTGAAAGCTGTTGTGTATGGATATTGCAGTGCGGTTGCAGCATTTTATGCAGACAGCTCCTCTTTATGCGCTCTGATTTTCGTACTGCAATAGTAGTTTAGTAACATTGTTGAATCCATCAGTTTGGCCATCGCTGATTCTATTTTCTGTCAGTTCGTAAACAACCCAGTCTCACAGCCGCTTCTATGGGCTCTGACATTGGCACTGAACTTGTTTTGATATCAGTGATGGCGTTTTTGGATCTACATGTATCTTCGTTGTTCATTTGCCATGATTTTGTCCATCTTTTTCAGATCTATGCCCCACTGGTTGGGTTGAACTCAACACCTGCGTGATCCAACTACTGATGGTCACAATGCTAAAGCATTGGGCATAAAATGTAGGATAACAGTTTGAGCACAAACTCTCTGCAAACGCAAATTCCATCTATCTACACAAAAACGAAAATAGCTCACAGATAATTTTCTTCGTAGTTTACTGCTCAGTGAGGGCTCTCAACCACCCAAGTCAAATCTGAGAGTCTTGAGAGTGGGAGAGGCTGCCGAAAGCGAAAACACGTTTTCCTCCGATCCGTCGATCCTCCAATCTGATTGGTTGAGAGCCCAGGCTCAGCGCAGGAAAGATAGCAGTTTACTTCAATCTGTCACAGCTGCTGTGGAGCTGTGTGCAGTAGCTGATGACATTGGGCTGTGCGTAGGGATGGAGTATCTGCCACAGATGGGCCCTTTAGGATAATAGTGCAGCTTCACCTTCGGCACTGCAATATACCTTGAGTGGTGTTCTGTGATTGGCTGATTAATTTCACTGTGGCCAGACCATGGACTAGTGATGAACAGACCATCAAGAGCAGCTGTGGCTACTTGAAATAAGCTGGTAGTTTCTGGGGGGCTTTCTTCCTCTGAGTGACCTGAACTGGAATCAACGAGAATAAAAGCGATGTGTAACATCAACTGATTAGGGAGTAAAATGTTTCCAATTGTGATCCAGTCCCAAGCTTTGATGGATAACAGGTGGTCACCAGAGGACGGACGGTGATTCTCATATAGATGCTGAGGAGGACTCAGGTCTCGCCTGTAGGAGGGAATGATGAGAATATTATGTTGAGTAGACAATTGATTGTCATAGAAGTATGGCTGACGTGGTTATGATATCATCAGCCATTACCATAGTGATGACACACCTGCCACTGGGTGGGACAGAAATAAACGCATGTGCACCTACACTTCACTCGTTTTGATCCGTGTGAACACAGTTGGTGATGGTGACAAATCCTATAAGCAGGGTAAAACGATCGTTCTTTCATTGATTGAATGTAAATGTTACAAGCGATTATTATGCAAAGGCGATGAGATATTTGGTTGTCACGGTTACGTTTGTTGACTTACACCATTTGCCGCATATTTGGACACGACTCTGTGATTCACGTCGATCCAATCAGCTCTCAGTGTCTCAAAAATTCATGAGAGGGTAAATTACTAGAAATATCAGCGTTGAATTTTCATTACCTTCAGTCATCCATTTGAAGCTGTACTGGAAGCATCTAAAACTTGTCTCTTCTGATCCTCAATATCAAACTATGAAGAGCATACTACGTGTCATCTGCAGCATCATTGTGCTGACAACGGTGTATATGTGTGGGAGTGTGGAGGCTTCCTGGGGGTAAGGCACTACTATCACTACTCAAGTCCCATTGTAATCTGTGACATATGTTGTGAATGTTGGTTTTATGGGGCAGGTGTGAATGTAAGTTAGGTTTCACCACCTACTACACCCAGGCATACCGCATCACACAAATCCGAGAATTCACTGGCGACGGGCTCAGTTGCACCGATCTGGTAGATGAGTGCCGTCGATATTGTCAGGAGAAAGGTAATGACCGCACCCTGCTTCACAATCTACCTGTGGTATTACCTCCATTAATTGGTGTTCTATTGACATCAGGTGAGCTGGTGATAACTCAAGGTCCCGCCACAAAATTATTCTTGGGAGGCAAGGTGCAGGCTGTGGGTAAGTCACCATACCACGGAGAGTGAGTGCGTCATGCAAAGTGCTAGTTCATCTTATAGTTGTTAAGTGATGGGTGTGACTTTTAAAGTAGTAGATGTGGTTTGGAGAGAAAGGGGGGGGGTGGGGGTTGCTTCAGTTCGATAATCAACCACTAGACAACTATGTATAATACAAACTGGCACATGATATGAAACACACCCGCTTTCCCATATTGATGTCTAGTCCTGTAGCGCCAGATTGTCAGTAGTTACAGGTATATTTTGTCTATTTTACAAGGGGACTACCTATGTACGGTTGGTCGAAATGCTTCACCAAGGAAAGCTCGGGACCGAGATCTGACCATGTACTTCTCTCTGTGGAACTGCCTCATTCCCCAGCAAGCCGTCTACGTGATAGACAAAAACTTCTGCTGCAATGGCAATCATGACTACTACTACTGTGAATGAACAGCAAAATTATTCATGAAAGTTTCCTTTATTAGACTACGTAGACTAGTAATAGGTAGGCCAGAGACGTGGAACTAATAGTAGCATAACATCAACACAATTCTGTACAAGAACCCTGCCTCCCACCACAAAATTCTGTAATACTGTAGTATTGTAGTATTGTAGTACTGTAATACTGTAGTACTGTAATTCTGTAATACTGTAGTATTGTCACCGGCATCTATGAGCAAACTAATAAAGGTTCCAGACAGAACAATGACTGATGAATCTGGAGTGGTAATAACGAAATGGAGGTAAACACCAGCGAAGCTAATGAGGCAGCTCCTCAGCCCGCTGCTTCAGCTTGGAGAGCTGGTCTCGAATACGCTGAGGCAAATCACCGCCGATCTGGTCGTTAAAATACTTCTCGATTTCCTTGAACTCCTCGAGCCAAAACTGACGTCTGATATCAAACAGCCTCTCCATGTCAACTGACTCCTCCTCTTTACCCAGATCTAGGCATTCTAGTTTGGGTATCATCCTGGAATGTCATTGGAAGTGATCGTGTACATGAGGTAAGAGAAGATAACTCTTGGCAGAAGTGGTGCGCTCACTAACCCGACAGCTGATTCTCTGGCTACATCAACATCGTCACACCTCTGTAGAATCCACTCTAGAACTCGAGCATTCTCGCCGAATCCTGGCCACAGGAACTTGCCGTTCTCATCAGTCCTAAACCAGTTGACCATGAATATCTTGGGCAGCTTGAGTTTCGGGTTGTCGGCAAAATGGAGCCAGTGGGTGAAGTAGTCGCCAGTGTTGTAGCCAAAGAAAGGTCGCATGGCCATTGGATCATGCATGACCACTTTGCCTAAGAAGTTAGACAGGTAATTCAATGGAAAATCACAGACATCAGGGGATAACAGACAGTGTTGTGTAATATCAGTTTTTACTAACCTTTATGCTCTGCGGCAGCCGTAGCCTCAGATCTGCAGGCTGCACCCAGGAACACACCATGATCCCAGTCAAATGACTCTATGACCAGTGGTACACCTTTGGGTCGTCTGCCTCCGAAGAGAACAGCTGATATGGGCACTCCTTTTGGATCCTCCCAGCGAGGATCGATTATTGGACACTGCTTAGCCGGTGTACAGAACCTGCAGAAGAAGGTAGTGCTGCTGCTACATTTATGTGGTTCCCAGTACTAGCGACTAGTACAAATGCTTACCGAGAGTTAGGATGTGCGGCTGGCTTGCCACTGGCTTTAGTCCAGTTCTCCTCTCCAAGCCATGAAGTTATCTTCACATCATCGGGAGGTAGAGGCAGACCCTCCCACCAGACACCACCATCACTGGTGTGGGCCACATTGGTAAAGATTGTGTTCTCAAATATTGTTTCCATGGCGACGTGATTTGTCTTATTGGAGGTACCTAAAGACGTAACGAGAAATGAAGGTCATGTATAGGTCAACAAGGGTTCAATCCTGTCACATGCAGGTGATATCTTACCAGGACAGACTCCAAAGAAACCATTTTCTGGATTCACTGCTCGAAGTTGTCCATGATCATCAAAGAACATCCAAGCAATGTCATCACCAACACACTCCGCTTTCCAGCCGGGCATGGATGGTGTAATCATAGCCAGGTTCGTCTTTCCAGAGCATGATGGGAAGGCTCCCGTAATATACTTTGTCTCTCCCTCTGGATTCGTCAAACCTAGGATCTATCAGACCAACGCATGTCACCATTACAATCCTCGGTATGATGCCAAAGCAATTGGTGGTGGATAGGTAATGCTACCACTTACCAGCATGTGCTCAGCAAGCCAGCCTTCTTCTTTTCCCAGGTTGGAACCAAGCCTCAATGCAAAGCATTTCTTCCCCAGCAGAGAGTTACCGCCATAGCCACTGCCGTAAGAGTAGATCTCATACTTGGCAGGTATGTGGGCAACGATCGTCTTCTCAGGATTGCATGGCCAATGATGTACCGGCTCATCTAAAGACATTATAATACCATATATTAGGAGCTTGACACAGGTGCTTGCAGAAGTGGACAATACTGCTGCTTACGGTCCATAGGTAAGGGGCAGCCGACTGAGTGGAGGGACTTGATGAAATCCTTGTTGCCGAGGGAACGCAGTACAGCGTCTCCCATACGCGTCATGATTCTCATCGAGATAACGACATAGGCCGAGTCACTCAGCTCGATTCCTATCTTCGCCACTGGACTCTCCAAGGGACACATGCTGAATGGTATGGCGTACATCACTCTACCTGTGAAGTAGAATTCTATTTTAGAAATCAGGCAGTTATACTGCTAGTCTCCTAGCTAGGTGACTACAATTCATCAGACATAGCTCCATTTCAACAGACGATGACCTTGAGAAAGCAGGATGCAATATAGGAACCCAGGTGAAAGCTTCCGCACTAAACCCTACAGCATCCATAGCTGCAGAGTCATCTGGGTTCCTTGTAGGAGAGAAGCTAGCCAAAACTACCACCTGCCGAGTCATTCGAGTCCACCGTTCCCATGGAGATGTACACACACCAAACGACAGCCATATTGCAGTGAGCTAAACTTACTGTGCAAATGAGGTTTGCATAAAAGTGTCCCAGTGCTTTGCACAGTAGCAGAAATTGCAGAGCTGAGCAGCTTGGAAACCTGGTAAACAACGACCTTATAGGGGGAAACATCAGGAGAGCATATTTCCCACTCCAGGCTCGCATGAGACTGCTGATTATTGCTCACCTTTCATGCAGCCAGGGAAACGCTCATTCATTGCCTTTTTCAAGTCATCAGGGGAGATCCAGTTGGCCAGATGGCCTTGAACTCCAGGGGCAGGCTCAGGGCACGTTTGCCGCTTTTCTTGAGTACACATGAATGTACATTTCTCGACACGAGCAACATCTTTTGGATCCGTGTGAGCAAGCACACTGCAATAGAAAAATGTAAGCATGAGCATCATGCAGAAATTCATTGACAAATGCACATGTACTACACAATCCAAGGAGCAAAAAGGCGGCAATAAAAGTATTTATTATGGTGCAATATGTCACCTTCACCTGCCAGTAAGATACATGGATATATGGTTTGACTATAGTTGCTGCTCAGTATCTGCACACAGACCTACCAGTTTTTATACTTTGGTAGCCTCATGAGTAGTCCTTCATCTACCAGCAAGTCACGAAGTTTCTTATCCTCCTCTTCAGATCCATCACAGATCCATAGAGCTTTGGGCTTACACAGTTCAACATTCTTCTTGATAAAGTCACGAAGTTTGGCAGACAGTTTGTCAAAATCACCGTTTACCACAGGGATATCCATGCTGTGACCTAAAAGTGTAGCGCGATGAGGGTTGAGGTGGGTAATATCCGTCCCTGCAGCCTTAAAAATGTACATGGTTTTGAAAATAGAGCTTACTTGGGTGGTTCTTTGCACTTGTCTCTTACTGCCAGCAAAGAAAACAGCTTACCTAGTTGTAGTAATAAACAAGACGACGCGTCTTTATATACCGCCTCACCCCCACGTGACCATGTTTACAAGAACTGCCGCACGCCTGCTATACCAATCGTGGTCACGTACGCGAAAACTCTTTCCACGGTCACGTAGCCCGTCCGCACTTGTACGAGTCACGTAAGGGCTGGCCCCTAGATGGCAGACAATGCCATGTCGTGCGTGATGCAGTACATACTTATTCGGTACATGTACGTACGTTAGAGTACTGTACTAACGTACATGATACCGGGCTGCATGGTACATGCTGTAGGTGTAGACTGTTGTACAAATTCGGGTACTCGGTAGCCACTAAGGTGTTATCATGATACGTTTACCTTTGACAGCGACCTCACCATCCCAGAGCCTGGGTGGCAATGTAATGCTTTACAATGAACACATTCATTATCTGCAACCACAGTGACAGCACTCAGTGGAGTGAAAATGTTGCACAGACACCACTAAGTAGACCCTGTCTAGTTGCTTTGCAGTTCACAATACCAAAGACTGGGAGCTTCACCAGGTGAAGGTCTTTGATAATACATAACAATGCCAATCAAAGATTTTCATTTCTGAATACAACAGCAGAATCAACCAGTAGTCAGTATGCTGGAGTGAGATGCAAATGGTTGAGTGAAGAAGTTGCAACATCTTTTCAGCCTGAGATTTCTGAGGGTAATGAAGTGGCGGTACGGTACAAGCCTTTGAAGCTGCAAGCAAGACAGGTTCAACAGGAATTTTAGTCTATCCGTGTCTATTTCAGCATAGAACACGCACAGTTAGCATGAGGCATGAGGACAAAACACACAATACAGAAGTGACATTTTCATGCTATTGAAAACGACCTGAAGGCTAAATAGGCCACTCGCCTGGACACGGCAACAGTGAAAATATCCTTTGTCTACACACAAGTGGGTAGATGTAATGGTTATTAAAAGGTAGGGCAGGGTAGAGCAAGTGGCGAGTTACATGCATGTGCATAGCAGGCACGCTCATATGTGATGAACCGAGGGCGGAGATGTTTACCGCACGAAGGAAGATAATGCGAATTGTCTTCTCTTTTCTTTTCTCAAAACCGTTTTTCGCCCGTGGACACGCACGATAGATTGCATCGCATGTACTAGTAACAAGAATGTTTCATACACCGTTTGAAAAGATAAGAGTTCGCATTATTGTAGTATTTTGGACGCATGTAAAACATAGTTGTTTTGCACTATCCAGGTCTGGACCCGATGAACTGTAATCGAGGGTCCATCGAACTATATACTAACGTATATAGTTCGATGGATGAAACCTTAGAGGAATATATTTATTTATTTATTTATTCCTCTAAGGATGAAACTAAGCTGTAAGAGAAAGTGTACGAAAGCGCGTATCAAAACCTCTTTGTTCAATATAACTTCCGGTCGTGGTGAGAATTCCCTGGATTTGTCACTCCTATGTGAGAGAAAAAACCAAGTAATGGACTGCAGTATCTATTAGCAGTGCATTTCAGTTATTCACATCTCTATTTCAGCGTTCTCAGGGTCGAGGTTGGATATCATCATAGCACTGTGTCAACCTACGCGTAGCCATATACGATTTACTTGCGATGGGTATCCGGGATCATCCATGAGTCAGTATGTCATATATTTGCGAGGATCTAAATCTATAGCAAAACACTATGTAGCGGATATTTTCAGTACTTTTAAACCGATAATATATTATTTGGGTTTATTCGAGTAGCTGTACGTGGTGATGACAACCTTAGTTATGAATGTATTTACTTACAGATTTCGGACGCTAGAGTGAGGTATCTATGAATCACTAGCGCGCAGTAAAACATCAACAACAACGATGTTGAAGAGGAAAGCTGCCCAGCAGCTAGATGATATTGACCAGGTGCCTCCCAAAAGACACCATGGTACATTCGCTACCGCTGTCGATGAAGGAGCTAGCACAGAAGCAGGTACGCCCCGTGGTGTTATTTTGGGTACACCTGGGATAGGTCTTTCCACCAACTCTTTGTACGTTGGTTGAGGCTCAAGCTTCATGGTGTCAGCTAGTAGATTAGAAATAGTAGCCAACCTTTGTAGTTTCAATCTTGCGCTACTTCTTATGGATGTACTTTAGTTATTATGTTGTAATAGGCCAAGTTGGTCAAGTTTCTTGAAACATTCTTGTTACCAATTCAATTACTTTCGAAGATCCACTCCTTATCAGTCTCTGGGTGGTCTACAAAAGATCAATCTGAGACTAGTCGACTGAAAAGAGATTCACACAATATGCAGAACACTATGCGGGAGATGATGCACTATCTACTGCTAGTATCATCACTTCCTGTTTAAATAAACATTCAACAATAGCAAACGAGTAGAACAACCGGTGCTACGGAAAAATCATGGCGCTTACAAAGAATCAAACAGAACCTCAGTGCATGAGATACTGTTGGCTAGTGAAGATTGTTATGTACAGTCAAACCAGTATACTGAGTGGACGGTGGCTATAATACAGTGCATCCAAAAAGCCATGCTGGAGGCAATACTAGACAATACACCAATGAGCTTTTCCTGAGCTATGAAATCTATCAATGGATATCCTAAATGGTAACACACTCCTATTCACGTAGACCAACACTTTCACTATCAGTGATACAAGTAACTTCAGTATTGTCTCTTCATTCCTGTTTCTTTCGTGTCTCGCAAAAAATAGTTGACTTGATGGTGTTACAACTTCTCTCTGCAGTGACAAGCACAGTTTCCTCAATAACTGACATCTCGTTGCCTGGTATCAAGGTAAGAGAGATAGGACAGTAACTACGTGATCTTGTTATTTTGCTGTCCAACAATATGGTTACTGTTACCAGGTCAATCCGCTTGCTGGCGATTCTCCATCCAAGGTGTCAGATAACTCAGTGGCTACTGACAACAAATCCGAAGAGCTCAATGGGAGCGAAGCTGACGTGGATGAAATGGCATCTACAAACAGCCACAACAGTGCACACGACTCTAGAATACTGGAGTTTGACAGCAGTGATGATGACATAGAGGCTGGTGAAAACAGATGGCTGCCTGCTGCCGGTACGTGTCACTACGAAATGTACAGTATGTAAAGCCTGTAGCATATGTACAGTACTTACAGTACGTTTGGTGTAAACATCTGTATGTTTCACATATGTATTTCGTGTTGTCTGTCATACCAGGACCGATGTCTTGGGTGCAGCGACAGATGCAGGAGGGTAAGGATCCGCGCCAAATACTCACACAGCTGCTACCGAGCGGAGCTGAACTGCCTGATGGGCTGCATGAGGTGATGCTCTGGAAGATAATAGTCAGCATTCTGTCAGAGCCTCCTGCCCGCAAGAAGCTGGTCACGCAGAACACTCTGGAGGACTTCCTTCATCTCATGTCGAACTGTCGCAACATCATGGTGCTCACTGGTGCTGGGGTCAGTGAACTGTCAGCCATCAGTATAATGTAACGGTGCCTATCTACTGTAAAACAGAATTGTTTCACTTGGGATCTTTGTGATCAAGTTCAAGTACGTAGCAAAACATTTGTGATCCTTAGTCTTTTGCGATCGTACTTCAACCTTTGTCTTATAAAATGATATAAAAAAATCAATACATGTACACTGGATATTGTTTGTGAATTAATTGCCAACAGATCGCAAAGATTTTCAATTCCCAAAAAATTGTTTTACAGTAGTGGGATTTGTATGAGAGTGGATTGTTTGATATGACTAGCTGTATGGGATGTTATACCCTGATTGATGGATTGAATGGCAGCATTGCTCACACCGGCACACCGCGAGCCCTTGCTATGGCTATGTTACACTGTTGCTATGGCTATGTTACACTGTTGCTATGGCTGTGTTACACTGTTGCTATGGCTGTGTTACACTGTTGCTATGGCTTTGTTACACTGTTGCTATGGCTTTGTTACACTGTTGCTATGGCTTTGTTACACTGTTGCTATGGCTGTGTTACACTGTTGCTATGGCTGTGTTACACTGT